>Ga0102589_1002720_pt1 | contig 19638 bp, 18 predicted proteins | sample AraplaMF_Col_mLB_FD_76858 | JGI IMG/M metagenome (GOLD analysis project Ga0102589, IMG submission 76858) | Arabidopsis root microbial communities from the University of North Carolina, USA - plate scrape MF_Col_mLB | ecosystem: Host-associated > Plants > Roots > Endosphere | place: USA... | reverse complement strand
ATGATTTTATTAGGTAGTTTTTGTTTTAAAAAACTAGATGTGATAGGTGAATAATTTATGGACAATTATATTAAATGTGAATGTATGACGAAAAGATTAAAAGGAAATATTGTGTTAGATAATATTAATTTGTCAGTAAAAAAAGGCGAATTTTTAGTTTTGAAGGGGCATAATGGCTCTGGTAAAACAATGATTTTACGTGCTATATCAGGATTAATGCGTTTGAATTCTGGAGTTGTTTATATAGATAATGAAATGATTGGAAAACAAAAGCAATTCCCTGATTCTATGGGGATATTGATTGAATATCCAAGTTTTATTCCAGGGTATACTGGTTTTCAGAACTTGAAATTTTTATCATCGATTAATAATAAAATTTCTGATGAGGAAATTTATAATATTATTCAGAGGGTTGGACTTGATAAAACAGATAAGAGAAAGTATAAAAGATACTCTTTAGGTATGAAACAACGTTTAGGGATAGCGCAAGCTTTAATGGAACAACCAAAATTATTGTTATTAGACGAGCCAACTAATGCTTTAGATAGTGATGGGATAAAAGATGTTTTAGATATTTTGGAAGTAGAAAAATCTAAAGGAACGACTATTATAGTAGCTAGTCATGATGTGCATGTCCTGGATAACGGTATAGTAGATCGCATTGTACATGTTAATAATGGAAAGTTGGTAGATTAAGAGTGACAAGAAATCATGTCTTAATAATCATTGGATTGTGTCTGTTGCTATGTATATTTGCTAGTTTATTTAGATTTAAAACATTAAATCTAAATAATGAATCTTATAAAGTGGTAAAAGATGAATTTTTATCTAATAGAACTTTTGAAGATGGACAAGGAGTTACGTTTCATGCTCTTGATCCTCTTGATCCTACAAAAGTTTATGATCCTTATGAAGACCGTGAAGTAGTGACGTATGTTTTACCTTTAAATATTACAAATACAACAAATCGGGATATTAACTTGCTTAGTAATGAGTCTATTTCCGATACATTGTTTTATTCTAAAATAGGCGAGTTTTATAATGTAATTCCGTATGCAATGGAGTTACCTAAACAATATCAGTTTGATCCTGTAATACCTGCTGGTAAAACAGTACGAGGATATATAGGGACAAATTATTTTATAGGAGATGACCCTTATAAAAATTATAAAAACTTTTCAAATGAATCAACTAAGGTGAAATTTATTTCTTTTATGAAGGATAAGAAAGGGAAATATCATGAATTAGAAATACCAATAAATTAATAAAATTCGTGATTGATCCAGATATATTTTAAGGGTGTTTTTTGCTGTGGTTGAGTAGATCTTGCAACATAACAGTATCGTTTAAAGTCGGAGTTGTTTCGCAGGTGTAAGTATCTATGGATGCTGCACCTGCGGAATTTCCGGCTTTTTGTAATTGTTCATTTAAAACTAATAGATTTCCTTCGATTATCCTCTTTTAAAGGGGGATATTTAATACGAAATTTGCAATAGAGGGATGGAGAAAAGGCATGTTAGTTTGTTAGAACAAATGAAATGAAAACTTTTTTTGAATATAAGGCCCGACATTCGGCCGATTGTTGTCATAGTTATAAGACAAGTGTTACAATTATCATTAGGTATATACATTTTAGTTTTTTTAATTAGGAGAAAAATTGGCATAACATACATTTGATTTTTACAACGACTGATTGTAATAGAGAAAAAGAAAAACAATCGGAAGTTTTATTTTAATAAAAGAGGAGCGTATTTCCTATGATCGGTATTTTAAAAAAGGTGTTTGATGTAAACCAACGCCAAATTAAACGTATGCAAAAGACAGTTGAGCAAATTGATGCATTAGAGTCATCTATTAAGCCACTAACTGATGAACAATTAAAAGGAAAGACGCTTGAATTTAAAGAACGTCTAACAAAAGGTGAAACAGTAGATGATTTACTACCTGAAGCTTTTGCAGTTGTTCGCGAAGCGGCAACTCGTGTTCTTGGAATGCGTCCATATGGCGTACAGTTAATGGGTGGTATTGCCTTACATGAAGGGAATATTTCTGAGATGAAAACGGGTGAAGGTAAAACGTTAACATCTACATTACCTGTATATTTAAATGCTTTAACAGGAAAAGGTGTTCACGTTGTTACAGTCAATGAATATTTAGCACAACGTGATGCGAGCGAAATGGGACAACTTCATGAGTTCCTTGGCTTAACGGTAGGAATTAACTTAAATAGTATGTCACGCGAAGAGAAACAAGAGGCTTATGCTGCTGATATTACGTATAGCACAAATAATGAGCTTGGATTCGATTACTTACGTGATAACATGGTTTTATATAAAGAGCAGTGCGTTCAACGTCCACTTCACTTTGCTATTATCGATGAAGTCGATTCTATTTTAGTCGATGAAGCACGTACGCCGCTTATTATTTCAGGACAAGCTCAAAAATCAACAGAGCTATACATGTTTGCAAATGCATTTGTTCGTACGTTAGAAAATGAAAAAGATTATTCATTTGATGTGAAAACGAAAAATGTAATGCTAACAGAAGATGGTATTACGAAAGCAGAGAAAGCTTTCCATATTGAAAACTTATTCGATTTAAAACATGTAGCACTTCTTCACCATATTAATCAGGGGCTTCGTGCACACGTTGTTATGCATCGTGATACAGATTATGTTGTACAAGAAGGCGAAATCGTAATTGTAGACCAATTCACTGGTCGTCTTATGAAAGGTCGTCGTTATAGCGAAGGATTACACCAAGCGATTGAAGCAAAAGAAGGTGTAGAAATTCAAAATGAAAGCATGACGCTTGCAACAATTACATTCCAGAACTACTTCCGTATGTATGAAAAATTATCTGGTATGACTGGTACAGCGAAAACAGAGGAAGAGGAATTCCGTAACATTTACAATATGAACGTTATTGTAATTCCGACAAACAAACCGATTATTCGTGATGATCGTGCCGATTTAATCTTTAAATCAATGGAAGGTAAGTTCAATGCTGTTGTTGAGGATATTGTAAATCGTCATAAAAAAGGACAACCTGTTCTTGTAGGTACAGTTGCAATTGAAACTTCAGAGCTTATTTCAAAAATGTTAACGCGTAAAGGTGTACGTCATAACATCTTAAATGCGAAAAACCATGCTCGTGAAGCAGATATCATTGCAGAGGCTGGTATTAAAGGTGCTGTAACAATCGCGACGAACATGGCAGGTCGTGGTACAGATATTAAGCTTGGAGACGATGTGAAAAACGTTGGTTTAGCAGTTATCGGTACAGAGCGTCACGAAAGTCGTCGTATTGATAATCAGTTACGTGGTCGTGCTGGTCGTCAAGGGGACCCTGGTGTTACGCAGTTCTACTTATCGATGGAAGATGAATTAATGCGCCGATTTGGTTCAGATAATATGAAAGCAATGATGGACCGCCTTGGTATGGATGATTCTCAGCCGATTGAAAGTAAAATGGTTTCTCGTGCGGTAGAATCTGCACAAAAACGTGTTGAAGGAAATAACTATGATGCACGTAAGCAGTTACTGCAATATGATGATGTACTTCGTCAGCAACGTGAAGTTATTTACAAACAGCGTCAAGAGGTAATGGAGTCTGACAACTTACGCGGCATTATTGAAGGTATGATGAAATCTACAGTAGAACGTGCTGTTGCTCTTCATACACAAGAGGAAATTGAAGAAGATTGGAACATTAAAGGTCTTGTTGACTACTTAAATACAAACCTTCTTCAAGACGGAGATGTAAAAGAAGAAGAATTACGTCGCCTTGCTCCTGAGGAAATGAGCGAGCCAATTATTGCGAAATTAATTGAGCGATACAATGAAAAAGAAAAGCTTATGCCAGAAGAGCAAATGCGTGAGTTTGAGAAGGTTGTTGTATTCCGCGTTGTAGATACGAAATGGACAGAGCATATTGATGCGATGGATCACCTTCGTGAAGGTATTCATTTACGTGCTTACGGTCAAATCGATCCACTTCGTGAGTACCAAATGGAAGGGTTCGCGATGTTCGAGTCAATGATTGCTTCTATTGAAGAGGAAATTTCTCGTTACATTATGAAAGCTGAAATTGAACAAAACTTAGAACGTCAAGAAGTTGTTCAAGGTGAAGCTGTTCATCCTTCTAGCGATGGCGAAGAAGCAAAGAAAAAGCCGGTTGTAAAAGGTGACCAAGTGGGCCGCAACGATTTATGTAAATGTGGTAGCGGTAAAAAATATAAAAACTGCTGTGGTATCGTTCAGTAATATAGGACGGTAGCTTAGGCTGTTTTGCAAACTTTTATATCAAAAATGTATAATTAAGAAGGATTAAACTCTCTCCGTAATAAGTGGAGAGAGTTTCCCTTGTTTTCATACGAAAGTAACAGCAATTACATAGAGGTGAAGGAAATGGAATTAGTAGAAATTAGACAGGAATTAGAGAAAATGGCTAAGCGATTAGCGGCTTTTAGGGGGTCTCTTTGACCTCCCTACTAAGGAGAAACAAATTGCAGAATTAGAAGAGAAAATGATGGGCGCAGGATTTTGGGATGACCAACAAGGCGCACAAGCTGTAATTAATGAAGCGAATGCGTTAAAAGATATGGTTGGAAAGTTCCGTCAGTTAGATGAGACGTTCGAAAATTTAGAAATCACGCATGAGCTTTTAAAAGAAGAGTATGATGAAGATTTACATGAGGAATTAGAATCAGAAGTAAAAGGCTTAATTCAAGAAATGAATGAGTATGAGCTTCAGTTACTATTAAGTGATCCTTATGATAAAAATAATGCGATTTTAGAATTACATCCAGGTGCAGGTGGAACTGAGTCACAAGACTGGGGTTCTATGCTATTACGTATGTACACACGCTGGGCTGAAAAACGCGGATTCAAAGTAGAAACGGTTGACTATTTACCAGGTGATGAAGCTGGTATTAAGAGTGTAACTTTATTAATTAAAGGTCATAACGCTTACGGTTACTTAAAAGCAGAGAAAGGTGTACATCGTCTTGTACGTATTTCACCATTCGATTCTTCAGGGCGTCGTCATACATCATTCGTATCTTGTGAAGTTGTACCAGAGTTCAATGATGAAGTTGAAATCGAAGTGCGTACAGAAGATTTAAAAATTGATACGTACCGAGCAAGTGGAGCTGGTGGACAGCACGTAAATACGACAGATTCAGCAGTTCGTATTACACATACACCGACAAATACGGTTGTAACATGTCAGTCGGAGCGTTCTCAAATTAAAAACCGTGAGCATGCGATGAAAATGTTAAAAGCGAAATTATATCAAAAGAAACTAGAAGAGCAACAAGCAGAATTAGATGAAATTCGCGGAGAGCAAAAAGAAATCGGATGGGGTAGCCAAATCCGTTCTTACGTATTCCACCCGTATTCTCTTGTAAAAGACCATCGTACAAATACGGAGGTTGGTAACGTACAAGCTGTTATGGATGGAGAGATTGATCCATTTATTGATGCTTACTTACGTTCTCGCATCTAATAAGCGAAAAAAGGCCAACGAAATTGTTGGCGCATGCTGAGGACAATAGAGGATATAAAGAATTTGATTTTATTTTTATAGATGAAGTAAAGAGGAAGAGAAGTTGGAAACGACAACTTCTCTTTTTGATGGGATTATATGTAGATTACAATGCTGTATATTGTTTTGTAAAAAGTAGAGAATAGTAAAATAGAGCGGTAATATGGTAAAGATTTATATAGAACTTTCTAATTTTCCTTTTAAAAAGGATGCTTTATAGGAGTTTTTTAAGTTGTTCACAGAATTGAAACAACTTATGAAAGCATTATTTTATCAAGGTTCTCACTGTATTTTTGAGGAATATGAAATACACCTTAGTTTTTCTATATAAAGATAATGCTTATAATGAAAATGAGTGTGTTAGGAATAAAAAGAATATCAACAATGGGGAGCGATAGAAGTGAAAAAGAAATTGTTGGCTATTGCGCTAGGGACATCGGTTGTTTTTGCTTTAGGAGCATGCGGAAATAAAGAAGAGAGTAAGTCTTCGAAACAGTCTGCAAGCACAGACAGCGCAGAACAAATTTTCCAAAGAAGTTGTGCGGGATGTCACGCAACAGATTTATCAGGGGCAACTGGACCTGATTTAAGAAAAGTAGGCGGTAAGTACGACGCTGCAGATATCGAAGAGATTATTAAAAAAGGCCGCGGTTCAATGTCACCAGGACTTATTCAAGGTGAAGATGCGAAAAAAGTGTCTGAATGGTTAGCTGAACATAAATAAAAAAGGTGAAATGGACGAGTTGATAATATAGTCAACTCGTTTTCCTTTTTTCTGGTATGTAACATAACTGTAACAAAAATGTATCCAAATTGGAAACCGTTTGATGTTACAATGGGGTTTGTAGAATTTTGCTGAAATATATTACATAGAGTGGTATTGCTTATGAGAAAGCATAAGTAAACTACCTTCAACAAGGATGACTAAATGAAAATGAAGGATGTCTTTTATTTTCAGATGTACAGAAAAGTATTTCGAAAAAAATCATTAAGTATTGGGTGATAAATAATGATAAAAATGACGAATGTTTATAAGGAGTACCCGAATGGTATGAAAGCCATTGCTGGTCTTACAGTTAACATTAAACAAGGTGAATTCGTATACGTAGTTGGACCGAGTGGAGCCGGAAAATCTACATTTATTAAAATGATGTATCGTGAAGAGAAACCATCTACAGGATCTATTAATGTAAATGGACTTACTATCGAAACATTGGCAGAAAGAGACGTTCCGTATTTTCGTCGTCAATTAGGCGTGATTTTCCAAGATTTCAAATTGCTACCTAAATTAACGGTATATGAGAATGTTTCGTTTGCTTTAGAAGTAATTGAAGAAGAACCGGATGCAATTCGTGAGCGTGTAACAGAAGTTCTAGGTCTTGTAGGCCTTGAAGATCGTGCAGACGCACTTCCAAGTGAGCTTTCGGGCGGGGAGCAACAACGTGTGGCTATTGCAAGAGCAATTGTAAATAGACCAAAGGTTGTAATTGCCGATGAGCCAACAGGTAACTTAGATATTGAAACAGCTCTTGATATTATGAATATTTTTACTCGCATTAATGAGCGCGGCACAACGATTGTTATGGCGACGCATAATGCAGATATCGTAAATACAATCCGTCATCGTGTAATCGCGATTGAAGGCGGAAAAATTGTTCGAGATGAGATTGAGGGAGGATACGGATATGAAGGCTAAGACCCTTAGTCGACATTTGCGAGAAGGTGTAAAGAATCTATCACGTAACGGATGGATGACATTTGCTTCTGTTAGTGCAGTAACAGTTACATTATTACTTGTAGGTGTCTTTTTAACAGCGATTATGAATATGAACCATTTTGCGACGAAAGTAGAGCAAGATGTAGAGATTCGTGTACACATTGATCCAGCTGCAAAAGAAGCGGATCAAAAGAAATTAGAAGAAGATATGAGTAAGATTGCAAAAGTAGATTCTATTAAATATTCTTCTAAAGAAGAAGAGTTAAAACGTTTAATTAAAAGCTTAGGTGATAGTGGAAAAACGTTTGAGTTATTTGAACAAGATAACCCACTTAAAAACGTATTCGTTGTAAAAGCAAAAGAACCAACCGATACAGCGACAATCGCGAAGAAGGTTGAAAAAATGCAGTTTGTTAGTAATGTTCAGTACGGAAAAGGGCAAGTTGAACGATTATTTGATACTGTAAAAACTGGTCGTAACATTGGGATTGCGTTAATTGCTGGTCTTTTATTCACAGCGATGTTCTTAATCTCTAATACAATTAAAATTACAATTTATGCTCGTAGTACAGAAATTGAAATTATGAAACTTGTTGGTGCAACAAACTGGTTTATTCGTTGGCCATTCTTGCTAGAGGGATTATTCTTAGGAGTATTAGGATCAATTATTCCAATTGGCCTAATTCTAATTACGTATAATTCGTTGCAAGGTGTGTTTAATGAAAAACTTGGCGGAACAATTTTCGAGCTTCTACCATACAGTCCATTCGTATTCCAATTAGCTGGTTTACTAGTGTTAATCGGTGCTTTAATCGGTATGTGGGGAAGTGTAATGTCAATTCGTCGCTTCTTAAAAGTATAAAAAGTTGCAAACATAATTCGTACAAGCTTATCATATAGTAGAAATAGGTAAAGGCATCACACACTGTGTGATGCCTTTTGCTACACCACCTGTGTGTTTTGGAAAGGGGAATTCCGCATTGAAACGTAGAGTTGCAATTATTGGAATGGTTGTTGCATTTTTAATTGGTGCTGGCGGAATGTTTGCAGGCATGTCTGTATTTGGGGTTAACCCATCAGAAGTAACGCAAACAATTTCGAGTGGGAATGCTAGCACTGCGCAAGGGAATTTGGCAAAAATTAATGAGGCGTATGCACTAATTGATTCACGTTATGTGGAAGACGTGAAAGATGAAAAGTTAGTTGAAGGTGCAATACAAGGTATGTTGTCTACGCTGAAGGACCCTTATTCCACGTATATGGATAAAGAAACAGCCAAACAGTTTAGTGAATCGCTTGATCCTGAATTAGAGGGGATTGGGGCTGAGGTGAACAAGACGGACGGTAAGCTTATTATAGTATCGCCAATTAAAGGTTCACCAGCAGAAAAGATAGGAATTAAACCGAATGACCAAATTTTATCTGTAGATGGAAACAGTGTGAAAGACTTATCACGTGAAGAAGCAGTATTAAAAATTCGTGGTAAAAAGGGAACGACTGTCGCAATTGAAATTAAACGTGCGGGAGTAACTGATCCGATTGTATTTAAAATTAAGCGTGAAAAGATTCCAATCTTTACAGTGTTTAGTTCTGTGAAGCAAGAGAGCGGAAAAGATATCGGTTATATGCAAATCACTTCTTTTGCTGAAAATACAGCAAAAGAATTTAAGGATCAGTTAAAAGAGTTAGAGAAGAAAAATATAAAAGGCTTAGTTATTGACGTGCGTGGTAATCCTGGTGGCTATTTAAATAGTGTAGAAGATATACTAGGGGAAATTATGACGAATAAAAAGCCGATGCTACAAGTAGAGCAGCGAAATGGTGAGAAGAAGAAATTCTCTACGGAACTGAAAGAGAGAAAACCATATCCAATTTCAGTATTAATTGATAATGGAAGTGCTTCTGCTTCAGAGATTTTAGCGGGTGCGCTAAAAGAAGGAGAAGGATACGATTTAATTGGTGAAAAGACATTTGGTAAAGGTACTGTCCAGCAAGCTGTTCCATTTAAAGACGGCAGCAACATTAAATTAACGATGTTTAAATGGTTAACACCGGATGGGAACTGGATTCATAAAAAAGGAATCGCGCCAACAGTAGAAGTGAAGCAACCAAATTATTATCATGCGACACCAATTCAAATTGAAAAAACACTTTCATACAATTCAAATGATGTACAAGTAAAACATGCTCAGGAAATGCTTAAGAGCTTAGGTTATGTACCAGGTCGTGAAGATGGATACTTTAGTAAAGAGACAGAATCGGCTCTGAAAGCATTCCAAAATGCAAATGAAATGGAAGCGACAGGACAGCTTGATAAAAAGACAGCTGAAGCGATTCAAACTAAAATTATCGAAAAAATCCGTTCTGGAGAAAATGATCTACAATTACAGTCAGCATTAAAATTAATGGCAAAATAAGAAGAAATACAGGCAGTTTGCTGCCTGTATTTTTTTGTGTTAAACAAACGTTTGTTTAGTTATGATAATATAAAAAGAAAGAATGATATAAATGGTGGTGAATGAGTTCGTGGAGGCGTGGATTTTTGAAATAATGCGGGCAGTTGGACGTTTTTTCTTACACCCTGCTGTCTATATATTTGTAATAAGTAGTATCTTCGTTGGATACTTACGTATGTTAAGAGAACGAAAAGATTTTTCTTTTAAAGTTTATGATATTTGGTTTGAACTGCGAACCTCTCTATTTGCAGGGATTGGATACGGATTAGTAGTATCTATTATTACGATTGGGCTTGGACTTGTTGTTTCTAAAGCAAGCTTATGGGCCATTTTAATTTGGACGTTACTATTTGGATTAACGGCTATGTATCGATATTTATCGGCGGCTTATACATTTAGCATTGCGATTGTATGTGTTCTATTATCTTCTAAGCTACCAGTTTCCTTTTTACAGCTTCGAGAAGGTGAAGAGAGTACCATTGTATCCCTTGTTATTTTACTAGGCGTTATGCTTATTGTAGAAGGCTTATTGATTTCTAAAAACGCAGTAGGATATTCGACGCCGAGGCTTAGGCAGGGGAAGCGTGGATTAAAGATTGGTTTACACGAATCAAAGCGTTTATGGATCGTTCCTATTTTTATTCTTGTACCGGGTGATGCGGTAACGCAGTTTATTTCATGGTGGCCTGTCGTTTCAATAGGTTCAAATGCATATTCTCTATTCCTCGTTCCATTTTTAATTGGATTTATGAGAAGGATTAGAAGTTATGAGCCGACGGAAGCTTTATTATTTACAGGAAGACGTGTGTACGGATTAGCAGGACTTGTGCTCGTTTTAGGAATCGCAAGTTACTGGTGGCACGTACTTGCAATTATCGCGATGGGAGTCGCTATGCTTGGGCGTTTCACAATTTCGATGCAAGAAAAAATTGCCGATGAAACAAGACCAGCGTATTTTGCTGCACGCAATGATGGGCTCGTTGTACTAGATACAATTCCAAATACAATTGGAGCAGAGCTGAAATTACTGCCTGGAGAAATTATTACGAAAGTAAATGGAGTCATTCCAAAAAGCGCCGAGGAATTTTATGATGCGCTTCAAACGAAGACGACAGGAGCATTTTGTAAATTAGAAGTATTAGATACAAATGGTGAGCTTCGTCTTGCACAAACTGCATTATATGCTGGTGGACATCACGAATTAGGTATTGTATTCGTTGAACAGGAGCATGAGTGGGATTCGGAAGCGATGTAATAGAAGGAATGGTATCACCTTGTGGTGGTACCTTTTTTGTTTTTGGGGGATGAGAGAGTAGTTAGTAAATGAAATTTATATCGGCGATTATCCGAATATATCAGCGCAACTTAAAATATATCGGCGATTTTCTAAATATATCAGCGGAACTCGAAATATATCGGCGATTATTCGAATATATCGACTTTCCAGCAAAAAAAGACAACTATCGCAAAGCTTATTTTCAGTTTCATAGACGGATAACTTGAATAATTATTTGATAATGGTTATCATTTAGGGAGTCTTTTTAATTTTGGAAAATGGAGGTAAGATATGCTGCGTAAATTTTTCTCGTACTATAAACCGTATAAAGGTTTATTTATACTCGACTTTTCTTGTGCGGTTGTCGCAGGATTATTAGAACTCGGCTTCCCGCTTATCGTAAATCAATTTATTGATAAGTTATTGCCAGGGCAAAACTGGACGCTTATTTTATGGGCTTGTTTCGGTTTACTCGCAGTTTATATGTTAAATGCAGGCTTACAATATGTCGTTACATATTGGGGACATATGCTTGGTGTTAACATTGAAACAGATATGAGGCAGAAATTATTTGATCATATTCAAAAGCTATCATTCAGATTTTTTGATAATAATAAAACAGGTCATTTAATTTCACGCCTTACAAACGATTTAATGGAAATTGGGGAAATTGCTCACCATGGGCCAGAAGATTTATTTATCGCCGTAATGACTTTAGTTGGGGCATTCTCATTTATGATGATGATCAACTGGAAGTTAGCGTTATTAACGTTCTTCGTCATTCCATTCCTATTATGGTTAGCGCTGTACTTCAATAAAAAAATGACAGGTACATTTAGACGTTTATTCTCAGATGTTGCTGATTTCAATGCATGTATTGAGAACAACGTTGGTGGTATTCGCGTTGTACAAGCATTCGGAAATGAAAAGTTTGAGAAAGAGCAATTTGCTGTGAACAACGCTCGTTTCCGTACAACGAAATTAATGGCGTATAAAATTATGGCGTTAAATTCGTCGATTAGTTATATGCTCATGCGTCTCGTAACGCTCTTCGTCTTAATATGCGGTACATGGTTTGTTCTGCAAGGAGAATTAACGTACGGTGGATTTATCGGATTCGTTCTATTAACGAATATTTTCTTCCGCCCAATTGAAAAAATTAACGCGGTAATCGAAAGCTATCCGAAAGGAATCGCCGGTTTTAAAAGATATGTAGAGCTTCTTGAAACAGAGCCTGACATTGTAGACTCTAAAGATGCAATGGAAGTGAAGCATGTACACGGTGATATTCAATATAACAACATTACGTTTGGATATGAAAACAAAGAACCGATTTTAAATGACATTAGTTTGAAAATACATGCAGGTGAAACAGTTGCGTTCGTTGGACCATCAGGAGCTGGGAAAACGACGTTATGTAGCCTATTACCACGTTTTTATGAGCAATCATCTGGATCGATTCAAATTGATGGAATTGATACGAAAGATATGACATTATCTTCACTTCGTAAGCAAATCGGAATTGTGCAGCAAGACGTGTTCTTATTCTCAGGAACAATCCGTGAAAATATCGCTTACGGAAATTTAAAAGCATCAGAAGCTGAAATTTGGCAGGCAGTAAAACGTGCGCAATTAGAAGATTTAATTTACTCACAGCCGGACGGTTTAGATACTGTTATCGGTGAGCGCGGCGTGAAACTTTCAGGTGGACAAAAGCAGCGTCTAGCTATTGCTCGTATGTTCTTGAAAAACCCCCCAATTTTAATATTGGATGAAGCAACTTCTGCATTAGATACAGAGACAGAACTTGCGATTCAAAAATCGCTTGCGGAGCTATCTGTTGGCCGTACAACATTAGTTATCGCTCACAGACTTGCAACGATTAAAAATGCAGATCGCATCGTCGTTGTAAATAAAGATGGTATTGCAGAACAAGGTTCACATAATGAATTAATTGAGCAAGGCGGAGGATACAGTAGGTTATACGAAGCTCAGTTTAGTTCGTAAATATAATTTGTACAGAATTAGTGCACCATAAGTAGGTAAAAATCTCATATGGGAGGCTATAAAGTATGATTGTAACAACAACGTCTACAATTCAAGGAAAAGAAATTATTGAGTATATTGATATTGTCAATGGAGAAGCGATTATGGGCGCGAATATCGTTCGTGACCTTTTCGCTTCTGTTCGTGACGTTGTCGGCGGTCGTGCTGGCGCTTATGAAAGTAAATTAAAAGAAGCACGCGACATCGCAATGGAAGAGATGAAAACTTTCGCAAGACAAAAAAATGCAAATGCAATTGTTGGTATCGACGTGGATTACGAAGTAGTTCGCGAAGGTATGTTAATGGTTGCGGTGAGCGGGACTGCTGTCCGCATATAAAGTAAAAAGCCGTGCTGATGCACGGCTTTTTACTTTATATGTCGAAGTTTCAATATTTCTTGGGAAATGTGGAAGGCCCCGTCGATATATAGGGAAGACATTAGAGCGCTTCTTTACATTTTTGAATTTGAGTTAATAATTTTGCGTATTCTTGTTCGAGAGATGTGATGTCATCGTGATGATTTGGAATGGAAATCCGGCCGATGACTTCTGTTAATTTTGTTTGTAATCGTAACATTTCTTGCTCAGTAACGTTTACAGAATCTCCGGTGGTTCTTTTTGTGTATTGCTCGTAATTACCGTGGAAGATTCTTGGTTCATTCTCATCTACTTGTAGAATATTGTCTGCAACAGAGCGAATAAAGGCACGGTCATGGCTAATGAAAAGTATTGTGCCAGGATATTCTTGTAACATGGTTTCTAATTCTTCTTGCGTCGCTAAGTCTAAATAGTTTGTCGGTTCATCTAGCAGAAGCATATTATAGTTTCCTAAAAATACTTTTGCGAGTGCAACCTTCATTCGTTCACCCCCGCTTAGAACGTGCACAGGTTTATGAACATCCTCACGGCGGAATAGAAGTCGTGCAAGTATTGTGCGAACGAATGCTTCTGTATAGTTTGTTTCTTCTAGAACATTTTCTAAAATGGTTTTATCTGTTTTTAAAATAGATAATGTTTGTTCGAAGTATCCAATTTTACAACTTTTCGATAGCTGCATGCCACGCTCGTTTGTGAGAAGCATGTTGAACAAAGTGGTTTTGCCGCTTCCATTTGCCCCTAAAACGGCAAGCTTTGCACCAGGGGCAATAGTTCCATTCATATTTTTAAATAGTATACGGTCGCCTATTTTCTTTGTTGCTTTATTGAATTGTACTGCCACCTTACTATGAATGGGTGTATGGTATTGCACGTCAAATTGAGCTTGAGAAAGATCCTTTGGCTTTTCCTTCTTTTCTAGTTTTTCGAGACGTGTCTCTAATGCTTTCGCTGCTTTACTAACCTGTTCTTGGCCATGAGCCCCACTTAACCTATAAAGTCTAGATTCAGATGAACTGAACCGTGTTGGGATTTTTTTCATGTTAGAAGCACGTTGCTTTCTTTGTAGAATGGACTGTTCTAACCGATTTTTTTCTTGTATATATTGCTCATATTCTGCTTGTTTTTGTATTCGTTCACGTTCTTTTTGTTTTCGATAGTTTGAATAATTACCTTTGTACTCTTGAATAATACCGTCTTCAATTTCAATAATTTTGGTACATATATTATCTAGAAATTCACGGTCATGCGATATTAAAACAAGTGCCCCTTTATAAGATGAAAGTGCCTTTTCTAATTGCTCTGTACCGACCATATCTAAGTGGCTTGTTGGTTCATCAGCGAATAAAATGCCTGCATTTTGTTCGAGAGCATGCGCAATCTTTAGTCGCATTCGTTCACCGCCGCTCATTGCGTCGGTAACGTTTGAAATACTCCATTTTCCTTTTGCGAGAGAAGAAGCGGTTTCCGGTAGTTCTTCGCTGAGCTGAGGAATGATGGCGATAGAACTATGATGAGTTACTATGCCTCTGTCAGCTTCTATTTCTTTACTTAATATTTGTAATAACGTAGATTTACCAGCTCCGTTGACTCCGACAATTCCTATGCGATCCTGTGCTTGAATTTCCAGTGATGGTAATGTAAATAGTGTGCGATCACCAAAGCTCTTTTCAATATTACTTGCGAATAAAATAGTCATAAAAAAACCTCCCTAGTTTCACTAGAGAGGATAAACGTCGCCCTTGTATGTAAAAAATCGTACATAAATAAACGATTTTTTACATGATCGTTTCGAAAGAAAGTATCGACAAATGGACAGACTAATCCCCTGCTAGTTTTCATCATTTTTGTTCACTATTTGTGATGGATGAAATAAATAAGAGAATTAGAACTTCATTGGTCAAAGTACCTTCCTTTCATAATATTACTTTTATTGTATGCGCATACAAAAGGGTTTGTCAAACTTATTTCTGTTTACTATTTTTGAATTTATTATTATACAATTGTGCTTTTGCTAGCGCCTCAGCATCATTTTGGATTTCATCTAATCCATTCGCATCTCCAATAACATACCCTTCAAATGATGAACCAACAAAATCAAAGATGTATTGGAACTGGGAGATAAGCGGTAATGCTTTTAGTTTCGGATTATCTCCACCAACGATGACCACGTACATTTTTTTGCCCTTCATTTTTTCTTTGAAATGAAGGGATGTATCACGCAAGCTTTGTGACCAGCGATCAACGAAGTTTTTCATATGTCCACTCATTCCGTACCAATATAATGGTGTAGCAAAGATAATCATGTCGTGCTCTAACATGCGTTTGGTTAACTGCTCGTAGTCATCATTTACAGGTTGGAATCCTTCTGCATCATGACGCTTATCTGTAATAGGATAGACTGTGTGATCACGTAAATAAATTTGTTCTGTTTCCATTCCATCAATCATCATATGTGTTAAAGCTTCCGTATTTCCGTTTTGTCTTGAACTGCCGTGTATAACAAACATGTAATCATTCCTTTTCTTTTGCTTGTTTTAGGAGTGAAACGTGTTGTTGCAAATTCTTTTGAATACTGGAAAGTAATGAAATTTGCTTTGTTACTTCATTGAGTTTATCTTCATAAAGCGTAAGGATACTGCTGCAAGGATTGTCGTACAGGTGTGGTTCAATTTCAAGGCAACGCAGCATCCTTGCCGTCTCTTCTAAATTTAAGCCAATTTGTAAGTACATTTGAATAAGTTCTACTTTTTTGATGGCATTTTCATCAAAATCACGGTAGCCATTTGTGAGGCGTTTAGAAGGGAGTAATCCCTTTTCCTCATAATGTCTTAGTGATCTTTCGCTAACGCCAGTTTCTTTTGATAACTCTCCAATTCGCAACGTGTTTCACTCCTTTTAAACGTATTGTAAACCTTCACACTAATGTGAAGGTCAACTCTGTTTTTTCGCAAAAGAACCTACATGATTTAAAAACACTTGAATAGCTTTAGACTGAATAAAGTATTTGCCACGCACGATGGAGAAGGGACGGATGAGTTGTTCATTTGGAACTTCGACGTGGAATAGCTCTTTTGCCAGTAGCTCTTTCCGTACAGTCCAATCAGAAAGTATAGCGATGCCAAGCCCAGCACTAACTGCTTCCTTCACGCTTTGAATACTACTGAATGTAAAGAATCGTTTCATTTTTAAATGGTGTTGATGAATAAAGCGATCACTATAAGCACGTGTTCCAGAACCACTTTCTCTTAATACCCATACTTGATCTTGGAGTGTGTTTTCATTTATTTCATTTGTGCGGAGCAGTGGATGATTTGGCGGAACGACGAGCTTCATTTCATCTTGCATAAATGTTTCAACGTCAACATCGGCATATACGACTTGCCCTTCAACTAAGCCGATATCAATTTGATTAGAGCGAAGGCTTTGCAAAACGTCTTCTGTATTTGAGATAAAAGTATGAACTTCGACGTGTGGATTTTCATTCGCATAGTTAGCTAGTATTTTTGGAAGTAAGTATTCGCCAATTGTAAAACTAGCACCGATGCGAAGAGTTCCTGTTACAACGTTATGTAATTCGTTAATTTCTTGTCTAGCATCTTCGTAAAGAGAGAGCATTTGCTTTGCGTGTATATATAAAATGTTTCCAGCCTCTGTCACTTGAACGTGCTTAGGAGAGCGCTGAATAAGTGTAGTGCCAAATTCGTTTTCTAAGTTGCGTATGTGCATACTTACGCCAGGTTGCGAGAGGTTTAATAATTCTGCTGCACGGGAGAAGTGTTTCTGTTCAACGACAGTAACAAAAATCTTTAAAATGTCTACGTTCATATAATGGGATCCTTTCGTTTTTCTATCATCTTATCATAAGTATTTCTGATGATAGAGATTCAATATTGATATTAAACTTATTATAGAAACTCTCTTATAATGTAAGTAGAAAGAACATGCATGTTCCAATACGATTATTGGGGTGGTACAAAGTGGAACAAACACTTGTTATACAAAAGAAAAAGGGCTTTGGATTTTCGCAAGGAATTGGGATTACATTATTAATCGCAATTGTCGCGAAATATTTAGCAGAGCTTCCATTTTTAAATATTATGGGACAATTAGTAATTGCTATTCTAATTGGGATGGTTTGGCGAGCAGCTATCGGAGTTCCGCAAGAAGCGATAGCTGGAACGAATTTCGCGAGTAAGAAGTTGCTTCGCTTTGGGATCATCTTACTTGGAATGCGGTTAAATCTTGTTGATATTGCGAAGGCGGGACCGAAAGTATTGGTCATCGCAGCGGTTGTTATTACATTTACGATTTTCGTTGTATATGGACTAACGAAAGTATTCAAAGTAGAAAAGAAACTTGGAATTTTAACAGCATGCGGAACAGCAATTTGCGGGGCGGCTGCGGTCGTGGCAATTGCACCGCAAGTGAAAGCGAAGGATGAAGAAACGGCAGTTGGAGCAGCAATTATTGCAATTTTAGGTACGATATTTACACTTATTTATACGCTATTATACCCAGTGCTCGGCTTTTCTCCGTACGGTTACGGTGTATTCTCAGGGGCGACGCTTCATGAAATCGCTCATGTCATCGCAGCTGCGGCGCCAGGGGGAAGCGCGGCTGTAGACATCGCAGTTATCGTGAAATTAACGCGCGTTGCAATGCTTGTACCAGTAGCGATTTTAATCGGATTATGGTTTGGTAAGAGCGAGGGAAGCGAAGAAAAAAGATCGTGGCGTGACCTTCCAATTCCTTGGTTCATCTTCGGATTTTTAGCGATGAGTGCAGTGCATTCACTTGGAATTATTCCAGAAGTTGTCGCGGGCTATATTGTGGTCATTGCTTATATGTTAATTGCAATGGCGATGGCAGGGCTCGGCTTAAATGTAGAGTTTAAAACGTTCCGTAAATTAGGAAGTAAAGCATTCGTCGCGGGGCTAATCGGCTCGGTTTGCTTATCGGTTCTTGGATACGTTCTTGTCTGGGGATTAGGATTTATGTAGTAGGATGAAAAAGCTGTTCCCAAAGGTATTTGGGGACAGCTTTTTCTTATGATTATAGCGCTACGGATGTCGATATATTAAAAAATCGCTGATATAAATTGAATTACTTTTGTACTTTGTTAGAGTAGATGTTCAGTGAAACGTTTTTCTAAAATTTGTAAAGATATCTTTACTTATAACTGGAAAATATTTATAATTCAAGTAAAGATATCTTTACTTTTGAAGGTGGAGCCTATGGGTGTAAAAAATAAAATTAAAGAATTAAGAAAGCAACATCATATAACACAAGTGGAAATGGCAAAGGCGATGCAGGTGACACGGCAGACAATCGTGGCGATTGAAAACCATCATTACAACCCGAGTCTAGAGTTATCCCTAAAAATCGCCAAATATTTTGGAGTGAAGGTGGAAGAGATATTTACGCTAGAGTAAGGGGAGAGAAGATGGACAATGCTAGAAAGTTATATGTCGGTTTGTTTTTTGGATTGTTGTTGGGAGACATCGTAGTTCGTATTATGAATCCAGCTATGCCAATTTTACCGCTCGTAGTGAGTAACGTTTTAGCAATTGTATTTTTGACAGTGTATGTGTATTACAAAAAGCGTAAGTACAGAAAAGAAGAACTTCCCGATATAGATGAGCGAGTAAATGAAAATATAAAAAAGCATGTAAACGTCTCATTTGTATTCGCATTTCTGTTGCTTATTGTTTATATTGTTGCGAGTAAAGCAATAGGCAGGGCTGTTATACCTGTGCAAGAGATATTGATAATATGTAGTTCCTTATTTGCAGGTAGTCTCATCATAGGAGTTATGGTAGGGAAACGAGCATAGCGATAGGAGGAATGAAAAAATGCAGGATGAGTTTGAGAGATTCCAGTCAGATAAAGCGTTTAAATATGTAGGATTATTTTTTACGATTAGTTTAGCGATATGGGGTTTATATAATTTAATTGTTGATGGAAATGCTGGTATGCCGTTTGTTTTATTTGTACTAGGGCAGTGGGTGTATTTTCTTGTGAACTATTGGCCGAAGTGGAGATATAGAAATAGTAAAGAGGCTGATCGTGTATGAGTTTGGCATCGCCTGAGTAAGGCATAAATAGAAAAGGGGAACTGGGATGGGATTACCGGTGTTATGTGTCGCTACAGCTATATTTGCGCTTCTTTGGGGAATGCAAAATTTTTCTCGTAATCCAGTGCCGAGTATTTGTATTATG
>Ga0102589_1002716_pt1 | contig 19648 bp, 18 predicted proteins | sample AraplaMF_Col_mLB_FD_76858 | JGI IMG/M metagenome (GOLD analysis project Ga0102589, IMG submission 76858) | Arabidopsis root microbial communities from the University of North Carolina, USA - plate scrape MF_Col_mLB | ecosystem: Host-associated > Plants > Roots > Endosphere | place: USA... | reverse complement strand
GAAGCCGGGACCGCTCTTTGCCGTCACCGGCGTCTTTTCGCTTCTGGCAGCGCCCTTCGGAGGGCATGCGGTCAATCTGGCGGCCATCACGGCGGCGATGTGCGCCGGGCAGGATGCGCATGCCGATCCTTCGCGGCGCTATTGGGCAGCGCTGATTTCGGGTGTCGGTTACGTCATTCTCGGCCTGCTTGCAGGCGCAGTGACGGCCTTTGTCGCATTGGCGCCGCCGATCCTGATCGAGGCCGTAGCGGGTCTCGCACTTGTCGGCGCCTTCTCCGGGTCTGCCATGGCGGCCTTTCAGGCGCCGGAGTCGCGCGAGGCTGCGGCGATCACTTTCCTCGTCACGGCATCGGGCGTTTCCTTCGGCGGCATTTCCGGCGCCTTCTGGGGGCTGGTTGCCGGCGGACTGATGCTCGCGCTGTCTCCAATTGTGCAGATGACGAAAAAATAGGTGAGGGGTTGCCGGAATTTCCGCCGAAGGTTATAAGCGCGGTCATGAAGAGCACAAGCGCACGGATTTCCGAGACGATTGCACGCAGCCGCACGGCATTGCGTGACAATACGCGCGCCCTGACCTCGCTTCTTCTCCTCGGCCTTACGCGCGGTTGCCGGGTCCTTTGAGGAGCGCCCGGCGGCCGAAAGCCCGCCCGGCCATCGCTCCTCGCGACTCACTCTCAAAATTGACCAAACGACCGAGTAAAGGTCCGCATTTGCAGTCGCCAAGCCTGACATGATCGGCTAAGACGCGGGGCAAATGCCGGGACGAGGAGACAAGACAATGGACACGACCAACAGCCGATCCTCCGCAGGCGCCAAGGGCATGCCCGACGCAGGCATAAAGTATCGCGCCTATCCGCAGGTCAATATCCCTGATCGCACCTGGCCGACCAAGACCATCACCAAGGCGCCGATCTGGTGCTCCGTCGACCTGCGCGACGGCAATCAGGCGCTCGTCGATCCCATGGGGCACGACCGCAAGGCGCGCATGTTCCAGCTGCTGCTCGAGATGGGTTTCAAGGAAATCGAGATCGGTTTTCCCTCCGCCTCGCAGACCGATTTCGATTTTGCCCGCTGGTGTATCGAAGAGGGCAATGTGCCTGACGACGTGTCGCTGCAGGTGCTGGTGCAGTGCCGTCCGGAACTGATCACGCGCACCTTCGAGGCGCTTCAAGGCGCCAACCGGCCGATCGTGCACTTCTATAATTCCACCAGCGAGCTGCAGCGCCGCGTGGTGTTCGCCAAGGATGTGCAGGGCATCAAGCAGATTGCCGTCGATGCCGCCAAGATGATCACTGACATGGCAGCCAAGGCTGGCGGTGGTTACCGTTTCGAGTATTCGCCCGAGAGCTTCACCGGCACCGAGCTGGACGTGGCGCTGGAAATCTGCAACGCCGTTATCGACGTTGTGAAGCCGACGCCCGACAACAAGCTCATCATCAACCTGCCTTCGACCGTCGAAATGGCGACCCCGAACGTCTATGCCGACCAGATCGAATGGATGTGTCGTAATCTCGACAACAGAGAAAACCTCATCATCTCGCTGCACCCGCATAATGACCGCGGCACCGGCATTGCCGCCGCTGAGCTGGCCTTGCTGGCAGGCGCTGACCGCGTCGAAGGCACGCTCTTCGGCAATGGCGAGCGCACGGGCAATGTCGATGTCGTCACCATGGCGCTCAACATGTTCACGCAGGGCGTCGATCCGGAAATCGATTGCTCTGATATCGAGCGCATCAAGGAAGTGTTCGAATATTCGAACCAGATGGCGATTGCCGAGCGTCATCCCTATGTCGGCGAACTGGTCTACACGGCCTTTTCCGGCTCGCATCAGGATGCGATCAACAAGGGCATGAAAGCGGCTCAGGTTGCCAACCATCCGGTCTGGGAAGTGCCTTACCTGCCGATCGACCCGCGCGACGTCGGCCGTTCCTACGAAGCGATCATCCGCATCAATTCGCAGTCGGGCAAGGGCGGCATCGCCTATATCCTGCAGCAGGATTACGGGCTCAACCTGCCGCGCAACCTGCAGGTCGAATTCCGCGAGGACATTCAGCGCATCACCGACGAAGAGGGCAAGGAGCTTCCTTCTAAGCGCATCCACGACCGCTTCATCGAGCGCTATGTGACGCAGCCGGGCGGGCGTCTGAAGTTCGTCGACCACCACACCTATCCGGACACAGAGCACAAGGGACAGCGGATCGTCGCGGCCGAGATCACCGACAATGGCGAGATCAAGCGCATCGAAGGCCGCGGCAACGGTCCAATCGACGGCTTCATCAATGCGCTGTCGCACTATCTCGGCATCGAGATGTCGGTCGAGGATTATTCGGAGCATTCGCTGCAGCACGGCTCGAATGCAGCCGCCATCTCCTATGTCGAGACGTCCTATCCGGGCGGCAAGCTCTTCGGCGCAGGCATCAACACCAATATCGTCGCCGCATCGCTCGAAGCGATCGTGTCCGCGGCTAACCGCGTGCTCGACGTGAAGGCCGGCAAGGCTTGAGTATGCCGATCAGGCCGCGACTGCCTCGGGGTGACGCGGCCTGACGATGCAATCGGCGCGCTCATCGAGCTCGCCCTGCGCTTGCGTATCTCGTCAGATTCAGATTTCGGCAGCGATTTCCATGGCAAGCTGGCCGAGCGTGGCTTCGGCGGAGGGGCCGGCCAGCACATAGGAGGTGCCGGCATTGTGCCAGGTCACGAGGCCGATCTCGTCGCGGATCGTTTCCTTGAAGTCTTCCGTTTCCGGCGGCTGTGCATCCTTGCGGAAGCAGATCGAGATGATATCGCCGTCGGTGTTGGAATAGACGAGCTGGCCGACGGGGCGGCTGTCGCCGAGGATCACGCGTGCGCCCTGGAAGGTCCAGGATCCGGCCGAGAGATCCGGCACACGGAATGGTACGCCGATTGCGGTCGTCAGCCAGGATGAGATTTCCTCGGACTGCGAGGCCGGCACTTCGACGAGGTGGCGCGGCTGGCGCACGAGAAGCCGCTGGAAGGCGGTGACGTCGCCCAGCCAGTCATTCGTGTTGATCTGGGGCGCTGCGACTGGTGTGGCGTCATCCGTATCCGAAGCGTTACCGATGAAATAACCGATGCCACCGCCGACGACGAAAAGAATGAGGGCTGCGGCAAGCGCCTGGCGGCCGCTGGGCGCGAGCTTGAGCTGAAAGCGGGCATTGCGTTGCGCGATCGGCGTCTTCGGCGGTTGCGTGCTTTTGATGGAGCGGACAAGCGACAACGGGACCGGTTCCTTCAGCATGTCGTCCAGTTTACGGCGGCCGAAATCGACGCCGTGGCGAAGCTTGTCGTAGACCTTACGGGCGTTTTCGTCGATTGCGAGCCGGTTTTCCAGCTCCAGCTTTTGTTCCGGTGTGGTTTCGCCGTCGAGGAGGGCGGCAAGCTGGGCTTCAAGCGGCTGTTTTTTGAAATCGAGCAAATCAGTCAGTACCTGTGGACGGGCGGATTGTGACCGGACAATGCGGCGAAATGGAGTCGTGCCATCGCAAGCTGACCAGCAATGCTGCCGATTGCGATGCCCATGATTTCGGCTGCCTGCTGATAGCTGTGCCCTTCCACGTCGATCAGCACGAAGATGCTGGCCACGCCCTCAGGCATCTCCGCGAGCATACGGTGCAGGGCATCGGTATCGACGAGCGTTGTGCGATCGCGAATGGCGTCGCGGATGTCAGTCACATTACCTCGTGCAGTCGGTCGCGGCTTGCGCTTGCGGCTGTCTTCCGCCCATTGCTGGCGGGCCAGCGTATAGATCCAGCTTTCCAGCCGGCCTTCGCCGTTCCACTGAGGCCCTTTGGAAATTGCGCGCAGACAGACCGCCTGGACCAGCTCATCGGCTGCAGCCGTCTCTCCCGCGAGCGTGATGGCAAAGCGGCGGAGGCGGGGCAGGAGGCCGACGAGCTCACGCCGGATATCGGTGGTGGTGGCGGGTTGGCGCATTGTCTTTCCAAGAAGCATTCACATCGGCCGGCATTCAACTGGCTTTGCATTCGGGCCGGCTTCGCGTACGGGCCTTGCCCGGCGGGCGCGAAGCCATCGTGTCTACCCCGGCCATGCAGGCGGCTTTATGAAACAAGTCGCCTGTATTTCGCAAGCGCGGGGGTGAATTCATCCATCCCTTCCCAAGGGATTTCGTACCATAGCCCGCAGAGCTTGCCTCAATATGTCCTGTAGCCGTTCAGGCTCTGGAGAAGAGCGCGATAGGCCCAGGTATTTTCGCCGCCGCGGTCACGGATCTCGACGAGCTGCACGCGGGCGCCCTGAAGGTCGCCCTGTTCGGCAAGCGCCATGCCCATGTAGGAGCGGGCGAGGATGTAATTCTCATCCTGCTGCAGCGCCTTCTTGTAGTAGGACATGCCGAGCTCCATGCGGCCGGCCTTGCGGTTGGTATAGCCGAGATAATTCAGGATGCGCGGATCGTTCTGGTTCTGCGCGAGGTTCAGCACCGTGATAGCGTTCTCGTACTGGCCGGCATAGGCAAATTCCCGGGCAAAGTTGTAGAGGTCATCATCGTTGAAGCTCTGCTTCTTCGGATCAACGCATTCCTTCTTCTTGGCATCCCACACCTTGCCCTTGGTGCAGGTCTTGGTCGTTTGGGTCTTCTGCGGTGGCGAGGTGTCATCGTTCCCGCCACCGACCGCAAAGGCGGATGTGGCGAGACCGAAAGCAAAGACGGAAACAAGCGAAAGTCTGCACAGGTGATGAAGAGAAGCAGTCATCGGGCGTACTCCGTTTTGAAGCGCTGCGGTTGTTGAATTGTACGCCGACGCTTAAAAATACCAAGAGCCCCGGCGGCCTTTATTGCCTATGCTGCGACATTGGCGACCGATCTTCACAGGTTGGTTCAACAGCTGCCGGAATCGATTCCGCAATCGCCTTTAAAGCGCGAAAATATCTGCACTTTCCGGCATCATGCCGTCGGCCGTATCGTTTATGCTGAAGCGCTCGCCCTTCACCTCCCAGGCGCCCGGGGAGCCGGAAATGGAGAAGAGATTATAGGCGGCGCGGGGCTTGATGCCGCCCGGTCCCTGCGAGGCCGACGCTATGCCGACGACAGGCACCGGGCCTGTCTGTCCGCGCAGCCAGTAAAGCGTGTTGAGATGGGTGTGGCCGTGCAGCACGAGCTCTGCGCCGCCGGTGGAAACGACGGCCGCGAAACGGCGGATGCCGATCATGCGCTTGTAGAAGGAGGTCGCGCCGCGGATCGGCGGATGGTGGATCATGACGACACGGAACAGACCGGCTTCACCGGCAGCGCGCAGCATGTTGACCGTATCTCGCGCCTGGCGCGCGCCGAAGAAGCCGGAGGCCGCGAATGGCGGAGTCGCAACGGCAGTCGAGCAGCCGACGATTGCAACTTTGTCGCGGATGCGAAGGTAGGGAAAGATATGCCGGTCTGCCTCCCATTCCGGCGGGGCAAGGTCGCCGCGCACATAGTCATACCAGGCGCGCATCGACTTCTCGTAGGCGCCCGGCACATAGGCGTCGTGGTTGCCGGGTACGACCGAGGTAGCGGCGGGATCGCCGAGTTCCTGCAGCCAGGCTGCCGCGCTCCGGATCTCAATGCCGCTCGCCAGATTGACGAGGTCGCCGGTCACCGCCAGATGGTCGGCCTTATGGGTGCGGATATCGTCCAGCAGCAGATCGAGCGTGCTGCCGAAAAGATGCTTGCGCCGGTTGCGGTGCCAGTTCACAAAGCCCGTAATGCGTTTCGAGAAAAGCTCGTGAATGGAAAGGCGGGGGAGGGGTCCGAGATGGACGTCGGAGATATGCGCGAGCTTGAACATGCAACGACACATAGACCAGGTTATTTACAATTCAAACACATCCCCGCGATGAGAGTATGAAAGAGCCCATGGCAGACAAACAAACATGGCCCCTTCACATGAAAGTGTTGGTGCGATTGCTGCACGTCTATTTTTCCGTCGCGCGCGGCATGACGATGGGGGTGCGTGCAGCCTGTTTCGACGAGCAGGGACGCCTCTTTCTCGTTCGTCACGGCTATACGGGCGGATGGCATATGCCAGGCGGCGGGCTGGAGCGAAACGAGACGGCGGAAGAGGCGCTCATCAAAGAATTGCGGGAGGAAGGTAACCTCAGGATCGTCGGCAAGCCGCAGCTCTTCCACGTCTATTTCAACACCAACATCACCCGGCGCGATCATGTGGTCTTCTACCGTGCCACCGTGGAACAGACAGCGCCGCGGCCGCCGGATTGGGAGATTGCCGAAAGCGGCTTCTTCGAGATCGACGATCTGCCCGAGGAGACGACCGAGGCGACGCTGCGAAGGCTCGCCGAGCTCCGCGGCGAGGCGGAGCCGGCGCATTACTGGTGAGGCTCAGGCTGCGGCTGCGAACTTGTCGCGGCCATGCGGCCGGTCGAGATCGAGGGCCGGGCCGACGGGCACAATGCCGGTCGGATTGATCGTCTTGTGGCTGCGGTAATAGTGCTCCTTGATGTGGCGCAGATTGACCGTGTCTGCCACATCAGGCGTCTGATAGAGGTCGCGCAGGTAGCCTTGCAGGTTGCCGTAGTCCTCGATGCGGCGGATGTTGCACTTGAAGTGGCCAACATAAACAGGGTCGAAACGTACCAGCGTCGTGAAGAGGCGCCAGTCGGCTTCGGTCTGGCGATCGCCGAAAAGGTAGCGACCCTTGCCGAGGCGTTCATCGAGCCTATCTAGTGTTTCGAACAGCTTGACGACATTCCCTTCGTAGGCGGCCTGCGTGGTGGCAAAGCCCGCCTTGTAGACGCCGTTGTTGACGGTGTCGTAGACGATGTCGTTCAGCGCATCGATATCCGCCCGCAGGTCTTCCGGATAATAATCCGCCGTCGAGCCCGTCAGATGATTGAAGGCGCTGTTGAACATGCGGATGATTTCAGCCGACTCGTTGTTGACGATCGTGCCCGTATGCTTGTCCCAGAGCACCGGGACGGTGACGCGGCCGGAATAATGCGGATCGGCCTTCACATAGACTTCCCAGAGAGCCTTCGAGCCGAAGAGCTGGTCGCCGGTGGCGCCATTGCCGACCTTGAATTCCCAGCCGTTTTCCACCATCAACGGATCGACGACCGAAACGGAAATCAGGTCTTCGAGCTTCTTCAGCTTGCGGAAGATCAGCGTGCGATGCGCCCAGGGGCAGGCGAAAGAGACGTAAAGGTGATAGCGGCCAGCCTCGGCCCTGAAACCGCCTTTGCCGCTGGGGCCGGCTTCTCCATCGGCCATGATCCAGTTGCGGAACTGCGAAGGCTGGCGCTTGAAATGGCCCTTCGTTTCCTTCGTGTCGTACCAGACGTCATGCCAGACGCCGTCCACCAGCATGCCCATGAGATTCACCTCTGAAATTGATCTTCGCGGGATAGATATCGCATCACGCCGCGTTTTGCAGGCCGGCAAAGATTGAACACTGCGTCTCAGCCGTCCGAATCCCGTTCGAATTTTTGCAATAGACGGCAGAAATTTTTCCTGCTATCCGCCTTCCTCACAAATTTCTGGAATCCTGCTTGATGTCTATTCTCAGAGGCCTGCGACGACGCTGATGCTCCCGAACGCCTAAGGGCGTGTTCGCGAACCCATATATCTGCGTCTATCCGGTCTCTGTTCCCATGCTCATGTACAAGCACGATCTCGTCTACCTTACCGAGGATGCGTCTCACGACGCCGCTATCGAACTCATCAACGAAGAAGCATTCGGCCCTGGCCGGCACACGCGCGCTGCTGCCCGCATCCGCGAGCAGGGACCGCATGACCTGTCGCTCTCCTTCGTCTGCGCCGATGACGGCGAGACGATCGCTTCGGTGCGGATGACGCCGGTTCTGGCGGGAACGATAAAGGGCCATCTTCTGGGGCCGCTCGCCGTGCGGCCCTCGCACAAGAGCAAGGGTATCGGCCGGGAATTGGTGCGCATCGCGGTCGAGGCTGCCAAGCGCAAGGGTTCGGAAGCTGTCATCCTTGTGGGCGACCCGCCCTATTACGGTCCGCTCGGCTTCGAGAAGGTCGCCTACGGCGCGCTGACTTTTCCGGGGCCAGTCGATCCGGGCCGTGTACTGGTCGTCCCGATTGCCGAAGACACGCATGCGCGGCTGAAGGGCACGATTGCCTGGCGGCAATAGAACATTTCCGTTCTTTTTCGAAGCACGGAAACACTCTATCTCTTTGTTTTACGCAATTCCGGACGCAAGCCGCTGTGCACTTTTGCTGCCGGAATTGCTCTCGTCAGAGCAGCTTCTTCAGGAAGGTCCGTGTCCGACCTTCCGGAAAATCCGGCAATTCGCCGAAGATCTCGTAGCCCTGGCGCTGGTAGGCGCTGAGCGCATGCGGGTTGAAGGTATCGATCCAGACGCCGCGGCAACCGCGGGCGGCGGCTTCCTCTTCCGCCTTGGCGAGAATCTTGCCGGCCAGGCCGCTGCCGCGTAGCGTGTCGGGAATGTAGAGCATCTGCACGAAGAGCCAGCCCCAGGCCGTGTAACCGGACAGGCCGCCCGAGATTTTTCCATCGGTGTCACGGATCAGAACGGCGAGCGGCTGGCGTTCGGACGGGCCGACATCCTCGGTGTTGAAGGCCGTCAGGCCACCGGTGATGACGGCAAGCTCTTCCGGAGAAGGAGAGGCGGTGAGCTCGAATTCCGGCATGGCTAGAGCCTTTCCTGGTTAGATTGAAGCATTCCGTTGGCTCAAACGGAGTCGGATGGTCGACCGGCCGGCGCGCGTCGTAGCCCAGATCTACGGCCAAGCCGGCCGGTCGATCAGGCGGCCCGTTTCAGCCAACCCGAAGGGCCGGGCAGAATGCTTCAATCTAACCAGGAAAGGCTCTAGCTAGCGTCCTTCGCGCCACCACATGGCGCCAAAGGCCAGAAGCAGAATTCCAACACCCGCAAAGCCGGCAAAGAGCGGCAGGGTATTGATGCCCTTCAGCACGGTCTCGTTGGTCATACGGATCTGCATGCGGTCATTGTCGGTGACGCGCACCTGGCCGCGTACCGGCAGGATCGGCGGGACATTGACTGCACCGGCATTGTTGACGACACGGGTCACGAGGCCGCGGCTCTTATCGGTGATCGGCTTCAGCGCTGCGGTCGTCGAGATCATCGCCTTGAATTCAGGTGCATCGACGGCGCCGACATGGGCGAGCGTCGTCAGATCGCCGTTGCGGATTTCGAAGAGGCCGATCTCGTCCATGCGCTTTTCGGCCTTGTAGAGGCCAGGCTCGGTCTGCGTCAGCGGCAGGTTTTCGGTTTTGCCGGAGGGGTAGCGCACGACCGCGTCACCCGGCGCATCGCCTATCGTCTGGCGGGTGATCTCAAGTGTGCGGCCGGAAGTGCGCGCCGTCAGTGCCTCTTCCTCCAGTGCCGGTTCCTTCATCAGCCAGTGGGCGATGCGGCGATAGAGCGAGACGTGCGGACCGCCGCCTTCGAAGCCGCGCGCCCAGAGCCAGCCCTGGTCGGAGAGCAGCATGGCAACACGGCCCTGGCCGGCCCGGTTCAGAACGAGCAGAGGATGGTTGTCGGCGCCGACCATGACGGTCTGGCCCTGCGGTCTGTCGACATCGACGCTGCGGAACCAGCGACCCCAATGCGGAGGCTCGTCGGTAGAACCGTCGAGGCCGCGGGTGACGGGATGCTTGCGGCCCTGTTCGGAAAGACGGGGATAGAAGGCCTGCTCGATCATCCGTCCGGTCGGCTCTGCCGGCAGCACGGAAGCGAGCGGCGTCATGGCGATTGATTCCGGGCTCGCATGTTCCGGGCCGGCAGCAATCAGCAACGCGCCGCCATTCTCAACATATTGCGCGATGTTGTCATAATAGAGCATCGGCAGCACATTGGCGCGATCCTGATAGCGGTCGAAGATGATCAGGTCGAAATCCTTGATCTTGTCGACAAAGAGTTCGCGGGTCGGGAAGGCGATCAGCGACAGCTCGTTGATCGGCGTGCCGTCCTGTTTTTCCGGCGGGCGCAGAATGGTGAAGTGGACGAGGTCGACGGAGGCGTCGGACTTCAAGAGGTTGCGCCAGGCGCGCTCGCCTGCGTGCGGCTCGCCGGAGACGAGAAGAACGCGCAGGTTCTGGCGGATGCCGTCGATGATATGGACCGCGCGGTTATTGGCGTCCGTCACCTCACCGGGGATGCCGGCCACAGAAAATTCCAGGACATTCGCGCCGCCGCGCGTCACCTTGAAGGAGAAGGGCGTATCCTGACCGGGCGTTGCCTGCAGCGTGGCGATTTCATCGCCGTTCAGGCGCACCGTCACGGTTGCCACGCCGCCGGGGCTCGGGCCATCGTCGAAGACGCGCAGCACAAGCTGCTGCTCCTCGTTGACGATGCCGAAGCGAGGCGCCTTGATGACCTCGATGCGGCGGTCGAATTCGTTCGGCTTGCCTGTAATCAGGCCATGGATCGGCGCATCGAAGCCGAGCGCTTGGTTGACGCCGGGCACGTCATGCACTTCGCCATCCGTCAGCATGATCGCGCCGCCGACGCGCGAGGGCGGTACATCGGCGATCGAACCCGACAGCGCCTCGAACAGGCGGGTGGAGGGGACGTCGGAGTTGCGATCCTCATTCACATCGACAAAGCGGGGCTCGATCTGCGGAAAGCGGGCGAGCTGCGTTTTCAGCGACGCCAGCGCATCATCCGTCATCGTCATGCGATCGGCCGTCTGCTGGCTCTGGCTGCGGTCGACGATGACGGGGACGATGGTTGAAAGCGGGTCGCGATCTTCCTGCAACAGCACCGGATTGGCAAGTGCTGCAAGCAGGGCAAGTGCCGCAAGCGTGCGGATCCAAGCGCCGCGAATGCCGCGCCAGATCGCGAAAGCGGCAATCATCAGCACGATGGCGGTCAATACCGCCAGAAACGGCCAGGGCAGGAAGGGCGAATAATCGAGTGTCATGTCACTGCCCCAGCCGTTCGAGCAGGTCGGGCACGTGGACCTGATCTGTCTTGTAGTTGCCGGTCAGCATGTACATCATGATGTTGACGCCGGCGCGGAAGGCATATTCGCGCTGCGTCTCATCCGGCGGCACGGTGGGCAGCAGCGGCGTGTCATTGTCGTCTACAGCCCATGCGCCGGCAAAATCGTTTGCGGTGATCAGGATCGGCGAGACGCCATCTGCGGCGGCGGCCGGCCTGTTGGCGTTGTTCTGGTTCTGGCCGCCCTGCCGGGCCTCGATCCAGAGCGGACTGCCGGCGTAGCGGCCGGGGAAGCTGGACAGCAGATAGAAGGATTTGGTCAGCACGTGGTCGTGCGGGACGGGTTCCAGCGGCGGAATATCCAGATTGGCGAGGATCTGCTGCAGACGCTGGCCGTTGGCGGTCGTGTCGCTGCCGCCTTCGAGAGAGTCGATCTGGTCGCGCGTGTCGAACAACACCGTTCCGCCATTGCGCATGTAGGCGTCGATACGACTGATGGCGGCATTGGACGGCATTGGCGCGGTTGCCGAAACAGGCCAGTAGATGATCGGGTAGAAGGCGAGCTCGTCCTTGTTCAGGTCAATACCAACGGGCGGGGCCGGTTCCAGCGTCGTGCGGTACGTCAGGAACCTCGTGAGGCCATTGAGCCCCTCTTCGGAAATATTGTCCACATCCTGCTCGCCGGTCACGACATAGGCGAGATGGGTATTGTCCAGCCGCTGCATGACGATGTCATCGCCCGGCTGGGTATCATTGGCATGCGAGATGTCCGGTCGCAGCATCAGGCCGGCCGCAAGTGCCACGGCGATCGTCGCGGCAGTGCGAGCGCGCGGGCGTATGCGGGAGAAGGCGCCGTTCATAAAGAGCACGATCAGGCTGTCGGCGAGCAGCAGCAGGAAGGCGATGAAGAAGAGCAGAGGCTTGGCCGACCAGCTTTCTCCGCCGACGAGGCCGGCGTGCACGACATTGACGCCACTGATGTCGAGCGGTTTCAGGTCGGCATTGTCGGGCAGAACGTTCAGCGCCGTGAAGCCATCTTCGGAGCCATAGAGGCCGGGTGGATTGTCGAAATTGGCAATGGGTGCTGCCTTGGCATTCGGGATCAGCGGACGGGCATTGCCGGTTTCGGTGACCAGGATGCCCTTGGCGGTCAGCATGCGGAAGGGCGGCAGGGTTTCGGCGACACGTGCGCTGCCCGATGATTCCGAGGTTACCCCGCCGGACCGCGAGATCTGGATGAGGTGTCGCAGCATTTCAACGAAGGTACCCGATATCGGCAGGTTCGACCAGGTTGCCTCGGCACTCACATGGAAGAGCACGATCTGACCGGCATTCATCTTGTTCATGGTCACGAGCGGCGTGCCGTCGGTAAGGCTTGCCCAGGTGCGCTCGGCAAGATCGGGCGTCGGCTCTGCCAGCACCTGGCGGTTGACGGTCACGTCGGTCGGCCGTGCTATGCCGGCAAAGGGGCTGAAGCTTGGAAATTCTGCGAGTGCCTGCGGCTCGCTCCAGGACAGGCTGCCGCCAAGTGCCCGTTCGCCCTGCCGCAGGGTGACCGGGATCAAGGGATCCTCGGCCGGCGCCGCAGCAAGGCGCGGACCGGCAAAGCGCAGCAGCATGCCGCCATTCGATATCCAGCGCTGCAGCGGCGCGTAGGTATCCTCCGGCAGGCGGCCGATATCGGCCATGATGATGATGGAGGGATTGTTCGCAAGCAGCTTCGGAATGGCGACCGAAAGATTGGCGTCGGTCGGCCGCACCAGATCCGCATAGGGCTCCAGCGCTCTCTGGATGTAATAGAGCGGCGACAGCAGCGGCTGAAATTCATCGCCGCTTTCTCCTGAGAGAAGCACGACCCTGCGACGCTTGAAGGCGTCGTCGAGCAGATGCACAGCGCCTGCGGTGGCGCTGGTGTTGATGCTGACGCGGGCGAAATCGTTGCGCATCTCGAAGGGGGCCGAAATGCCGGCATTGACGGCAGTCTGGCCGGGCGCAAAATCGGCCCTGCCGGTGGCGATCACGCGGCCCTGCGCGTCCTGTGCGTTGAGCGCGACGGAGGCCGCTCCGCCTGAGCTGAGGCGTGTCACCTTCACCGTCATCGCATCGGCCGTATTGGTGGCGCCGGAGATTGCTACCGTCTGAGCCGTATCGCCTTCGATCACGCGCAGTTCGGCGGGCTGAAGGTCGGAGAGTTGACGGACGGTGGCGTCGTTATCGCTGCTTGCCGCGCCATCTGTGAGGAAGGCCAGCGTGCCGGGATGCGTGCCGTTCAGTGCGGCGCGCAGAGCCTCGAAAGCCCGCTGGCGATCCGGCACGAGGGGCTTCGGCTCGGCAGCGCGCAGCTTTTCGCGGGCGGCCGAGGCTGTGCCGGGTGTCGCGTCGTTGGTCGGGTCGGCGGTGAAAGCAATGGAGACGACAGCGCCGGCGGACTCGGCATCGTCGATCAGCGCGTCAGCCGTCTGGACGCGACGCTCCCAGTCGGGTGCCGAAGCCCAGCTGTTGTCGACGAAGAGGACAAGCGGACCACCGGACGCGAGCGAGCCCGTGCGCGGATTGAAGACCGGATCGGCGATCGCGAAGATGATGGCGGCTGCGAGCAACATGCGCAGCAGCGTCAGCCACCAGGGGCTCTGCGCCGGCGTTTCCTCGCGCTTCAGCACAGTCGCAAGGATTTTCAGCGGCGGGAAGACTTCCGCCTGCGGGCGCGGCGGGGTGAGCCGCAGCAGCCACCAGATGACGGGAAGGGCAATCAGCGCGCCGAGGATGGCGGGATAGGCGAAGGCAAAGGGGAGCGCGCTCAAAGCTGTCCTCCATGCGTTGCCTTTGCCGGCATGCCGGAAAGATACATATGGACGGCGACCAGCGCTTCGGACGCCAAGTGATCGGTGCGGTGGCTGACGAAGGTCCAGCCGAGATGGCGCAGCGATTGTCCGAGATTTTCGCGTCGAGCCAGATAGGCGTTGCGATAGGCTTCCCGTAGGCTCTCCGCCCGCCCTGAGGTCAGCCTTTCGCCGGTCTCCGGATCGGTGAATTCGGTGCGGCCGTCATAGGGGAAGATCTCCTCGGCCGGATCGGCGATCTCGACCACATGGCCACGCAGGCCGCGGCGGGCAAGCGGGCCGAGGCGGGCCATGATAGCAGGCCCGTCATCGAGGAAATCGCCGATGAGGATGAGATCACTCCAGCCGCGCACCATCACGGTTTCGGGCAGGCCGCCGGTCAGCGGCGTGTGCATCAGGGCGGCTGCGAGCCTTTCGGCTGCATTGCGGGCGGAGATAGGCTCCATCACGCCGGGGCAGCCGATGCGTTCGCCGGAGCGGGCGAGGATTTCGGCGAGCGCCAGCATGATGACCAGCGCCCGGCTCTCTTTGGACACGCTGCCATAGGTCGACTTGTACATCATCGAGGGCGACATGTCGGCCCAGAGCCAGATCGTGTGAGCGGCTTCCCATTCGCGGTCGCGCACATAGGTGTGATCGTCACGGGCGGAGCGGCGCCAGTCGATACGCGACAGGCTTTCGCCTTCGCTATAGGGGCGGAACTGCCAGAAATTCTCACCGATGCCGCGTTTGCGGCGGCCATGCCAGCCGGCGATCACGGTATTGGCGATGCGCTTGGCTTCCACCAGGCAATCCGGCACGAGGGCGGCCCGCTGCCTTGCGCGGGAAAGGGCATCATTGCCGGGTGTCGGATTGACGATCTGTCCGATGGATGCCACGCGCTGCGCTTCCTTATCCCTTTGCCTGCTTGACCAGTCCGGCGATAACGTCGCGCACCGACATGCCCTCGGCACGAGCGGCGAAGGTCAGCGCCATACGGTGCTCGAGAACGGGCTCGGCGAGTGCGTAGATATCGTCGAGCGAGGGCGCCAGGCGGCCTTCGTAGAGTGCGCGGGCGCGGGCGCAGAGCATCATTGCCTGGCCGGCGCGCGGGCCGGGACCCCAGGCGACATGCTTGTCGGTGGACGCATTGCCCTGGCCCGGACGGGCGGAGCGAACCAGGGAAAGGATTGCGTCGACGACGGTGTCGCTGACCGGCATCTGGCGCACGAGCGTCTGGATTTCCGCGAGACGCGCGGCATTAATGACCGGTTCGGGCCTGGCTTCGGTCAGGCCCGTGGTTTCCAGCAGGATCTGGCGTTCGGCAGCAAGCTCGGGATAGTGGACGTCGACCTGCAGCAGGAAGCGGTCGAGCTGGGCTTCGGGAAGCGGATAGGTGCCTTCCTGTTCCAGCGGGTTCTGTGTCGCCAGAACGTGGAAGGGCGAAGGCAGGTCATAACGCTGGCCGGCAATCGTGATATGATATTCCTGCATCGCCTGCAGTAGTGCCGACTGGGTGCGCGGGGAGGCGCGGTTGATTTCGTCGGCCATCAGAAGCTGGGCGAAGACCGGCCCCTTGACGAAACGGAAGGAGCGGCGGCCGCTCTCGTCCTGGTCCATCACTTCGGAACCGAGAATATCCGAAGGCATCAGGTCGGGTGTGAATTGGATGCGGTTGGCGGCAAGGCCGAGAACTTCGCCGAGCGTCGTCACGAGCCTCGTCTTGGCAAGGCCGGGAACACCGACGAGAAGCGCATGACCACCGGAGAGAACGGCGAGAAGCGTGTTTTCGACCACGCTTTCCTGACCGAAGATGACCTTGGAAACTTCCGTGCGAATGGCGGCGATATCGGATAGCGCTCTTTCTGCGGCGGCGACAATCGCCTGTTCATCGAGGCTGGCTTCGGTCTTGATCATACCCATGGGCATCTCCAACGGCTGAAATCATTCGGCTGCGAATCGTCTGACTTTAATAGGCGTGCCTCATACCCGATACAGTTATGAAGATGTTGCGGGCTGACAAGTTTGTTTCAAATGACTATCTCGTGACTTTATTTTGTTAAAAGCAAACCGGGACGGAAGAATGGCAGCCGAAGAAATGAGGCATACGGCGGATGCAGCGGGGCTTGCCGCGCTGATTTCGCGCGCTTCCGAGGCGAAATCCGGCAAAAAGCGCGGCTTGCCGCCTGTCGAGAGATGGAATCCGCCCTTTTGCGGCGATATCGACATGGAAATCCGGGCGGATGGCACATGGTTCTACATGGGCACGCCGATCGGCCGGCAGCCGCTGGTCCAGCTCTTTTCCACCGTTTTGAGGAAGGACGGTGACGGAAAAACCTATCTTGTAACTCCTGTGGAAAAGGTCGGCATCAGGGTTATCGACGCGCCCTTTGTCGCTGTCGAGATGAATGCGAGCGAGCGGGACGGGCGGCAGGTTCTAACTTTCCGCACCAATGTCGGCGACGTCATAGAGGCCGGCAAGGATCACCCTTTGCGTTTTCCGGGGCATGGGCCAGGGCACAGGAAAGATAGTGAACTGAAGCCCTATCTGCATGTGCGGGGGCGGCTTGAAGCATTGGTGTCACGCGCCGTGATGTATGAATTGGTCGAGCTCGGCGAGGTGGCCGAGGTCGCTGGCCGGGACATGTTCGTCGTCCGCTCGGACGGTGAGACTTTTCCGATCATGCCGGTCGACGAACTGGAAGCAGCCTCCCGATGAGCGAAGCGATCAGCACGACCTATCCCCCGTTTTCGGCTGCCGAGTTCCGTCGCCGTGCGCTCAACCAGATCGGCGCACCCATCGATCATGCTTGGCGCGACCATGGCGATCATGTGCTCAATCCCGATATCGTTGCGCTGGTCGAGACCTTCAAGCTGCGCGACGCGGCGGTGCTGGTGCCTGTTGTCGATGATGGCGATGAGGCGAAGGTGATCTTCACCAAGCGGACGTCGACACTTCGCAAGCATTCCGGCCAGATCGCCTTTCCCGGTGGTTCCATCGATCCCGACGATGTCTCGCCCGAGATGGCGGCGATCCGCGAGACCGAAGAGGAGATCGGCCTTGGCGGCGGTTTCGTCGAAACGGTCGGGCGGCTGCCGAACTATCTGTCGTCCACCGGCTTCCGCATCACACCCGTTCTTGGCGTTGTGCAGCGGGGTTTTTCGCTGCAGCCTAACCCCACCGAAGTGGACGATGTTTTCGAGGTGCCGCTTTCCTTCCTCATGAACCCGGCCAACCACACGCGGGACAAACGCGTGGTCGACGGCATCGACCGGCATTTCTACCGCATGCCCTATGAAACGCGAATGATCTGGGGCATCACCGCCGGCATCGTCCGCACGCTCTATGAAAGGCTCTATGCATGACCTCAGTCGCCGACCAGGCCTGGTTTCAGGATCCGGCGCTCAGCCGTGTCTTTGCGCTCCTGAATGTCGATGGCGGGGAGGGGCGCGTGGTCGGCGGTGCCGTGCGCAACAGCCTGATGGGGCTTGCGGTCGCCGATATCGATATCGCCACCACGCTGCTACCGGAAGCCGTCATGGAGCGGGCCGCTACTGCAAGCATCAAGGCGGTGCCGACCGGCATTGATCATGGAACGGTGACGCTCGTCATCAATGGCCGCCCCTTCGAAGTGACGACGTTGCGCACCGATGTCGAAACGGATGGCCGTCGCGCCAAGGTGGCCTTCAGCGCAGACTGGCAGTCGGATGCGGAACGGCGCGACCTCACCATCAATGCGCTTTACGCAGATGCTGCGGGCGAGGTGATCGATCTCGTCGGCGGGCTCGTTGATATCGAGAAGCGCAATATCCGCTTCATCGGCAATGCAGCGACGCGGATCGCCGAGGATTATCTGCGCATCCTGCGCTTCTTCCGTTTCTTCGCCTGGTACGGTTCCGGACGACCCGATGCGGAAGGGCTGAGAGCGTCATCCGCCGCGCGTTCGAAGCTGAAAACGCTGTCGGCCGAACGGGTCTGGTCGGAGTTCAAAAAGCTCCTGTCTGCGGAAGATCCTGGCCGGGCGCTTCTCTGGATGCGGCAGGTTGCGGTTCTCTCGGAAATCCTGCCGGAAACGGAAAAATGGGGCATCGATGCCATTCCGTCGCTCGTTTCGACCGAGAAGGCGCTCGGCTGGGCACCTGATCCCTTGCTTCGGCTTGCCTCGATTATTCCACCCGATCCGGCGCGGCTGGAGGAATTGGCAGCGCGGCTGAAATTTTCGAATGCAGAAGCCGCCTATTTCAGGGCTTGGGCAAAAGCCGCTCCAGTCAATGATGAGATTTCCGCTGCCGCCTTCGAGAAGCTGCTCTACAGAAACGGCGTGGACGGCATCATCGTGCGGCTGAAACTGGCGCTCGGCGTTGCCCGCGGCAAGGCAGAGAATGGTAGTTTTGATGAAATGAGCCGTTCGGCGCGGCTTTCGAAGCTTCTGGATCATGCACGCATCTGGAAGAAGCCGCAGTTTCCGCTGAATGGGGCAGATGTGATGGCCACAGGCATGCAGGCCGGCCCGAAGGTCGGTGAAATCCTGTCGACCTTGGAAAACCAGTGGGTGGAAGAGAATTTCGTTTCCGACCGGGCGGCATTGCTCGCCCGGCTCTCGGAGATTACAGGTTGAGATCAGGCCGCGTTCGCTTCGTCGCGGATGCGGGCCTTGATATTGTCCACCATGTTTTCGCGAATGATCGTTTCGCCGTGGGCGGTTCTCATATGTTCGACGGCGCGGCGAACGACTTCAGCATCATTGTCGGCCCTTGTGTGCCAATCGCATCCGGGAACGAGCGTACCGCATTCGAAAAGTCGCATGGTCTTCTCCTGTCTCTGAAATGCAGAACCATCGCGCTTTCGCGCGACTGAGGAATGTGCGGCAATGGAGAAGGTTCCGGTGGAGGAAAGCTCCGGCCGACCTGGATGTCGGCCGAAAAGCTCTGTTTATGGATGGGGCATTGCCCAGGCCATGTAGGTGTCCGAAAGGTGAGCGGGCATGTTGCTGTTGGCAGCACCCATTGCCTGCTCTTGAAGCTCTTCCGGAGTCTTGCCGCCTGCGAGCTGCAATTTCACCTGCTCGACAAAGCAGGAGAGCGGCAGGTCCGAGCCGCTTTTTGCTCTCAAGTTTTCGGCGATGCGCGTTAGAAACTCGGGCGCGTCGATGGCGCGAGACGTTTCCTGAATACCTGCAGAAGCAGGCAAACCGCTTTGTACCGTCATGACAATCCTCCTCCGATTGTAACGCACGAGACTCATTTAGGACGCACTCAGCTCTGATGAAGGCCTTTCAACGCGATTTTACCGGAATAGTATTTCAATTTTATCAGCACGCCTCTCGCAGCCTATGGCCAGCGTACGACAGGCGGCAGGGATGAGAGAATGGATTCGACATTGCCGCCGGTTTTCAGGCCGAAGATCGTCCCCCGGTCATAGAGTAGATTAAACTCGACATAGCGGCCACGGCGAATCAATTGTTCGTCACGGTCGGCCTCCGTCCACGTTTTGTTGAAGTTTGAGCGGACGATCTTGGGATAGACCATGGAGAAGGCCCGGCCGACATCCCGCGTAAAGGCGAAATCGGCATTCCAGCCGCCGGCGTCCTCGCTGGAGTGCAGCCAGTCGTAGAAGATGCCGCCGACGCCACGCGCCTCGTTGCGATGCTTGAGGAAGAAATAGTCGTCGCACCATTTCTTGTAGGCATCGTAATCGGCGACCGCGTGGTTGCGGCAGGTGATTTCCATGGCCTTGTGGAAGAGCTGTGTGTCTTCATCTTCCTGCGTGCGGCGGCGTCCGAGCACCGGCGTCAGGTCGGCACCACCGCCGAACCAGCGGCTGGTGGTGACGACCATGCGGGTGTTCATGTGAACGGCCGGCACGTTGGGATTGACGGGGTGGGCGATCAGCGAAATGCCCG
>Ga0102589_1002708_pt1 | contig 19690 bp, 21 predicted proteins | sample AraplaMF_Col_mLB_FD_76858 | JGI IMG/M metagenome (GOLD analysis project Ga0102589, IMG submission 76858) | Arabidopsis root microbial communities from the University of North Carolina, USA - plate scrape MF_Col_mLB | ecosystem: Host-associated > Plants > Roots > Endosphere | place: USA... | reverse complement strand
ATAGATCGATCATGTAATTCCCACTCCTCTTCTCGAAGTCACATTCCTCTATTGTAACGAAAAAGGATAGGATTCGGAAACTACAAAATGATAGAAACTTCTCCTAGATGTATAAAAAGAGGTGCCCGCTGGCGAAGTTAGTAAGGAGAGGAGGTGAATAACGATGGCTAAGGACGTACTATGTGAAGTAAACTCCTGCAAGTACTGGGCAGCAGGCAACAAATGCGCTGCAACTTCTATTTATGTGGTGAACAATCGTGGCAAGCAAGCTGGCGATTCCGGTGACACGGACTGCAAAACATTCGAACCAAAGCTGTAAGGAGAATGGGGCGGCCGACACGCCGCCCTTGCTTACGCACGAATCACTCACAGTGATAATTATTCTCAACTATGGATGCGTTTATACACATCTATACACAATCCCCCTATTCCCTACGTTGTTCATCAATCATGAATACATCGTCATACATAAGGCGCTTTCAATGAATAGTTTGTTTCTTTTTCCCGCGTAATTGTTATTCTGCTGTAAAGTCTTCGATCTCACAAAGGTCTATACTAATAGAGCAGTCATCACAGAAGATCGTACACACGAAGGGATTGAAACATCAATGAACACAAAAAAGACAGTTGTTACACTTGCACTCTCCTGCACAATGATCGCAAACATGGGCACAGCAGCTTACGCGGCCCCCGTTGCAAGCAAAGCAGTCACTCCTACTCAAACAACAGCGACTCCATTGAACAATACATTTACAACAAACAAAGTTGGTCTTGGTCTTACCTTGAAACAATTGCAGCAAAGCAAAGGCAAAGGGAAAATCGAATATACAGGCAAAAAAGCTACGATGATCGAGTACAAAGAAAAATGGTTCAACTTGAAACAGCCGATTACTGCTCAGTACATGCTGGACGATAACCAAAAAGTGTTCCAAGTTACGCTCGTATTTGACAATGAGATGGCAAAACAATTGACTCCGCAAATTTCCAAAGAGCTGGGCAAAGCATCTGAGCCAGTTTTGGATAAATCGGCACCTTCCGATTATGCGGCAAATTGGAAAACGAACGGCGTACTTTTTGATCTGCAAGGCTTTGGCAAATTGTCCGAAATGTACATATCCGCAATTCCAACACCAAAGGCAGCGAAGCAACCGATTAAAGCCACAAATAAATTTGTGCATGTCAATATGAGTGTACCTGTTCTATCGGGCTTGAAAGACAGCAAATACGAGGAGCAGCTAAATGATATTTTGATGCGTCATGCGATGAAGGAAAAAGCTGAAGTCTATGAAGCTTCCAAAAAAGCCGCTGAAGCTGCGAAAAAACAAAAGGCTTCCTTCGAACCGGCTGTGTTGAATTCTGATTTCCGCTTTGTAAAGAGCGGCAATGTCATGTCCCTGATTGCCGACACGTACAAAATCACGAGCGCAGAGGCTAACGGCACCAGCCGTACGGACACATATACCTTCCTGAATGAAGAGAATGCGCACGCCCTGCAGCTTGGCGATCTGTTCAACAAGGATACCGATTATAAAGCCATGCTTGGCAATGTCGTTCGCAATCAAATTGCTCTGAAGAAAAACAAAGACGATTTTAATTTCGATCAAATTAAAGAAACACAAAACTTCTATGTATCGAACGGGTACCTCGTGCTGACATTTGACCGTTATGAAATTGCTCCTGGAGCAGATGGATCGCAAAGCTTCAAAATCCAGCTTGCTGCGATTCAATCGAAGCTTTCTGACTCTTTCAAGCAAGCACTGAAGGCTTAATGAGGGCTTAAGAAGGCATAACGCCGCATCAGCCAATCGAGCACACGAACAAGCAGCAATAAGCATACTCTAACCGCAAATTTTGTTGGACTGGCATTCCTTGTGTCAGTCCTTTTCTTTGTATACAGTATACGAATCTGATTGCTTACAGGCTATTGTCTATTCTCCGACCTCGAATGTCATTTTTTTCTTCCGCATGAATGAGACTGAACCCTTTATAATATACCTATGACTTCTTAGAAAGGGCGTAATGAAGGCTATGTCAGAACAACAATCAACAACTTCTTCACTTCCTGCACCCAAACACTGCAAGGAATCCCGCGTCTTCAAGACCGGTCGTGTATTCCCTAACGATGTCAACAACCATCAGACGCTGTTCGGCGGTAAACTGATGAGTCTGATTGACGAGACAGCATCCATCTCCGCGATGCGTCACTGCCGTCATAATGTCGTGACTGCATCCACGGATTCCGTAGATTTTCTACGGCCGATTCGTCCCACAGATTCCGTCTGCCTAGAGTCCTTCGTCACTTGGACAGGCAAGACTAGCATTGAAGTATTCGTCAAGGTCATTGCAGAGCAGCTATATACCGGCGAGCGTGTTGTTGCCGCTACCTCCTTCCTGACCTTCGTAGCACGTCATGAGGACGGCTCAGCTGCGTTTGTGCCCCCTGTTATCCCTGATACAGAGGAAGAGAAGCTGCTTCATGAATCGGCCACAGAGCGAGCAGAGCTTCGCAAAGTAAGACGTATAGCGAGTAAACAGTTAGCGGATAAGCTAACAACGAGCAAGTACTGGGAGTAAACAACACAACACTTTACTCCTTTCAATAACGAGAAAAGGAAGCATACGATCTGCAAATGATGCTTTCTTATCCCTATATGAAAAAAAGCAGCGTTTCGAATTAGTTTCGAAATCGCTGCTTTTCTTATATCAACGCACTCTTACGCGTTAACTTTTTCTTTTGCAACTGTAGCCAAGGAGTTGAACGCGTTGATATCGTTCACTGCCAAGTCAGCCAACATTTTGCGGTTCACTTCAACACCAGCCAATTTCAGGCCGTGCATGAATTTGCTGTAGGACAAGCCGTTCATGCGAGCCGCTGCGTTGATACGAGCGATCCACAATTTGCGGAAGTCACGCTTCTTAACGCGACGATCGCGGTAAGCGTACAGCAAGGATTTCATCACTTGCTCGTTAGCTGTTTTGAACAATCTGTGTTTGGAACCGAAGTACCCTTTTGCCAATTTTAATACTTTTTTATGACGACGACGTGTCGTAAATCCGCCTTTTACTCGAGCCATTTCGTATTAACCTCCCAATCGATTCGATGTTTCCGTATAATTGCTTATTTCAAGTTAGCCAATTGTTGCTTCATACGACGAACGTCGCCTGCTGCCATTACTGGGCTAGTAGCAAGAACGCGCTTCGTGCGGTTCGATTTGTGGGAAAGCAAGTGATTGCGGTACGCTTTGTAGCGGCGCACTTTACCTGTTCCCGTAATTTTGAAGCGGCCTTTCAAGCTGCTGTGCGTTTTCATTTTAGGCATTATCGTTTCCTCCTCAAGTTCGGTATTCTTATCCGCCGCCTTCTTCTGCGCGGCGGGCCGAATTAGCTGTTCGTCTTCGGCGCCAAAATCATAATCATGCTGCGGCCTTCCAGCTTCGGTGTACGTTCAACGATGCAAAGCTCATTTGCTTCTTTCAGAACGCGCTCCAACACTTTCTTCCCGATATCAGCATGCGTGATTTCACGTCCGCGGAAACGAACAGAGCATTTTACTTTATCTCCGTCACGCAAAAACTTCAAGACATTGCGGAGCTTCGTATTGAAGTCGTGCTCCTCGATATTGGCGCGGAACCATACTTCTTTTACATCGACGATCTTCTGGTTCTTGCGCGCTTCCTTCTCTTTCTTCTGTTGCTCATAACGGAACTTTCCGTAGTCCATAATACGACATACAGGCGGTTTTGCCTGCGGAGCCACGTTTACCAAGTCCAAGTTAGCGTCGTAAGCCATTTGCAGTGCTTCGCGGAACGGCGTAATGCCAATCTGCTCCCCAGCTGCACCAACTAAGCGAACCTCTCTTGCACGAATGTCCTCGTTAATCAAATGATCCTTGCTAATGGTGTGCCACCTCCATAATCGAATTTCCTGCATCTAACTGGTTATCGCATAAAAAAGGGATGCAAGCTCATCGAGCCCACATCCCTCACATAGACATTCTAATCTAGTGAGCACTGCCAAGGCAGTGCGAGTCATAACCAGCCAACAACATGTCGGTCAGGTGAGAAGCGTGGGCTTCTTCTTTCCAATTGCAATATGTGTTTCAAGTACTTGAATAATATATCACAGTGAACTGGAGAAAGTCAAGCCACTGTTATTATTTTTTTTACGCCTTACACTTGCTTGCCTTGCATCTCTTCCAAGCGCACAACTCGTGTATGCTCGGTATGGCTCCATACCTTGTTGTTCTGAGTGAAGAACGCGTAGAACGTAATCGGCCACCAGGACAGCAAGAATACTGGGAATGTAATCAGAGATGCATAGATGCGCCAAGACTTGACGCCTTCCAAAATCAATGCAAGTACGAATACAGCACAGGACAGCACAAGTGACACAACCGGAACCCACTCAGGCAGGTACTGGAAGAACGTTGCCACATTCGGCCCATTGAAGAATGCTGCATCTACCCACATGAACGCAGTCATGAGGAAGGTAACCAACACGGTATACACCGTAATTGTGTACAGCGCCATATCGAACTTCGCCAAGTTACGCTCCTTGATGCTCTGCCACAGCAGCGGGAAGAAATAACGACGCGCTACGGTAAAGTGACCTTGCATCCAGCGCAAACGCTGACGAGCCGATGCCTTGAATGTAAGCGGCTTTTCATCAAACACGCGTGCATTGTAGTTCAGCACTGGGTTGATGCCGTTTTTAACACAGCGGGCAGTGAACTCCAAGTCCTCAACCAAGCTCGTTGCACCCCAGCCCATTTCCTTCAGCAGCTTGCTCTCGAAGCACATTCCTGTACCGCCGAGGAAGTTAGCCATGTTCAAGTTCTTACGGGACAACTGCCACAGACGGTTGCAGTACCAGTATGTTACGCCATATGCGGCTGTAATCCAAGAATCCTCTGGATTCTTCGTATCGATGTATCCTTGAATAACGCGTGCCCCCGAGCACAGATCGTTGTTCATTTCAGTCAAAAAGTCTTTGCTTACCAAGTTGTCAGCGTCAAGCATAACAACTGCATCGTATTGACGCGGCATTTCCCACAGATTCTTCAACATCCATTCGATGGCATGACCCTTGCCTCGTTGATGCGGATTATGCCGTTCGCAAGCATATACGCCATGCTCTCTTACGATATCGGCTGTACCGTCCGTGCAATTGTCACAGATGACAAACACGTCGTACATTTCTCTCGGATAATCCAACGCCTTCAGATTTTCAACCAATGCTCCAATAACGGCTTCTTCATTGTGCGCTGCTACGAGCACAGCGAAGGATTTTTGCGGTTCGTATACTTTTTTCTCTTTTTTGCGGTAAATACCGAACAGCGACAAGGTAAACTGGTACACCCCAATCGCGGCCAGCAGAACCTGCAAGACGATAAATAACGTATCCACCATGCTTGGTGTCCCCCTTTTAAATAACCCCTACTTCAATTTCATTGTTGCGTCAACGAACACGGCGCTCTCTTTTTATGTATGAACGCATGCTCATCAACTCTATATATGGTTTACCCCGCTGAAAACGGTCGATCACGATTTTCTAATGTTTGCTTTCATTTGTCAAAACCTTTTATTGGCTTTCAACGCTTGAATATGAACATTATCGCCGAAGTTACTGTACGAAGTCGCATCGAATCATGCTTTCCCGCAAGGTTATGTTATATTTTCATCCAAATGCTAAGAAATTATGGCTTTTGACCCCCTTTTCGTCAAAATTTGCTGTTCTTTCAATGTAGAGCCAGGATCCGAAAGACAATGAGAATGGAACAATTTACATTTTCTGTGCTGGGTATATACCCTCTCTTATTATGGACGTATTACAACGGAAGAAAGTTTCAGGTAATGTTTATTACCCGTTTGGAATATATGGAAAACATGTCTCTGGCATTATCTTCATTCAGCATTGCCAAAGATGCTGATGAATAGAACCCTTACCATTCATAACCTCTGTCAGAGCGGATTCACCGCATAATCCTACCGTACATGCTACACCATTCATTACAGGGCACTACAGTAAGATAATCGAAGAAATAGGCATTCTACGTGCGTAATTCGCGATTTTGCAGGCAGTATCACTTCAAGGTAAAATAGGAATAACTTGTTGAAATGCTCGGCATTTGAAAATATGATTAAAGATGCTCTTTGAACTTGTAGCGACTTCAGATAAAATTCACAAACCCATCATCTTCTGTTAATGTTACGCTGTTACGATCATATTATTAAATACCGGATAACGGAGGAACCGACATGACCCGTGTTATCGCGTGGCTGGGTAATCGTGAGCGTCAATTATTCTTTTGGATTAATCACCGGCTGCATCACCGGAGCATGAATATTATATTGTATACATTGACCCATCTGGGCGGGGCAACCTTTACGATTGCCTTTACCTTGCTGCTTGCCTGGCTGGCGCCTAATCCATGGAATATCGTTGGCTGGCAATGTGTTGCTGCACTTGCCGTTAGCCATCTGCCTGTCGCCTTAATTAAGAAGTGGTATCCGCGTGTGCGTCCACACTTAGCATTGCCTAATATACGCACATTCCGCAAGCCGCTTGTTGACCATTCATTTCCTTCTGGACATACGACAGCCATATTCTCAGTCGTTGTCCCGCTCATAATAGCTAACCCGACTCTGTCATGGGGACTTCTGCCGATTGCATGTATCGTCGCACTGTCCCGTATGTACTTAGGACTTCACTATCCATCCGACTGTCTTGCTGGCGCATTCATCGGTACAGGCGCTGCCGTAAGCACCGTTGCTTTATGGCCTATTGTGTAATCGGGTATAGTAGGGTATAGAAATTATGATATATCTAGAAGATCGAATAAAAGGGTGAAATACCGTGCATCAAGCAATGACATTTACACTTCCCTCCGGCATCACTCTTGGTGCCGAGCACGAAGGAAAGAAGCGTATACTGCTGCTGTCAGAGCGTTTCGGAGCTGGTCACACCCAAGCTGCCCATGCACTTGCTGTCAGCCTTCGCAAGCTGTCTCCGCATGTGCAAACTCGTGTGATGGAGCTTGGGAGCTTCCTTAACCCAAAGACAGCTCCGCTCATTATAGAAGCATATCGCAAGACTGTGCTTATACAGCCGAAGCTGGTAGGCTTTATGTATAAGACACAGTACAATAGATCGCTAAATCGACTGACTACAATGGCGCTGCACCGGGTATTCTACACTCATGCTATGTCCGTTATGCGTCAGCTTAAGCCTGATATGATCGTATGCACTCATCCGATCCCAAGCGCTGTCATTTCCCGATTGCGCAGGCTTGGACTTAATGTCCCGCTCTGTACGGTCATTACCGATTATGATGCGCATGCAGCCTGGGTGAGTCCGGCTGTGAATCGCTATTTCGTCTCAACGCCAGAGGTGAAGGAGAAGCTAGAACTGCATGGCGTAAGCAGCGATTCCATACAAGTGACAGGGATTCCTGTCCATCCGAATTTCTGGGAGCCGCATGATGGAATGGGCAAATCATCCATCCGCGCCCGCTTCGGGCTGAAAGACATGCCGACTGTGCTCGTCATGGGCGGCGGCTGGGGAATGATGGATTCGACACAATCCACAGAGCTGCTCACCCGCTGGCGCAAAGATGTACAGTTTATTTTTTGTATCGGGAATAATGAGAAACTTCGCCGTCGTATGCTGGAGAATCCTCGCTTCCAGTATGAGAATATTCATCTGATGGGTTATACCAAGGAAGTTGACCAATTGATGGATGTGTCCGACCTGCTCGTTACCAAGCCAGGCGGGATGACTTGTACCGAGGCGCTGGCCAAGGGAATTCCGATGCTCTTCTATCAGCCGCTTCCCGGCCAAGAGGAAGAGAATGCCCACTACTTCACGGAGAAGGGATATGGCGAGTCGATCGAGTCTGCACATACGATTACGAAGTGGATGAATCTTCTTGTACATCATTATGATGAGGTCTCCGCACGCCGCTTAGAGCATGAGCAGAAGGCATCTCGTTATCATCCTAAGGTATGTGCGGAAGCAATCCTACAAATGATGAATGTGCCATTTACTTCAATCGAATAACAGTAAAGCCGCTATCAAGCATGCGAATGATGAAGCACTGTCATCCATCATTCATGCAGAATAGCGGCTTTTTTGAACGTCCATATATGATTTCGACCCGTAATTAACGGGATGCGTAAGGCTCATTGTGAGGCAAGGAAGAGCGGTACTGCTTGTACGCCTGATCCCCAACGAGCACCTCGACACGATGAATATTCATGCCTTTGCCCATAAATTTCTCTTCGTACTCTGTCATAACATGCTCTTCATTGATGCCATCACGATGCAGGTTCAAGGAGATATTCCGCATTTGAAGCCCCATCTCTGCGAAGGAGTTCAAGGAAAACTCGAACAAGGTCTCTGAATCCGTTTTGAAATGAATCTCACCTGTATTGCTCAATGCATAACGATACTTCTCAACAAGACGCGAATGGGTCAAGCGACGGCGTGCGTGCTTCTTCTTCGGCCACGGATCACTGAAGTTCAAGTATACGCGCTCAAGTTCGCCTTCTGCAAAAATTTGCTCCAAAAATTCGACATTCGCGCGCACCAGCCTCAGGTTGGACGCTTCCTGCATTCCTGCTTCTTCTCGAAATAAGCGAGCCTTCTCACATCCGCGAGCGATCAACTCATCGTACATATCCACGCCGATGAAGTTGATGTCTGGGTACTTCAAGCTCATCTTACTGATGAACTGCCCTTTTCCCATTCCCAGCTCAACATATATGGGGCGGTCATTTCCGAACGCCTCACTCCATTTGCCCTTCAACTGCTCCGGCTCAAGCACGACCAAGTCGGTTTGCTCTGCAAGCAGCTCTTTTGCTCCTCTTTTCCCACGTAAGCGCATGTGTGCTTTCCTCCATACTGATTATGCTCCAAGCCCTTATTGTGCATGACAAGCGATAAAAAGTAAAGACGGCGATGCAGGCAAATAAGAACAACAGAGCTTGCCCGCTGTCTTCGCTTTTACGGCTAAATCTGCTACAATAATACAATGGGATTGTTATCGATAAGCTTCCGTTATGGACGGCGTACGTTTTGCATAACAATCAACTTACACTGCAATTGAAAGGGCTTGTATGCCATTGGACGGCTTAACACACACACAATCGACTTCCCCCCTCTTGTGGGGAGACAAGCGGTTTCATACATGGAATTATGAGATGCGCGAGCAATTCGGAGAAAAGGTATTCAAAGTGATGCTCGACGCTGGGTTTACCTGTCCGAATCGGGACGGAAGCATCGCAATTGGCGGCTGTACGTTCTGCAGCTCTCGTGGTTCCGGAGATTTCGCCGGTCGTCGGCGCGACGATCTGGTCACTCAATTCAACACCATTCGAGACAGACAACATGCGAAATGGCCAAACGCCAAATATATCGGCTATTTTCAAGCTTATACGAATACGTATGCACCAGTGGACGTATTGCGAGATTACTTCGAAGTCATTCTTGAGCAGCCTGGTGTCGTCGGCTTGTCCATTGCGACACGGCCTGACTGTTTGCCGGACGATGTTGTCGAATACTTGGCAGAGCTTAATAAGCGCACGTATTTATGGATCGAGATGGGACTGCAGACAATTCATGAATCGACATCTCAGCTTATTAACCGCGCGCATGACACGGCATGCTACATCGAAGCCGTAGAGAAGCTGCGCAAGCATAATATCCGCGTCTGCACTCACATCATCTACGGACTACCGCAAGAGACGCACAGTATGATGCTCGAGACGGCCCAAGCTGTCGCTCAGATGGATGTGCAGGGCATTAAGCTTCATCTGCTTCATCTCATGCGAAAGACGCCGATGGTGAAGCAATATGAAGCTGGATTGCTGCGCTTTCTGGAGATGGATGAGTATATCAAGCTTATCGTCGATTCGCTTGAAATGCTTCCTCCGGAGATGATCGTCCACCGCGTGACAGGTGACGCACCGCGCGACTTAATTATTGGGCCGATGTGGAGCATGAAAAAATGGGAAGTGCTCAATGGCATCGATGCGGAGCTGAAACGGCGCAACACATGGCAGGGCAAGTATTGGAGGGAGTCATAAGATGGGATTTCTATCCGTACTCGGCTATGCTCAGCAAGTGGTGAAGGAGCGCGTGCAGCCCGGTGAACGCGTAATTGATGCAACGATGGGAACAGGTGTAGATACCTTATTTCTCACCCGCCTAACTGGATCGCGCGGCTCAGTAGCCGCCTTCGATGTCCAGGAAGAAGCACTTGAGCTGACTCGTAAGCGGCTTCATCGTGAGCTGGGCGAAGACGAATGCGCACATGTCAGCTTGCTTCAGGCAAGCCATCATGCCATGAATGAAGTGCTGGGCGAAGAATGGTCAGGTACAACCGCAGCCATCATGTTCAATCTTGGGTATCTGCCTACGAATGAGGCAGATAAGCGCATTATGACCGTCCCTGAGACGACACTTACAGCACTCGACAACGGTTTATCTATGCTGCGTCCTGGCGGAGTGCTTAGTATTGTACTCTATCCTGGACACAGTGGCGGCGATGATGAGGCCGATCAAGTGCGAGCTTGGGCGGAGTCTCTTCCAGCTCGTCTTGGGCAAGCCGTTATTTATCGAATGCTGCAGCGTCCAGATGCACCTTATGTCATTGCGGTAGAGAAACGAAAATAACATCTGATCGCGTGTAGAGCCTTTCCCACTTGGATTGGCAATTGCAGCTTCCGCTTCGATATCTGTCCCACCATCCTGTTCACCATGTTGAAGGAGTTGTTGTGAAATGGCAGTTCGCAAAATGGAACATGTTGGGATCATGGTACGCAATATAGAACTATCCATTCGATTCTATGAGGAAGTCATCGGCTTGAAGCTGAAAGGAACCCTTCTTCATACGAATGGTGTCATTCGCCTCGCCTTTCTCGGATGGGACGGTGCTGACGAAACGGAAGTTGAACTTGTAGAAGGTTATTCTGGAAGCTTAACGGAAGAAGGCAGGGTTCACCATATCGCCTTCACTGTTGACGATATAGAGGCTGAGTTGGCTCGAATGAAGAGCCTGCCTCAAGTTGAGCTTATTGATGAAGAACTGGTTACCTTGCCGAACGGCAGCCGCTATTTTTTCTTTAAGGGTCCGGACGGCGAGAGACTTGAGTTTTTCCAATCAACTAGATACTAGACAACTCGGGAGTGAGAGAACATGACAAGACCTTATCCATTGAAGTTTCAACCAGAATTCAAAGAACGCGTATGGGGCGGCCGTGCTCTGACGCAATTCGGATTGGATTTGCCAGAAGGACATATCGGTGAAGGTTGGATGATCGGCGATCATCCGAACGGTACGACGAAGGTCGTTAACGGTGAACTGGCTGGACTTGGCTTGGACGAAGTACGTGAACAATACGGCAAGGAATGGTTCGGCTCCAAGGGCTTCTCTGAGAAGAACGGCCGATTCCCATTGCTTATCAAGCTGTTGGACTGCAATGATGATCTCTCTATTCAGGTGCATCCTACTGACACGTATGAAGGTCTGCCGCAAGGCGAACTGGGCAAGACAGAGATGTGGTATGTGCTTGATGCGAAGCCAGACGCGAAAATCATTTACGGTTTGAAGGAAGGCATTGATCGCGCAGCAATGGCAGAGGCGATCGAAGAAGGCCGCATTATGGAAGTTCTACAAGAAGTATCCGTCCAGGCCGGGGACACCTTCTACATTCCAGCTGGTACGGTTCACGCGCTGTGTGCAGGTGTCGTAGTCGCTGAGATTCAACAGAACTCCGATACGACTTACCGCCTGTACGACTACAATCGTCCAGGTCTCGACGGCAAGCCGCGCGAGCTGCATATTGAGGATTCCTTGAATGTCATCGCCTACGAAGGCGCGGGCGCAACTCGCATGTCTACAAATGGCGCTGTCGCTAACGAGTGGCTGGTGCTTGCGGAGTCTCCGTACTTCCGTGTAGAAAAAGGCATCGTTGAGAAGCCATGGGCACTCGCAACAACAGAAGAGAGCTTCGTTATTCTTGTTGTATGCGAAGGAACAGGCACACTTACAACTGCTGACGAGCAGATCGCATTCAAAGCAGGCGAATGCTTCTTGCTTCCAGCTAACCTTGGTGAATATACGCTTGATGGCAACTGCACTGTATTGCGCTCTGTTGCTCCTTAATGCACGCATAATTGACTTGGCATCCGGCTCCTTACGGGGAGACCGGGTGCCATTTTATTAGCAAGTGGCCTACACTTACACGTTCACTTGCATTTACACGAGCTCTTTTTCTTTTGAATGGAGGAACATAGATGAATGCGAATAAGGAATATCTAGAAAATCCGGAACCACCACAGTCAACAGATGAATATGATAACAAGCTTATTTCCTATCTCCGCGCGAATCAAATGGCTGCGGAACATCTGCGCCTACATACACTGTGTCATTCCGTTGAGGATGCTGCTCAAGCGGTGCAAGCCGATAAAGCTGATTTTGTTAAAAATGTCTGCATGATCGATGGTGAAGGTCAATTACTTGTAGCCATCGTTAAGGGCGAAGACCGAGCAAGCACCAGCAGAGTTGGCAAGGCACTGCTTATTCCTCCTCCACGCTTGGCGCTCGAACAAGAAATGCTTCAGCTTGCTGGATATCCTGCTGGCGGGATTCCTTCCTTTGGCTTCACAGCCACATTTCTAATCGATCCGAAGGTTTTGGAACAGGAATTCGTATATACAGGTGGTGGCTCCCCCTATTCACTGACGCGAATCTCCGTTCAAGAAATGGTGCGTGTCAATCAAGCTATTGTAGCACGAGTACGAAAATAACTGTCCAAATATACAAATAAGCGCCTAGTGACTTCACTAAGCGCTTTCTCTCATTTTATACAAGACGTGCATTCCGTGCTGCATTCGCGGCGGACATCCGATCGTTTACTCCCATCTTGGCATATAGGCTTGAGATATGATTGCGGATCGTTCCTTCGGACAAATAGAGAGTCTGAGCAATTTCACGGTATTTTTTTCCTTGCGCCAAATAATAGAGCACCTGCTTCTCACGTTCAGTTAATCCGAATGGATCTTCACTGCTTTCTATGCACGGCCCCATACTCCCTGCCGCTTCACTTCGATCCTCAGCGTGATCCATTTGCAATAATTGATCGGCCATCAATCGTGCGATCGGCTGCGATAGGAGCGTTCCCCCTTGATGTACAAGACGGACGCTGGCAAGCAGCTCCTTCGGATGCATGGACTTTAGCAGATACGCTTCCGCTCCCGAATCAATCGCTTGTACGGCATAATCTGATTCCTCAATCGTTGTCAGCAGAATGATCTTCACATCCGGCCATCGCTCCTTCATCACACGAACAGCAGCCAAGCCATCCATTCGCGGCATTCGAATATCCATGAGCACGACATCAGGATACTCGCACTCCATATATTCAATCGCTTCCTTCCCATCCACCGCTGCACCTATGACATAGACATCATCTTCTTGGCTGAATAAATAGCACAAACTCTCACAAAAGAGCTGCTCATCATCAGCAATGAGCAAGCGGATCGGCTGATCGCCCTCTATATGCAACTTGCGCGGAACCTTGCATACAATTTCCATGCCGTTCCCTAATGAAGTACGTACCATTAAGTGCCCACCATAAGCATGCAGGCGATCCTGCATTGATGACAGACCATAGCCAAAGGTTAGCTTCTCATTGCCTAGCCCATTGTCCCGAATCGATAAGCATACTTCTGTCTCGTCATAGACAAGGTTAACCTCGATCGATGATGCTCTACCATGACGCACTGCATTTGTAGCGGCTTCCTGCACACAACGCTCTAATACCATACGGTGTGCATAAGGAATAGAATAGATGATGCCTTCTGTTTTGAGTTTACATGCAATACCAGTTTGATTGCCAAGCGTGTCCAGCAAGTGCTTCAATACCTCATCCAATGTTCGCTCCCCTTCTTCAGAAGGAGCGATATCATGAATGTGATGTCGTATTTTTTCAAAGCTGCTCCGTGCGTGTACAATCACACTCTCAAGCCTACTTTTTGCTTGTTCAGGGTCGTCCCCCATAAGAACCTTGACCGATTCCAACCCCATAACAATCGATGCATGTGAATGACCTAATGTATCATGCAATTCGCCAGCTACACGATTGCGCTCCTCCTGAACGGTAAGCCGCTCCACTTGCTCCGCATATTGACGAATAATATTGAATTGATGCTCATTCTCTTGAAGCAGCTGCTTCATTCTTCGTTGCGAATGCAGAAACACATGAAAGCCAACACCGATCCCGAACAATATGAAATGATTAACAGACGAGTCCAAAGCCTGAAGCCAAGATAACTTGCCACTCCATAAACCAATGAAAGGAAAAAGTCCTACAATCGAACCTCCCCACCATACATTCTTCCTTGACGTCATAAATCCAATGAGAAGTGCGGGCAGCACCATATTGTCGAGATACACAGGCATCGACAAATGCATGGAAATGTTAATGCCTCCCGACAAAATTATTTCCGAGGCAATAAATTTCGACGGGTGAATGCTGCCAGGTCTCCAGAACCACAAAGGCAGCGCAGAACACAATATAAACGGTACGATTGTACGTCCGGTATGAACCGTACTAAAGTCCGGTGATATGGCAATATAAACTGCCCCTGATACAATCCAGAGAATGTATAAGCCCATTAGTGCTGTGTCGATCCAATGCCATTGTCGTTGCTCCATTCACTTGCCTCTTTCCACGTAAGTAACATACTTCTCTAATCACTCAGCCAGATATATTTACGGCATTTTCTACATCCAAGATAGATAGGATATTCATATGACAGCATTTCAGATGTTCCTCACTGGGAGCACCATCCTTATTGTAATATGATAGGCCCATGAAAAAAAGCGAAACCGGAGGAATGCAGCATGTTTTCTAATTTACACAGCCATACAAAAGCACTGATTTACACAGCAATCGTCTTCATTCTAGCTATAGGCGTCAGTATCGTTCCGAACACCAATTCCTTACTTTATATGCTAACTCCAACAGTGGCTGCCTTCATTATGCTCCTGTTCGTGACGAAGGACGGTCGATCGCGATCCGGATGGGCCGCGCTTGGATTACGAAAATATGGGTTCAAATGGTGGCTCCTATGTATCACGGTTCCAGCTGGCATTGTAGCGCTGAGCTATGGATTCGCTTGGGGAGTTGGTGCCCTAGATATCAAGGTTCCCCCCAACTATGCAGGTTATGATTGGTCCGCCTTCCCGTTCGTTGTTGCGATACAATTTGTCAGCGCCGTACTTATCAGCTCACTTGGTGAAGAACTTGGCTGGAGAGGTTATTTGCTTCCGCTTCTTGTAAACAGCTTGGGAGAGAGAAAGGCGTTATTCGCCACCGGCCTGATTCATGGACTATGGCATATCCCGATTATATTGCTGTCCTCCATCTACCACCAAGATCAAAATCCGATTCTCGCATGCCTATTCACTGTCGTATCCTGCCTGTTCCTAGGCCCTGTCATCGGTTATATTCGATTACGTTCATCCAGCGTATGGACAGCTTCTATCTTCCACTCGGCACATAACGTAATGTGGAGTATTCTGCGCAGCCTTGCGGTTCCAGCTTCAGGTATGGCTTTATATGTAGCGGGAGACAACAGCATCGTTGTCATTCTCTGTTATATGCTGCTTACGGTATGGGTCATGAAGCACTTATGTCACCATACCAATGCTCGATCCATAAACACATAAAAACAGTTGATGTTCCAAGAGTGTAGTAACAAGAGAGTTCATGACAGATAAACAAAGACGCCTCCAAAACCACTATACTTGTGGGATGGAGGCGTCTTTGTTCATGCATTTTCATACCCATGCTGAGCTCCGTTCTTCAACTTTGGCATTTTACGAGACTCTTCCTCTGTTTGCCGAACTACGACGTCATATTTTTGGCTTGGGTTAGGATTACTTGCATTAAACCAGGAAAACGGGCTTCGAGCTCATCCTTGCGCAAACAGATGAATCGCTGAGTTCCCTCCATTCTAGTTCGAATAATGCCTGCTTCGCGCAGTACTTTGAAATGATGGGACATGGTGGACTTGGACAGTGATAAATCGAATCCTCCGCAGGTTTGCTCTGGAATGTTCATCAATTGCAGCACGATACTCATTCGAATCGGCTCGCTGAGCGCATAGAACACTTGCGAAAGTTCAATATCTTCGATAGCGGGATGAAATAATGTTCTCATGTCATTATTGTACCGAAATGATTGACATCATTCAATAGTTCGATTACACTCGAACTATTGAACAAAGGTGCGCACCTTCATATTCAGTGAATCTTACCTATATTCACTATCATTTGTAACCTATGAATCATCGATTAAGAACGATCTTGCGTACATCATTGCCGCATGAGATCGCTTATTCATTACAGGAGGCCAGTTACAATGAGCAATACGATGAATCAACCGCTTGCCGCATCATCATTCCGTACCATTATGTCTTTATTCTTTGCCACAATGTTCATCATCGGTACAGATACCTTTATCGTCTCTCCTATGCTGCCAACACTGCGAGTAGTTCTGCATATCTCTGTCGAACAATCAGGATGGCTTATTTCTGCTTATGCACTCGGATACGCCCTTTTCGCCCTAATCGCCGGACCGCTATCCGACGGACTGGATCGCAAGTCTTGTCTCCTTGGAGGGATGCTGGGATTCTCTCTGTTCACAGCACTGTGCGGTTCAACAACAAGCTTCACCCTCTTATTCGCCTACCGCGCCTTGGCGGGAATAAGCGCGGCAATCGCCTCGCCGCAAATATGGGCTTCCATCCCTCAATTAGTAGCACCGCACAAAATTGTAAAAGCGATGGGCGCCGCAACGGCTGGCCTAGCCGTCTCGCAATGTCTCGGCGTGCCGCTTGGCAGCCTGCTTGCCGCGAGCAGTTGGAGACTGCCCTTCTATGCCATCGGAGTAACTGCGCTGCTCATTACCATCATATTGGCGCTAAAGCTCCCTTCTATCCCACCTGCGACGAAACATCGAAGTTCGCTGAGCTCTCTTGGACGACAATATCGCGCTCTTTTCTCGCGCCGCAGCACCACCTTTGCTTTTCTCGGATATTTTTTATATCAGCTAGGCACTTTTTCTACCTTCTCCTATCTGGGGAATTGGCTCGCTGATGACTTCTCTCTTACTGTACAGCAAACGGGACTATTCATCCTTGGCTTTGGGATCGGCAATTTATTCGGCAGTCTTCTCGTCTCGAGGGTGGAACGTACGCTCGGCATTCGGCGAACTGTTACATATTCACTCCTTGGCATGATTGCGATGTATGTGATCGTTATGACCAGCCAACTTATTACATTCATTGGTATCGCTTATGCGCTGATCGCCTTGTGCGGCGGCATGCTGTTCCCTCTCTTAATGGGAACTCTTCAGAAGGATCAACCGAATGCACGTGGAACCGTATCCGCGCTGGCGAACAGCACGATGTATTTCGCAACGATGCTTGGATCCGTTCTGGCTGGTGTTCTCTATGCGCGCGTCCCGGGGTTTGCTTCCATCGTAGTTGCTACGATGCTGTGCTATACAGCATCCCTGTTTATCTTCCGCAGCCTGCTGCACAGCCCGCAACCGATCAATAGTCAGGCGGCGATGCAGCAGAAGTAGATTCGGCCTGCCTCCTATTCGGTACCTAATAGCGAGGGCTAATGAATCTAGTATGACTACACGGCTATCGTCCAACTATTGCATTCTTTCTCTATCATCTGGTTTCATATGAGCTATAATGTTCAATGACACGAAGACACGATAGGGAGAGATCGCTCATAATGAGTCAACGGCTATTATACATAGAAGATGACAAAGAAATCGGAACATGGACCAGCAGTTATTTGCAAGATAAAGGCTATCAGGTGATGTGGCTGCTGTCCGGCGAGCATGCACTGGTGCACGTCCCTGATAGCGATCTGATCATACTTGATGTGATGCTTCCTGGATTGGACGGTTTTACGGTAGGACAGCGTCTGAAGCGCGAATACCCAACTACGCCCATCTTGCTGCTGTCTGCCCGCACGTCTATTGACGATAAGCTGCAAGGGCTGCAATTTGCCGATGACTATGTAACGAAGCCCTTCCATCCGGATGAACTCGCTGCAAGAGTGGAGGTACTGCTGCGGCGCTTCGAGAAGCAGTCCCCTGCTTCCATCGAGTTGAAGCATCTACGTATTTCGCTGCCCGATAATCACATTGTGCATGCCTTGACCGGTGAAGAAATCACACTTACCGGCAAGCAGCACCATATATTCACCTTCATGCTGCGTCATGCCAATCAGATCTTAACAAAGGAACAAATTTATGAGAGCGTCTGGGGCGAACCCTACATGGAGGGCGATAAGACACTCATGGTTCATATTCGACATCTGCGGGAGAAAATCGAGAACGATCCAGGCCAGCCGGAAATTATTGAAACGATTCGCGGCATCGGATATCGGGTGAAGCTATGAATTCCCGTATTCCACTGCGCAAATCACTGCTGATCCGGTACTTGACGCTTGTATTTGTCGCTCTCATGATCTGGCCGATTATTTTTCCATTAACCTCTACGATTCTGTATTATGTATCTCTCTTGCAGAATGGAGGGGAACCCGTCGAGAATCGTTATACGGTAGCGGCTAAGTTGGAAGAGAGGTGGCACCAAGAAGCTGCTCAATTCAAGCAAGCCGATCGGGCTGCGATTGATCAGAGACTGCATGAGCTGAAGAAGGAGTACCCAGAAACCAAATTATTCTGGGTAGATAACAGCGGTACTACTCGCCTTCAGCTTCCTGTACAGCCCAGCCTGCCAGCACAATGGAATGCTGGTGACGCCATCACCTTTATGAAGAAGAGCTACGATGGAGATCCGTTCACCGTCGTAGCTTTTATCGGGCAGGATCCGAAGCAAGGATTCATGGTTATGCAAATTTCTCGAAATTTGATGGTATCAGATAGACAGGGATACAGCACAACACACGCTCTTATCATCATCGCCCTCGTGTTTGTTCTGTTTACAGTTGCCTCTTGGTGGTTCTTCTATAGACTTCGGGGTCGGCTTGTGCGGTTAGGCAAGGCGATGGTTCCCGATAACGCCAATGGCTTGCCTTCGCCAATTGAGATAACGAAGTGGGATGAAATTGGTCAATTGGAGCATACCTTCAACCAAATGATCAAGCAGCTCACCTCCAGCCGTCAACGGGAACAAGAGGAAGAAACGCTTCGCAAGGAACTGATCGCTAATTTGTCCCATGATCTTCGAACACCGCTAACTACGATTCGAGGACATGCCCATTCACTCCAACGAGAGCCATTGTCTGAGAAAGGTCAACAGTCGCTTGTTCTTATCGATAAGAAGGTCAATGATTTGGGACAGCTTGTTGATAATTTATTGGCGTACACGCTGCTGTCTGCTCACAAGTATTCGCTGAAGATGGAAGCAACGGATATGCTGCGGCTTGTCCGAACTTCTGCGGCGAGCTGGTACCCGATTTGGGAGAAAGAAGGCTTTGTGATTCATATTGAGCTCCCGGAGCAGCCTGTTACTTGGAGGGTCGATTCACAGTGGATGACGCGCATCCTCGATAATTTATTTCAAAATATTGTGCGCCATGCCGCAGAAGGGCGATATATTGGAATTGCGATTCATGGGCATGGAGAGACTGCAA
>Ga0102589_1002702_pt1 | contig 19721 bp, 25 predicted proteins | sample AraplaMF_Col_mLB_FD_76858 | JGI IMG/M metagenome (GOLD analysis project Ga0102589, IMG submission 76858) | Arabidopsis root microbial communities from the University of North Carolina, USA - plate scrape MF_Col_mLB | ecosystem: Host-associated > Plants > Roots > Endosphere | place: USA... | reverse complement strand
CACGAGCAGGCCAATGCAAGCCCATACAATCCACGTCCAGTTCCCTGTTGGCAGCAGCTTGTCCACAACCTGGTTCACCGCCAACGGGAAACCGAGTTCAAGTAATGCGACGAATACCGCACAGGAAAAGTCTAAGAAAAACAGCCCCATGTAAGGACGATAATAGGAGAAAAACCTTCGCAGCAATCGATTCCCTCATTTCTCTATGTCAGTATAATCATAATCAACAATCTATGTCATTATATAGCATTGATAATGATTATCATAGGGAAAAATAAAAAAAGACTCGAGTTCAATTCCCCGTGATCCCGAATCTCCAGAAATACTTCGTTATTATAGTTGCGTTACCAATCATGTTACACAGCTAAGTTCATCATCGAACAAATGATTGCACTCATTCATCAAATAAGTCATATACGCCAAAGCATCCCGCTTCCTCGCCCACTTTGAAGCATAGAGAGAATCCCCGATGCCTCGTCTTTGGTTGATCGATTCTTGCAAAATCTTATGCCACCGTGGAGGAACTATACCCAATGCATATTCACCCGCTCCAGCCTTACTCACAATCGCTCTTTCACGGAACGTATACCATTGTCTGGTTACACCAAGTACCCCCCATGCAATTTGAGCACGATTGAGCAGCAGGAAGGAATGAATAGACAATAACGGTGTTGATCTCTGTATCCAATTCGCCCAATAGGTATTCAAATTCTCATGCATGTCAGACATGAACAAGTTCATATCTAAGGGAATATCCAATTCAGAAATAGGCGGCCCAACGATTGCTATGCCATGATGCTTCATTTCATACCAGGTCACAGGATTGAGCTCGAAATAACCGGCTCGGTTCATCTTCCCATCGCAATAATAGGGAAACGAGGCAATTTCATGAGACAGCTTGCCCATGTCCTCCCAAGTCAAGTAGATCCCGTTCATATTAGGCTTTGGAGCAAACCGCCTTACTTCCGCATGTATAATAGCCATTTGTCTGATCTCATCTGCATTCAGTCGTTCACGAGTGATCGCAATGAAATCGATATCGCTTAATGATAACGAATAATCCCCTAACGCGATAGAGCCATAGAGATACAATCCCTCCAGCCAATCCTGCTTATATTCGCCAATTAATTCAATATATCTATTCAAGATAGACTCTATCTCAGGTTGTATATTCACCAATGCTGTACACTCCCCAGTATGTTACAAACTGCTCGGATACAAAATCATGGCCACGAAAACCAGTGTAACCATGAGGCCAACTACGAAAGCTCCATAGCGAACACCACGTAAATGCTGTGTTTCTTTGTCATAGTGCTCTCCTCGACGAAAGATACCATAGTACAATCCAAATATCAATTCGAACGACATCTTCAGAAAGCTCTTCAACGTTCGCATCGGAAAAACACTCCCTATCTAATCAGATAAATGATCATTGCCTCTTCTGACTAGTCTTGATGCAGCGCTGTCTGATGATTTCTTTTTTATATCCTTTTCTTCATCATCTCATTTAACAGCGGAAATAACAAATGATTTTGGAATTCCTTTGTACTTTCTCCTCTGATCCAGTGACACTGTATTCATCTAAGTATTTATTGTAGGCGACATTCTTCTCTTTTAACGAGCAATCGAAATAGTCTCCTGTCACTTTATCTTAAATAGTTTTAGATGATTATGGATTCATTCATTCCAAAAAAGTCATATGCGGCATCGTTTCCTTGTAATAGTCCAAGCGATCCGCCAATTGGCCGGAATGGAATTCAAATCGATGTCCGTCTGGGTCTGTGAAATAGATCGACCGCTTGTCCCGCTCATCGCGCTCTCTTCCAGGCAGTATCTGGACACCGTATTGTACAAGCTTCGTCTTTATCTCGTCAATATCATGTTCACTTACAGTAAAGCAATGTGGGTATAGGTAGGGTGAATCTCATCGCGAGGTACGTCTTGCTCTTCATTTAACGCAATCCATAGGCCATGTAAATCGAAGTATGCCAGCTTGCGTCCCTTCACGACTAATTTCGCTTCAAGAATATGCTCGTAAAATGCAATCGAGCGCTCCAAATCAGAAACAGAGAAGCACAAATGGTTCAATCCCTGCACTTTCATGTCTATCTCGCCACCTTATCGTTATTCGCCGCTTATCCCGGTCATGTGATCATGCCAAGATGCACAGCAGGCGAATCTTCCGATTCACCTGCCCCATTAGAAGTTGCGCAACGTTTATGTATGATTGCTGCCTATCCGTTCAGTTTGTGCTGGAATATACATGCGCTGAACCTCTATTGGCCCAGGCATAAAACCAAGATTGTAGTATACCGATTCCGCTGTATTCCCTTGCATCACATACAGTCTTAGAACAGGAAAGTGCCCATTCAAATTAGATAATGCCGTTTGAAGCATTCTTGTGGCAATCCCCTGCCCCGTATAGGAAGGATGCACGGCAATATTATAAATTGCCGGATAACTTCCTTGCATGGACACGAGACATACTCCTATCACTTCATTCGTATGACTATCGACAACGATCGTCGAGGCAATCCTTACCAAGTCATTCGTGTAAGACACATATTCGCGGATATCCTCTTGATAGAATTGCATATCTGTCTGCTGTCTGCGAATGGCATCTATCGAGCCTGCACCGGCAAAACTACGATATAAGAGCCTTGCAATTTCATTCTCGTTTAACAGTTTATTAATGCCATCCTGTTGGATCATTTCCGGTGTCTGCGCAACAAAGTGATCTTCCCACTTTACTACAAAAGCTTCGGTTGGCCGCTGCATCCAGCGGCATCTGAATGCTGATGGCCAGAAGCCAGCCCTGCCTAGCAGCTCAACTTGATCTGGCAGTACCTCGAATATGATAATATCCTTGCTTGGATCAGACCAGCTGATTAGCGCTTCCTTCAATAACAGCACGATGCGCCGTTCATCTCTGAATGGCGGGATGAAGAAGAGTGTAAACATGACATTGGGCGCTATCACTACCCCGCCGATGCGAGCTTCGCCTTCATAAATCCAGAAGGGATCTCGCCATCCTTCAAATTCATATCCTTGATCCTTGAAAAAACCGTTATATTCTGCATTATAATAAACAGAGCAGTATATTCCCCATTCGATTTTATCCTCCTTCAGCAGGTATACCCGTTCCGATAACGCATAGCGCTGCTGTTCAGGCTCCCATGGTGGGATCATTGCCATATGCATCACCTTTCAACTGTTAGGTCATTTCCCATCATGCTGCATTTGCTCATATTCGTCCTTCAACACGCTCATCACGATAACATCCGAGTACTTTCCGTCCTTGAACATCTTCTGGCGGAGTCTCCCTTCCTCCTTGAAGCCACAGCTGATATAACAGCGATGCGCCCGCTCGTTGAATGCATACACCTCCAGCTCCAGCCGGTTCAAATTCAAGGAATGGAATACAAACTTCTGCATCAGTCGAATCGCTTCCCTGCCATAACCGTCACCAAGCATATCTTTGCGGCCGATCACGATGCCAAGTACGGCGGAGCGATTTTTCCAGTCAATTTGATGCAGATCAATTTGACCGATATAATCCAATGTTTGCCGATCAGCGATGACGAAGCCTTTTGATTTAGATGAGCTGTCAATCATCATTTCCAGGAAGGCTTCCGTATCTTGTTCCGCATGCGGATACAAAAAAATATCACTCAGTGTATTCGTTATCTCCTCATCATTCGCCCATTTCCGAATCCATTCCAAATCTTCTCTGCGATATTCGCGTAATGTGATGCGGTTTCCATGTAAATATGGCATCATCAGCACCGTCCTCTCTTGAAATTATCAGCTATTTCCTACCATTTATTTTTGCTATCATAACAATCAAGACCTAATCCATCAAGGTAATTTTCATTACAAGGTATTCTTTACTTCGACCACCTGTATACAGAGTGCCATATCCACTCCTTGAAAACATCACATTAGAGTGCAACACTGCGATGGCTGCATACTGCATTCGCACTACGCAAGACTTTTCCTTAGAATCACGATAAAACAAGAAGCAGAGGTACACGTAGATGAAGAATTAGGGTACAATGCAAATCAATAACAACTTGGGGGTGCTACTCATTCAAACGAAAAAAGAAAATCCAGAAACAAATCTGATGTCTTCTTATAAGCTTATGAACATGCACGCTGAAGCCCTGTTTACGCATGATGACAAGATGCGGCTTCGCTCGATTAACGAGCCGTGGCCTGGTGAGCGTCCAGCTCCCCGCTTTTTCTTAGGACGAACCATGGACGGGAAGACGATATGTAGATTTCGCCATGATATTCCATTCCCGTTAGTCGAACAACTGGAGTCATTATGTAGGGATGAACCTACAATTCGTGATATTCATGCAACACCGAAGCACTATGAATCCTATATGAGCCTCCTGCATGCTGAACAATTCACAATGGGGCCTTGTTACTATGTACCCGACACCTGCTTGGCGGATGCGAGTTCGGAGAATACAGTAACGATCACGAAAGAAAATATAACAAAATGGGATTACAGCGGATTCGAGTGGCTGGCCTCAGAAATCGAGTATGCACAGCCTTGCGTCGCAATCGTTCACCATGAGCAGATTGTATCGCTATGCCGGAGTGTTCGTATTTCTAGTCACGCCCATGAGGCTGGGCTAGAAACGCTTCACGACTTTCGTGGTCAAGGGTACGCAGCTCACGTAGTTGCAAGCTGGGCTTTAGCGGTTCGCAGGATCGGAGCCATCCCATTATACAGCACGTTATGTGACAACCTCTCTTCACAGCGTGTCGCCGCAAAGGCTAATTTGCCGATATACGGAGTCAACTTCACTATCAGATAGCACCTATTAGCATGCAAAAAAAGCACCGAGGTTCGGTGCTTTTGGCTTTTCTTACACTCTTCACAAATTCACTATCTCACGCCTGCTTCTTCATGTTGCCGGTACGTTGACGCTGACGAAGCGGGATATTGACGCCCGACACGCCGATTATGATGAGCCCGGCGCCAACGATATGATAGTACTGCAAGCTTTCGTTCAAGATCATGACACCTGCTCCCATCGTCACAACCGTCCCTAATTGCGTAAATACGCTTACCTTCACAGCCTCCAGCTTCGATAATGCATAGTTCGTCAAGTATGCGGTCAACAGAGTAGACAACACGCCCAAGTAGAGAATGGAGACTACGAACATCGGATCGAACAGCGGCTGCATCACATTCCATGTCGTTCCTTCAGCAATGTGCCGGAAGATCGCCATCGCATTAAAGAGCACGAAGCCGAAGCAGGTCATAATAAAGGTTACATCCATCACTCCATATTTGCGTGTTCTCTTGCGTGCAGCAACGTTGTATCCCGCTAAGGAGAGCACAGACAAGAAGACGAGCAAGATACCTGATAAACTTGTATTTCCAACGTTAACACCTTTCATCGCAAAGATATAAATAAGTCCTGTGACCGACAGAAGCAGAGCAATTTTTTGCTGCCATGTGGAGTGTTCCTTCAACCAATACGATGCGAATATCATCGTGAATATCGGCACAGCCGCCTGAATAATTCCAGCCTCCGACGCAGATACGGTGACGAGCCCGAATGTTTGAAAGGCAAAAAACAATCCGGGATAGAGAACCGCCAGCGGGACAATCGTCGCAACATCCTTCCATCGCAGGTTCAGCTTTACTCTTCCGAACAGAACCAGGATCATGATGGCTGCAAAGGATGCCGTAAATCGATAGGCAAGCATGTCTAGGGAGTTTACGCTCTGCAGCGCTATTTTTACAAAAACAAAGGAGAATCCAATAATCAGTGTATTTAGGATGGCGGCGATATACGCTTTTTTTACAGCAGAATGATTCATGATTGATCCCTCTCTTCCTTGCTTGCAAGCAATTGGTTACTGAAGGCCCTACAACCATGTTAATTGCTGCAGCGCTATGCTACAATCAAGAAAATTATTATCTGTACCGGTACAGATTCGAGGTGAATGGAGATTCATGTATAAATTCGAGCAAATCATTCAGAATTTGGAGTACAATCTGGAGAAGCACATCTTGAAGGACGGGGATAAGCTTCCTTCCATTCGCGAGCTTGCCGTTCAATTTGGGGTTAATAAGAGCACGATCATTCGAGCACTGCATGATTTGGAAGAAAGACATCTCATCTATTCGGTAGCGAAGAGCGGCTATTACGTTGTTCGGGCACGAAATCAATCAGATTACAAGAAGCAGGAGATTATCGATTTTGTATCCGCCGCTCCTGACCCAGGCGTGTTCCCATACTTGGACTTTCAGCACTGTATCAATAAAGCGATCGATACCTACAAAAATGATCTATTCATCTATGGGACTTCTCAGGGGCTGCCATCTCTGCTTGCACTCATGCAGCGGCATCTCGCTAATTATCAGGTATTTACACAGCTGTCCAACATCTTCATTGTCTCCGGGGTACAGCAGGCTCTCTCTATACTCTGTACCATGCCTTTTCCGAACCAAAAAAGGATGATTCTTATTGAACAGCCTTGTTACCATCTGCTGGTCGAACATCTGCAAACACATCAACTTCCTGTAATGGGCATTCGCCGAACAGAACAAGGCATCGATATGGATGAGCTAGAACGAATATTCCGTACGGAGAGCATCAAGTTTTTTTATACGATACCAAGATTCCATAATCCGCTTGGCTCTTCCTACCGTACCGAAGAAAAGAAGCGAATCGCTGCCCTCGCACGCAAATACGATGTATATATCGTCGAGGATGATTATTTGGCCGATTTGGAGCATAATCCGAAGTCCGATCCACTATATGCGTACGATCAATCTGAGCATGTCATTTACTTGAAGAGCTACTCGAAGATTATTTTCCCGGGGCTTCGCATCGGGGTGGCTGTTATTCCAGATGCACTGATCCAGACGTTCAATCGCTATAAACGAACACAGGATATTGACAGTTCCATGCTGTCGCAGGGCGCGCTTGAAATCTACTTGAAGAGCGGCATGTTTGAGCATCATCGAGAAAAAATACGCACCTCATATGCCAAAAGGTCACAGCTCATGCAGACAGTGCTGCGTGACTTATCCCTTCAGCAGCATGAACATTTCGCAATCCCAAGCACTTCATCCCATCTAACGGTGCATACCCATCTGGAACTGCATGACAGACTGCCTGTGCAGCGGCTAATTTCGGATGCACAAAAGAAATCGATTCATCTCGAATCGATCGACAAGCATTACTTAGCTTCGTTCCCGGCAAGCAATTTGTTGAAAATCAATGTGACGAATGTACCTGAGGATCGCATCGAGCTTGGGCTTCGCCAGCTCTTAGAGATAGTGAGCACTATTCAGTTTAACAAAGGGTAGCCTGAACCAAGAGCCCCTACGAATCGAAAAAAGGGCGACTCTCCTAAAGGTCAATAACTGACCACTCAAGAGACCGCTCCTCTTCCTTTCTCATGCAAATGCAAATTATGTATTCGCCAGATTCAATTGCCACGATACACCGAACTTGTCCTGTACCCAAGCAAATTTGGCGCTCCAAGACGAGGCTTCAAGCGGCATCAGCACTTGTCCTTCCTTAGACAGCTCCCGAAATACTCGATCAATTTCATCTTCCGAATCGCATGTCACGAATAAGGATATAGCCGGCGTAAACTCATGGCGATGCTGCTTGTCCAAGCTGTCTATGCACATGAACACCTGCCCTTTCAACGAGAATACGGCGTGCAGCACCTTTTCCTTATCGCCTTCGTCCAAATGTGGCATTGCATCTCCTTGTCGCACAATGCTAATCACCTCAGAAGGTTGAAATACGGAAGTGTAGTGCTTGATTGCCTCTTCCGCATTGCCGAAGAACATCAGAAACGGATTGATATTCGATGCGTTCACGCAAGTTCATCTCCTTTTAGCCACTTGTCTCCTCACTATTTATTCTCGATTGCTTTCATACACATACCTAGCCACTAGCCCATGTATGGCATCATTTTTAAAAAATTGACTGCATGGAAAACAAGTTCGAAACACTTCATGTTTATGAAGAATGGACCATAACTGCATATTTCTCCAAATACACCTCTCGCTGTACCTCGTCCCATTCCAATGCTGGATCAATCTGAATTGCGATCATGTCCAGCAGCTTCCCTTTTTCAAATATGCAGTGATAGTCGTAGCAATGCATATCGTTTCTCATGCCCTGAAGAACTTGAGGCATATTTGAGGCGACTCCTTGATTATGAACATCCATAATCCAGTCTACTCGTTTCCAATCCAAAATTCCTTCGTCTGTCTTAATCGGCGTATCATAGGTAAAGCTCTCTTCAACGCTTGCTGCGTACAAATACATGCCGCCAAACCTCGTCCCGTCTACCATCCAACTGACGATTCCCTTGAATGTCAATTTCGTGGGCGTAATCCCCGTCTCTTCCGACATTTCGCGTTCCATTGATTCACGAGGGGATTCACCCGCTTCCAGCTTGCCGCCGATGCCGTTCCAGCATCCCATCCAGCTTGGCTTCTCCCGATTAAGCAGCAGTACCTCGTTCCCGCGTTGAATATAACAGATATTGTAGATTAACATATGAAGTCTCTCCTGATGTTTTGTAATGATGGTAATATTAGATAGTCCGTGCCAAACCACATCTTGTACTTTATTCTGTGACTAATGGCTTCGCATGTTGAAATCGAATAATAGAGAAAGCATCCACCGTAGACGCAAGCACTGCATCGCAAATAGGATGCAAATTCGGTGTAAACCGCAATTCTACCCCAGTTCGCACGATGTGCTGAATGAGATTGGTCATCGGCTCGATCTGAATGGGGTTCACCGTTTGTTCCGAAATATAGTATCCAGCATTCTCATCTAGTAACTGAAAAGTAGAATCTTCAAATGTATATTTATAGATCGTAGTATTGCTTATCTGCTCAAGCCAGTCATTCTCAACCACGATTATTTTGTTTGCCACTGTGTGACCAAAAAATCTCGCTTCATCTTCCGTACTCATCATGTCCGATTTTGCATAAATGACCCTTGGACAATCTCGAGGCAAAAAATAGTGAACCGCATTCTCCTCATTTATCGCCCATACTGCCGGCGGAATATGCGATTGTTTTGCTGGACGCGGTACAAATGTGGAAATGGTTGAATCTTCACTAAAATGGTATAGCATCGCGGATCTCCTTCATATGATCTAGTTGTCCTTGCACTGTCTATAAATCTTTTCATGTTGCCCGTTTATCACAGATACCCCCTGACTCGTACACCCGCTCATTGTAAACAACAACGATCACTCACTAATTAGAATGTGATATGATTGTTCACTTCCAACTCGATCAGTTCAACATGCTCCTCACCATAACTATCCGACCAACGAAATTTGACATAACTGCCTGCGAAGTCATCCTTCGTCATGCTCCGCTCGAACTCAGTAGGCTCGCTTTGAGTGGAGCCCAAATGATCCAATTCCGATAAAATTTGCACGCTGCCGTTCGTAGCTAGCATTCCACTCGTAAGAACTCCCTCTTCGCGCTCCCCATGCTTCTCGTAATATTCAATATAGAACGATGAGGAATCCTTAATATCCTTGGTGTCACCCAAGTAAGTCAATGAAGCAGACCCTCTTCGTATCGAATTCGATGTCCGCATCACCTGATAATGACGAAGCTGCCAGTGCTCTGATTGCCCCTTTAACTCAAACACATCCATCGTAGGCGGTTCAACCGCCTCTTTCTCTGTCATCAGGTATCCTATCGTGATCAAGTTTGTAATAAGCAAGATAAGCGCTATCCCCCATGATAACTTAGAATGACGCATTTTCATGCTCTACCTCCTTGTTCCTTTTGTCAATTCGTATTACCACTTCTGTATATAACCAGCCTTGCGCAAATATTTTTCATTGAAAGGATTCAAGTCTGGAATCGGTTCATCAAGAGAGAAATACTTCACGTCCAAGCCCTCATGATCATTGACGATTGGCGTTCCCTTCACATCAATGGCTTCATACACGGCCATTACATTATAGACTTCATCCCCGTGCGGATATTGGAAGTACATATCTGCCCCAGACAGCAGCGTAATAAATTTCATTCCTCCTGCACGAAGTCCTGTTTCCTCATTGAGCTCACGATGTGCTGCTTCCTCCATCGATTCCCCTAATTCCAACGCACCGCCTATCGTTCCCCAATCCAATGTATCTGTCCGCTTTTGCAGCAGCAAGTGACCCTCTTCATTAAATACAAGTACACAGGCGCCTACTAAAAGAAGCGGCTTCGTACCTACAACCTTTCGCAACTCCGATATATATCCCATGTCCTACGTATCCCCTTTGTGAAAGTGATTCCGATTGGTCGAATGCTGAATATGAACATTTATCCCAAAATTAGGGACAAATATTATCTTAAAAATAACCCAAGGTGTAAAGACAAAAAAGCAGCCATCCTTCCCTCGATAAGAAAAGATGACTGTACGGTTCTAATTTGCATTCACGTAGTAAATGAGATGATCTGTCCACGCGTCATTTTCATAAATGAAACCTTTTCGAATACATTCAAACTTCATACCAACACTTTCTGCACATTTTATGGAATGATTATTATCAAGGTTAATATGTGCCTCAATACGATGATAGTCAAGTTTGTCAAACGCAAAACTGATTGCTGCAGCTACAGCCTCTTTTCCATAGCCTCTTCTCCAATATTGATTATGTATCGTATAACCTAGTCTTGCCCATTGAAAATCATCCCGTGATAGCGTTGAAAAGTCTATGGTTCCCAGATATGCCTGATCTTCTTTGCGGAATATGCCGAAAATATAACATTTATCTTCTTCAGCCAATTTGTGATACTTATCTACCTTTTGCGCAAACCATTCTTCCGTACAGAAGCTCATATCTATATTGCCTTCATCGTATTTGTGCTGAGAAGGCTTACTATTTTCAAACCCAGCCATCCAAGCTGCATAATCCTCATTCTCTAAAGGTCTTATAACCATCCTTTCTGACTCTATCCGGCGGATTAATTTGCTCAACCAAACACCTCATTTTTTGTACGCATGCAATCCGTGCGTTTCATGCCAACGATACCAATAGCGATATACTTCTTTATACTAAAGCTTCTCATAGAGATGTAAGGCAGGTACGTTGTTCTGCACGACGAGAAATAGCTGCGTGATGCACCTTGCAATTTCCCCAGCACGGGATTGAATGCGAATCCAGTATAGGGCCTTTTTTTAATATATCTACTATGTAGCTTACAAATACACCTTGCGCTTGAACACAGCAATGATGTCCTTCGATTGACCATTCGCTTCATTGGTATCGAAGCAGGAAACCAGTTCCCAACCTTCGTAACCCGCTTCATTTAGAATCTGCTCGAACTCCTCTTCCTTTACTTTGCCACCGAGAAATCCGCCTGTCTTATACTTAATCGTTCGATATTCCCATTTCGTATCCAATGATATCATCTCCTATAATAATCATAATATCTATTGCACTACTGGTATCTTGTACCGTCCAACGGATTATGACGCTCCTGCTGGATTACCATGTCTTTCTCGAAATTCCCGCGCTAGCATGCTCATCATGATCGAATCGTGGTACTTATGGTTGTAATATAAGGCTTCTCTTTGTATTCCCTCTTGTACAAACCCAACCTTCTCGTAGGCATGGACTGCCCTTGCATTGTATGAAAATACAACCAATTCAATTCGATTGAGGTTCATCATACCGAAGCCGTAATCCAACATAAGTATCATTGCTTCTGAACCGTATCCTTGCCCGCAGTCCTCTTCAGCGAATATCGCGATGCGTATATGCCCGCTCCGATTCGAAGGATCCATATCCATAATCGCAATTTCTCCAATCGGCCGATCATCATCCTGCAACGTGATAACAAACTGCGCCCGAGCACTGTCAGCTGCAATCGTATTCAAATAGTTTTGTAGAACTTCTTTGGAAAACAGCTTTTTCGTACCGGTCAGTCGGCTTGACTCCTGTTGAAGCAACGCCTCATAGTACCATTCTATGTCGTCACCAGTAAACGGACGTAAGTATATTCTTTTTCCCGCTATCCCTTTGCGTGAATTGCTCATTTTACGTCACCCTCTTCAGTATATTTGGAAAAGAAAAATAGTTATGTAGCCATGTTATTTGTTTTTCAAACTTTCAGTTCGGTTTCGATCCTTTGCCGCAGCGCCTTTTCATTCAGCCCTTCCTGCACAAATTGAAACCGCGTGCCTGTTCTCCGCTATACACGGTCTATGACTTGCCCAGAATGATAGGCTGTATGTTCAACGAGATGATAGAGGTCATACATAGAATGATTCTTGGAATGAGATTGATCAATCGCCCCACCTAATGCCTCACAAGATTTCGTTACCCTTGCAATCAACTCCAGCTTACTCATAGGCTCATTCGGAAAATGCGTTTCGATGCATTCACCATATCTCCGCCCTCATTTCCAGCTTCAAAAGCCACTCAGACAATCATCCTGTAGATCAATATCCCCAGGCCTACGACCATAATGATAGCCCCGCCGATCTTGGTAAGCATGATGTAGTCATCACTGGGCCCGGATTCACCATCTACTGCCCAACCATGCTTCATCTCCCATCCGAATTCAGGAAAGAAGAAGCTGACAGCTCCTGCAATAATAAGAAGAACAGCGAGAAAAGTCATAAGCAGCACGTCCTTCGCTTCACTTATTTGCCTTCATTTCGTGCTCACTCTTGGAAAGTAGCCTGGTAATGACTTGTATCCCCATGCCGTACAATAACAGCTTGTGACTCACCCGCAATAATCTCCACCTGACTAAGACTAGTTGGCTGAATATGAGGCGGATCCCAGAGTTGATCTGGAAGTCTGTGCTCAAAGTAAGCCATCAACGTCTTCACGACAACCGTATGTGTCACGATCAGAATCGACTTGCCTTCATTGTCCGCAATCATGGACTGTACATATGGCAGCACTCGATGACGAAGCTCTTCGAATGTCTCCCCGTTCACACCCTTATATTCGGTCGGCTCATACCAAAATGCCTCAAACTGATCTGGATAGGCTCGCTGCAATTCATCTGCAAGCTGTCCTTCCCAGTCTCCCATATGAATTTCTTTCAACGCATCTGTGCTAATAATCGGGATATCACGCTCACCGCGAATGAGCCGTGCCGTCCTATCCGTTCTGCCGCTGCTGCTGGCATGGATGCAATCAATCGCTGTATCCTTCATCGCTTCACTCAACCATTGTGCCTGCCTAGCCCCAAGCGCCGTTAACGGGGAGTCCATATGCCCCTGCATGCGCCGCTCCACATTCCATTCGGTTTCGCCGTGGCGGACAATATATAAGGTCGTCTTCTTGCTCATCGCTATCACTCCTATTCGACAAATCGTTAATCATTCGAAGATTTTTTCTTGCCAAAAAAAGCTACATCAGTCGCAAATGCAATGGCGAACGATACTGGATACGACAGGATTCTGCTATCCGTAAAATAGAATAAAAGAGAGGATAATATGCCCACGATCATGATGAAAAGCACAAGTCTAACTAGGCTCCACATGCCTTTCCTCCATTTGACTCGACTTCAGACATGGTTCAAACGTCAGATCTCACATGGATGTTCGCAATTGTTCCTAAACAATCCTAGCACATACAACACAACCCGATCTGAGATACGGATTATCCTGGATCGGGCTTATCATGAGTAAATGCTGTTCCATTATTATACATACGAATCGCGATATTAGAAGTTACAAAATCGTTGTTCTGTCAATACGCACTCGAAATATCGCTAACCGATAGTGTATCCCTCATGTAAGGCATAATAACGCAGTATTATCCGATTACCACGCTATGCCCTACGATATGCATTCCAATCAAATTGCTGCAAATCTTTTACTTGGAACGTTTCTCTTAGCAGTACGCCAAGTGAATAATTGCCTAATTCCTCTCGATAGCGCTGCTCGGCATGGAAAAATGCCTGCGGCAGTATGACTTAAATAAAATATGCGGCATCAATCAGATATCTCGGGATTTTGCTGCTGGCCGCATTAGTCTTCAAGACATGCGGCATCGTCTATTCGCAATTGAAAGGGATGCGTGCAAGCTGAAGCTGTGGCACAAATTCATATGCACAGCCTGCTTGAGTGGAAGCATCTTGCTCCTATTTGGAGGGTCCTTCGTGGATGTGCCAGCAGCCATATTCGCAGGCCTCGTTGCCTATTTCATTCATACCTGGCTGACACGAGCATTGCATGCGCCCTTCCTGCCTGAATATGGGGCGGCATTGCAAGTGCATCTTATCTATTCCTTCGGTAAATCAGACAAAGAAAGAAGGGGTTGACGATGAGAGATATCGCCATTCATATGATATTCAGCTTCCTAGCTGCTGTATCGTTCGGGGTTCTATGCAATGTGCCAAAGCGTTCGGTTATTGCGGGATGACTGATAGGCACGATCGGCGGATCACTTATATCCAGCTCATTCCCCGAGGATTCGGTGTTTTTCTATCCAGCTTCACGTCTGCGTTTTTACTGGCTTTCGCTGCGAGGGCTGCAGCCAGCAAGTTCCGCTTGCCGATTACGATATATGTCGTACCTGGATTAGTGCCGATCGTGCCCGGCATTACATTCTATGAGGCGCTTCGCAGACTAATTGCCGGCAGCGACTCCTTCTCAGGCTCCGGAATTGTGCAAGTTGCATTCGGAGCAGCAGGTATTGCTTGCGGTATAAATATTATACTTTTGCTAAGACAGAGTTAACAAAATTGTTTTTTCTTCTGGATATTTGTGTTTATTATGGGTGGATACGTTGAAAGCTTACATTTCTTTCTGAGAGATCCTAATCTACTACGGCTTCTGTCATTTTCCCATCTAGATTTTTAATCGCATGCACCGAATTATCCTGAATGATGCCTGTTTCTACAAAGCCAAATGAAGCGTATAATTCTTTAGCTATGACATTACTTTTATGATAAAAGAGGTCTACATATTGCGCTTCCCCATATGGCATATTTTCAATATCCATTAACATTTTTTCAAAGGCAAGCTTGCCATATCCTTTCCCCTGATAACTCTTATCAATCATAAAATGCCAAATGAAATAGGTCTTCTTCCCGTAATTAACTTCATTTTGAAATGATTCATGATCCGTCGTATCATAAATATACATCAAAAATCCAATCATCGTATTATTCGCATAAATAGCTAATGGAGAAGCTGGTATACCATCTGTGTTCAACATATGAGCGTCTGCGAAGCATCTAAGGTTAGTAGTTTCTAATATAAATTCTTTCTGGTTTTCTTCAACATCAAGCGCTATTACTTCATCTATGTTATCCCCGTCTATTTTTCGTAATTCAATCATCTTTTTATCTCTCCTCTCTAAGTCAAGCCACTTTCACACACGGCCTAAAACATTCCAAATATCATTTCCATAATTCTCAAAACATGCATCATTATCAACATCGATAGATTCAAAGAGGGGCTTCGTTCGCTCAGCGTCGATTTCTCTCCATCCACTGAACGGCATAATCAACAAGCTCTCGGACAGGCATTATCAATGCATCTGCATTTGCTATTTTCCCGCTGCGCACATAACCAGTATCACGGGCAAAGTCAGCCCCCAGCTTCTCAAAGTCATCGGTATCGAAGTCTACATCTTGATAGGCTACCCATGATTTCACACCGTCTACAATCATAGGAGACTTCAACACCATCATCTGCTTGCTCGCATAGTCAGCACGATACTCAGCCAAATGTATAGACGTATTATTGCTATGCCCAACGCCCAGCAGCAAGATCCAACCGTTTAGCTCGTACAGTTTCGCTATCGGAGACTGTTCACCCAGACTGTAATCGAGACTGTGATTCGCAATGATCCGATCCTTGTTCGCTCCCCACGCAGCAAAGGAAACCTGAGGGTGATAGCTGCGCACAACCCCGCTCTGCTTACGGAAAAGTTCTGGAATGATCCCCATCTCCAAGCACGGTGTAAATGCATTATCAAATGCTGGCATTTGCTCCCGAATCGGTTCCCACCACGATTCCGGAACAGGAGGGCATTGCCATGTCGATGGATCTGATAAATCCACGGTATGCGTTGGCATGACCAGAGTTCCCTCCTCACTTAGCTGCTCTTCGAGCGCCAGAATGACAGCTGATGGGCCGCCCGCTACCCAGCTGCCTAATGATTTCATAGAGGAGTGCAGAATAAGGTTCATCCCCGGCTGCACGCCCAGAGCCTCAAAATCTTTCGTTAATGTCTCAATCGTAAATAGTTCCCCGCTCATGACTTCCATTTCAAATCCCACCTTATCTGGTTACTCTCTATTTGCTCGTCCATGTTGTTCGTACGTAACCCATCTTCATTCCTACCCGCTCCATATTACGATGGCTTGGTGAGAGAAATGCGCACTGGCTAACGGCCAACCGGCAGCCTTTCTTCGCTGCTTCTACGATTCTATGTTTCAACAGCCGGTTCTGTAATCCAAGCCTGCGATATTCCGGTAAGGTCGCCGCAAATGTAAAGGAGGCAATACTATTGTGCATATGCATGACACCTGCAGCGGCAGGCTGCTGATCAACATAAGCGACATAGAACTTCCAGCCCGGACGATGATATAAAATTCGATTATTCATCGCGACATGCGGGATTCCGCTATCCGGCAATCCAGTTCCTTTGCAATGAATCGTGGCATACATTTCGAAATCGTCTTCTTGCAGCTCAGCTACGCGAATGCGCTGATCATCCAGCCGATCTTCTGTATACGCATTCGGCTCTATCCCGATATACATGGATGTATGATGACCAGAGGGATACATACCTCGCTCTGACAATCGCTTTAGAAATGGGGCGTCTACCATCCCGGGCACAATTTCGAACTGCGGCTTTCCTCCTTGATTCGTGAAGAACTTCATCATATCGTCGATTCGATCTATATCCGCGCTTCTGCATCCTTTTATCGTGTTGAAGGTCGGCCAAGGCATTCCTGCACTAAAGTAGCACGCAGCCTCACCGAATCGCTGCAATTCTACAGTTTCTGGATTGCCCGATTTCTGTTGAATCGCAAGCATCCGATCCCACATATAATTGATTTCGGATTGTTCGATTTCATTGATTAGCTCTTCGGATGCGATGATGCTGCTCATTTTCTGTCCACCTCTAACTCTAGTAGATATCGTTATACTATTCACACAGATTCGAGACTGCAGAGCAGGATCAATACTCCAGCTATTATCCTCGTAATAGATCGCACGTAGATACATTATGTATCACTTGCAATGAATAAATATACATCACCCTGTCCTCTACAAAAGAGACACTCTATTGTGGCCCTAACTGAGGAGCAACCCGATGCTTCGTAGCCTGTTCATAACCATAGGCCAGTTTCAGCAAAGTCGGTTCCGCATAAGCCCTTCCGACAAAGGTAACTCCTTGCGGCCCTTTTGTCGTATAGCCCCCAGGTGCTATGATCCCTGTCTCAGCATATCCCGCCGGGATGGTGATGGATGGATACCCGGCCCGAGCAGCCAGCTCAGAGCCATGCTCATTGCCAAGGAAGAAAAGTGCATCCAGTTGATGCTTATTCAAGACATCATCGATTCCATGGCGAGCCTCCTCCTGATTACGAGTGAGACTTGCATGATATTCTGGCTCCGTTAGCGTACCACTTGTCTCTTCCGCCCATAGAAGCACATTCTGACCGTATTTCAAGGCAATGTCAGCGTGCGCTTCATTGTACGCAATGACCTCTTTAAGAGAGTGAACGGTCATCGTATTGTCCAATCGAGCTAAATAGTCATTCAGTGCTTTCTTGAATTCATATCGAAGTACATTGGAGTCCCATTTCACATGCTGACAAGACAGCTCCACCGGATCAATGATGGTTGCCCCCTTGCTTCTCAGTACCTCAATGGCAGATTCCATAATTGCTAGCCTCGCTTCATCCAAGTCCTGATAATAAAATCTTGGAATCCCTATTCGCGCCTGCCCGATGAAGCTCTCATCTAAAAATGGTGTATAATCGCGATAAAATCGAGACTTACTCGTCTGTGAAAATTCGTCCTTCTCATCGACACCAGTCATCGCACCTAGCACTATGGCTGCATCTCTTACGGTTCGCCCCATCGGTCCAGCCGTATCTTGACTCATTGTAATCGGAATCATTCCGCTTCGGCTGACGAGACCTAATGTCGGCTTCACTCCAACAATACTATTTTGACTGGATGGAGAAATAATTGAGCCCGACGTCTCCGTTCCAATTGCAGCAGCTGTTAAATTCGCCGCTACTGCAACAGCCGAACCCGAACTCGACCCGCCAACAAATAATTCGCCTGGCCCGTATGGATTAAGCGTTAGCCCACCTCGTGAACTATAGCCCGCCCACATTGTGCTTGACATAAAATTTGCCCATTCGGTCATATTTGCCTTCCCAAGAATGATCGCGCCCGCCTCACGTAGACGTGCTGCCACGTAAGAATCCTCTGGTGCGATCCATTCCGCCAGTGCGATCGAGCCTGCACTTGTGTGCAGCCTGTCATGAGTATCGATATTATCCTTCAATACAATTGGGATGCCATGCAGCATCCCACGACATCCTCGTTCTTGCCGTTCTTTATCGAGTTCACGTGCAATCACAATCGCATCCGGATTTACTTCCAAAATGGAACGAAGCTCCGAATCAACCTTAAGGATACGTTCCAAATAGACGTTAACCAGCTCTTCCGCGGTCAGTTCTCCCGCATTCATTGCCGCCTGCATACTTGATATATCTGCTTCGATAATCCATGTAGATAATAATTCCATGTTCGATTCAACAACCTTCTCTGTCATGTCTTTTTCTAAATCTATCATTCTTGTTCTAACCATCTACTGTGTGAATAAATGATGCATTCTTCTAAGCGGAGCCTGCACCAATAAACTGAATGACTCCGATTCCGAATGTAACAAGGAATATAACGATGACTGCAATGATTACATACTTGAACCCTCGAATAAACCTCTGATTTCTCTCAAGCTGCTTCTCTACCTCCGCTAGGCGCTGTTCAAGGTCTTGCAGATTTACTTCCTTTGACATGTCTTCGTTCCTCCTAATGAAGATAATCTATTGGAATAAACCGGATGGGCAGCTGATAAGGATCATGGATGCTCGTTCATCGACCTAACTTATCACTCATTCGCTTCGCTTGATGAAGCAGGCTTAGAATGGCTTAGGAGCCATTGATATAGCTCTGGATTTTGATAGGTTTCCGTCCATGAATCATGATTGGCATTCTGATATATGGTTAGCTTGGCATTGCCGCCTGCCGCGTTAGCCGCATCTACCATCTCGCTCGATTTTTCAGCAGGTATGATATCATCTTGCGCACCATGGAATGCCCAGATTGGTGTATGCGTGAGCTGTACTGCTTGTTGTGGGTTCCCCCCTCCACAGATCGGCGCAATCGCAGCGAATTTATTGGGGTAATCTGCAGCCAAGTTCCATGTTCCAAAGCCCCCCATACTCAGACCAGTTGCATAGATCTTGCTTTCATCAATACGATAGGTTTCGCATACGTCATCCAGCAAAGCGATAATCGCATCGCGTTCGATTTCCCATAATGAATCTTCCGGGCATTGTGGAGAGACTATAACAAAAGGGAGTTTCTCTCCCTTCTCAGCCAACTTCGGCGGACCATGCCGCTTCACTAATTCGATGTCGTTCCCTCTCTCGCCAGCCCCATGCAGGAAGAGCAGCAATGGCCATTTCACCGCAG
>Ga0102589_1002697_pt1 | contig 19773 bp, 16 predicted proteins | sample AraplaMF_Col_mLB_FD_76858 | JGI IMG/M metagenome (GOLD analysis project Ga0102589, IMG submission 76858) | Arabidopsis root microbial communities from the University of North Carolina, USA - plate scrape MF_Col_mLB | ecosystem: Host-associated > Plants > Roots > Endosphere | place: USA... | reverse complement strand
TGATGAACCAAATTACGAGTAACAGCTTCGCGGCTCGAACTCTGTCTGTTCCCTATATTGGCGTATTCGGTGCGTGCTCAACTTCCATGGAATCACTTGCGCTTGCAGCGATGATTATTGATTCCGGGAATGCGCATTATGCTCTTGCAGGAACATGCAGTCATAACTGCACAGCGGAGAAGCAATTCCGTTACCCTACGGAGTACGGTTCCCAGAAACCGCCTACGGCACAATTCACCGTAACCGGGGCAGGCGCTGCAGTATTGTGCAATCGCGGTAGTGGGCCGCGGGTAACCAGCGCTACAATTGGGAAGGTAATTGACTTAGGTATAACCGATCCGTTCAACATGGGGGCGGCTATGGCTCCAGCCGCAGTGGATACCTTGCGGGCGCATTTTACTGACACCGGGAGAGAGGCAAGCTATTACGACATGATCGTAACCGGGGATTTGTCTGCCGTGGGCCATCCTATCGCTTCAGACTTATTGAGGCAGTCCGGGGTATCGATGGAGGATACCGTATTCGATGATTGCGGCTTAATGATATTTGACCGCAACAAGCAAGCCGTACAAGCTGGAGGGAGCGGCTGCGGCTGCTCTGCTGTTGTCACCTATGGGCACTTGATGAAGCGGATGATTCGAGGACAATTGAAACGAATGTTAATTGTGGCCACCGGTTCACTGCTGTCGCCACTCTCATATCAACAAGGTGAGAGCATACCATGTATTGCTCATGCCGTATCCATTGAGATGGATTCGGAAGGTGAGTAAGAAGATAATATCACAACAAAAAATTACTATTATGGATCTTGTGTAACAAGATCCCTTTTTATGTAATAATGTATTTTGTTTTCAGACATATGGTTAATTATTCATATGTCTTCCGTGGGAATATCGATCTGTATGAAAATCCTCTCCACGACTACTCCTGCAAGAAAATCTAAAAAACTACTTTACAAAATAAAATAGATAAAGTAGTATAGTGAGAAATATTGAGATGCCTATTTATGGTAAGTGGATATATATGCAAAAAATCATTTGGAGAATAATCGGAAATCTCGTTTTTTTGCTGCTGCTTCCATGTTTAAAATAGTGCATAAAAAACATCACATCATTGGATTTATTCCAGAAATAGGGGGAGTTTTGTATGAAGAAGAAGTGGAGTTTGTTCTTGAGTACGCTTCTTGCTGTATCGATCGCGTTGTCCGCGTGCGGCAGCGACAAAGCGAAGGAACCAGAGAAGAATGCACAATCGAATGAGCAGGGTTCTGGCCAAGAAGAGAAGAAAGATGATGCGGCAGGGGAAGGCGAAATCGTCTCTGAGGGTGTCATTAAGGCCGCAGATCCTTCCAAGTCTCCAGAATTGGCCAACAACCGTAAAGATATGGTGATTCTCGGTATTACAGCTCCTAAGGGTATTTTCAACCCGATTTACTCGGAGACTTCATATGATGCTTATTTAGTGCGTTCCTTGTTCAAGGGGATGCTGGAGTATGATAAAGACGGTACATTGAAGAAAGCATTGGCGGATGACTATCAAGTGTCTCCTGACAATCTGAAATATACATTCAAGCTGAAGGAAGGCTTGAAGTTTAGTGACGGTACGCCTCTTACAGCAGAAGACGTAGCGTTTACATTAACAATATTACATGATAAGTCTTACGATGGACCATCTGATATCGTGAAGAATGCACATATTAAGGGTGGACAAGAATACCGCGACGGTAAAGTATCTTCCATTGAAGGTATCAAGGTAATCGATCCGTTGACGATTGAATTCACGACTACAGAAGTAAGCGCGTTAGCACTTTCCACAATCGGTGGTGTGGAAATCATGCCTAAGGCTTACTATGGCAAGGATTACAAGCAAGGTGACCTGGGCTACATGCACGATTTGTTCACGAAGCCAGTTGGCGCAGGCCCTTACAAGTTGGATAAGTTCGTAGCTGGACAAGAAGCTCAGCTTACGGCAAATGAGAACTACTACTTGGGCAAGCCTAAGGTAGAGAAGCTGATCTATAAATTTACAACAGCCGAGACTAACGTTCAATTGCTGCAAACGGGTGAAACGGACATGGATGAACCTACAGTATCCAAAGACCAAGTTGAGCAATTGAAGGAAATGGGCTTCTTGGATACCACCTTGTACCGTACAAATGGCTACGGCTACATCGCTTTCAACCATAAGTTGGATAAGTTCAAGGACAAGCGTGTACGTCAAGCGTTGGCATACGGCTTGAACCGTCAAGAAATCGTAGATGCGGTATTCCAAGGCTATGCAGATCCTATCGACGTTCCACAATCCAAGCAATCCTGGTCTTACACAGATGATGTAACGAAGTACAACTTCGATCTGGAGAAGGCTAAGCAATTGCTTGACGAAGCTGGATGGAAAGTTGGCGCTGACGGCAAGCGTGAGAAGAATGGCGAGAAGTTCGTCATTCACTTCACGGCTTCTACTCCTAGTGAAGTCAATGATGCAATTATTCCAATTGCACAGAAGAATTATGGCGATCTGGGCATTGAATTCATTGCTGACCAAATGGAATTCAACGCGGTTATCGACAAGCGTAAGAAGGGCGACTTCGACATGCTGTTCATGGCATGGTCCTTAACACCAGATCCGCAATCTTCTGAAAATGTATTCACAACGAAGGGCCACCAGAACGACATCGGATACAGTAATCCGAAGGTCGATGAGTTGTTTATTCAATCCAATTCGACGCTTGATGTTGAGAAGCGTAAAGAAATCTTCCATTCTATTTATAAAGAGTTGAACGAAGATCTTCCTTACATCTACATGTACCAACGTCGAGATATGTACGCAACGAACGCACGCGTTCAAGGCTTCGATATGTCGCCTTACCGTGATTTCTCGTACTCGCTTCCTAACATTCAAATTCAATAATCGAGCAGGATGATGTTCTCGGAAAGTCCAGCAATTTGCTGGACTTTCTTTTTTAATTTGGTAAATAGACATGCCTTCTGTTCGCTTACATGAAAAATATCTACACATTAACCTTGTCCAAATCTCTACTTCGATATCGTTACATAATAAGAATTAAGAGAATTTTATTCTCATTGCTCATTCATGTTACAATAGTGCCTGATCACACTAGCTGTAAGATAGACATATGGAGGGAATTATACGTTGAGATGGATGAAATCGCTGTTCGTCCTGTTCCTTACCTTGATGGTACTGGCAGGGTGCGGCACGACACAGATTGATAGTGAGAAGAAGGTTGCGACAGATCGCCCTTCGACAACAGTAGAGACTAACGAACCTGCCCAATCGAAGCCCCTTACAGATTTCGAGGAAGTGGCGAGTTATATACGGAAGAATCATTCTCTGCCTGATAATTTCATCACGAAAAAGGATGCAGAGAAGCTGGGCTGGAATGCGAAGGAAGGCAATCTAAATGAAGTAGCTCCAGGAAAGAGCATTGGTGGAGACATCTTCCGCAATCGAGAAGGCAAGCTGCCGAAGAAGAAGGGGCGCATCTGGTATGAAGCAGATATAAACTACTCCAAGGGATTCCGTGGGAAAGATCGTCTTCTCTTCTCAAATGACGGGCTGATCTATAAAACAGAGGATCATTATGATACATTCCAGCAGATGAAAGGGAAGGATGGAGAGCGATGACCAGACAAATTATTGAATTGGATGGACGACTCTTAACCTCGATTACGAAGCTGCATGATGTTCTTAGCGAGGTATTAGAATTGCCTAATTACTATGGACGGAATTTGGATGCGTTATGGGATTGTTTGACTGAATCTCAGTCACTTCCACTCACGATTCGTTGGACGCATTACGAGGCAAGTAAACGACAACTCGGTAACTACTGCGACGAGCTACAGCAGTTGTTTGAAGATGCCAAAGTCGAATTGGATGACTTCTATTTTGAGATTAGCAGCTAGAAAAAGTAAGTTAATAATGTATTAATAGACAGTGAAAAAAGAGTTTAATAAGATAGGTCATTACATTAGGATTAACTCCATAGTGTGAGGTAAATCAATACACCTTCAAGAAGTCGCTCTTATTATCGTAAAATATGAGTGATACCCTTGTAGGTGTTTTTGCGTTGCTAATGGTGAGCTGCTCTGTGGACGTGAAGAATTTACTTTCACTCGATATATGACTAATGTGTTTACTCCTTCTCAATCAATGTTATTTTAATTTTTATTTAAACTTTTTTCCTTCTCTATTTCATTTCTACTGTGAAAAATTGATGTTGTATCTGTTCAGTATAGCTATTTTATTCAAATGAAACGTTGAATTGTGTTCTAGTATGGGGGATAATGAATAATGGAAAATATTGTTGACTAAAAAAGAAGAAATTGGTATATTAGTAAATGTGAACGTTAACATTTCAAATACAAGGAGGTGGACTATATGAAAGAAATTATCATCGAAGGAACAGCAATTGAAGGACAAAAGTTTAACTATCATTGGCCAGATTGATATGTATATTTTATATAAAGAAGGTGTTGCTGTTTAGCAACATCTTCTTTATATATGTTTCTATTAGATATAAATCAAGAAAATACCAATATACATAGTTGGTGTAATTGAGGCTTGTTGTTAAAATGGATGCCTTAATCGTGAGTATATAGTTGAATCTGTATGATTGTACTAATTCGTATTTTCATGTTGGAGGGCTAAATGATCAGTGATAGAGACATTCTGCTTATCTTTCCGCCGTTAACTGAAGCTAGATTTTTTCCTTATTTAAGTCTTCCTATGCTAACTTCTTATTTGCGTAAAAATGGGGTTTCTGTAGTTCAAGAGGATTTAAATATTAAACTAAGTCAAAAACTAGCTTCATATAAATCAATTCTTGAATATAGAGACATAATTATTAGTAAAGTCGGCGATAAATCGAGGATAGCGATAGAAATTAGAAGGCACATGTGTGATTTTATGTTATCAAACTATGAGGCTATATACGGATATATATTCGAAAAGAATGAAGATAAAAGGAGTAAGCATCTGAAAGGATATGAGTTAGACTTTGTAAGAAAAATAATTGAGATGATTCTAGAAGGATCGTTGTTAAAAAAGGAATTTTGTTCTTTTGATGATATAGATAATGAAGTTATTAAATTTAATGCTTTTATGATCAATGATATTTCTGGAAGAGAATTTTTGTCTGACATAAAAGAAATTATTAAGAATGGCAATTATCAAATAGTAGGAATCTCTGTGGCCTTCTATAGTCAAGTGTTTCCTAGTCTGATAGCTGCAAAAATAATTAAGAGTATATGTCCAACCGTAAAGATAATATTTGGGGGGCCTCAAATAACTCTTTTTCATGAAAAAATGATTAATTTGAAGTGCATAAAAAAGTATATTGATTATTTGGGAATTGGTGATGGAGAAGAGACGCTGTTAATGCTACATAAATATCTAAATGGCGAAGAAGTTTACTCCAATATTCCGAATATTATTGACACAAGTATTTCTAAGGTAAAGCAAAAGCTACATGTTTCAAATTTACACATAAACGAAAAGCCAATTCTAGACTTTGATGGTTTGCCGATCAGGAACTACATGTCACATGGAATGCAATTAGGGGTTATTTCATGTGCTGGTTGTTCGTGGGGTAGGTGTACTTTTTGCTCATATGGAAATAGATCAAGAAGTACTCGCAATTACCAGCAGAAAAGAATTGGCCAAATTGCAGATGAGTTTGAATTTTTGATTGGGAGATATGGTATAAAACGTATAAATTTTGTTGATGAGAATACTAATATCAAATTAATTATGAAAGCAATGAAAAGGCTGAAAGAACGTGGTTATAAAGCTGAATTTAGCATACGTTGTAGGCTTGAAGATACGTTTCTAGATAAAGAACTGTGCTTTGAGTTGAAAGATCTGGGCTGTACCCAACTGTCAGTAGGATATGAAACGTTTTCTCAAAGAGTTTTAGATATTATTGATAAAGGGGTAACATCAGCAAACTTTCAACAAATCGTTGATAATATCTATGATGCTGAATTAGAGCTGAGATTAAATATAATAGGCGGTTTGCCCACAGAGACAGAAGAAGAGGCTAAAGAATCGTTACATTTTTTGAAAAAAAATGAGAACAAATTGGGTATTGATGTAATTCAAATGTTAGTAGCAGAACCACGATCATTCTTAACAGAGAGAGAAGAAACGGCAAGTGTTGGATTAGAAATTAAAAAAAATAGTAACATTCTTATAGGTAATAAGGTAATTAATTACGGCATGGGAAGAATGGGATATGAAATAGAGTATAAAGAAGGAGCCAATTATGAGGAGAGGAAAAAGTGGATGATGCAAATCTTGCATCAAGTTAAACCAGCTTTAAATACAGAGATTCAAAAGAAAAATGAGACAACTGATAGTACCGGAAAATATAATACAAGGTTACTTCCATGGGTCAAATGTATAAGTGTAATTGAAGAGGAACGGGAAATAACGTATATAGTAAATTTGTTGTTTGAAAAAATATATTTATTCCCAGAAACGCTGTTATTAAATAATGATAATATCGAGCCTAAATCAAGTGATAATGAAGAAGATGCATATCAATTACTACAGCAATTCATTGAGATTGGGTTAGCAGAATGTTAGTTTAATTTCATGATTTTCATTAAAAACAATAAAAGGAATCTATATTTATGACTTCAAAAAAAAATATCGAAGTGCTAAAGGGATTGTGGGGACATTATTCATTTAGACAACTTTGGATCGGTCAAACTATTTCGGTTTTAGGTTCTCAAATCTCTTACATTGCAATTCCACTAATAGCAGTAATATTGTTAGATGCAAATGCTTTCCAAATGGGTTTGCTCACAGCTTCCTCTACAGCACCATACTTTCTTATTGGGTTATTTGCTGGAGTTTGGATAGATCGGATTAAGAGAGTTCCAATATTAATTAATATGAATCTTATTACAGCGTTTTTCCTTTTACTCATTCCTCTGTTTAACTGGCTTAATGTGATGAATATTTGGATTTTGTGTGCGATTTCTTTTTTTACAGCATCTTGTTCAATGGTATTTCAATTTGCATACACCTCAGTATTACCATCAATTATTAACAAAAATGACTTAACTGAGGGTAATAGCAAGCTGGAGATTTCTAGAGCGATGACACAGTTTGTTGGCCCAAGTATTGCAGGTGTAATTATTCATGTTTTATCAGCGCCTATTTCTCTCTTTATAAATATTATTACATATCTTGTATCTATATTCTTTTTTAAAAGAATTAATATAGATGAAAAGGAACCTACGGCAACTAAAAACACGATCCTCAAGCAGATAAGACAAGGGTTTCACCATATATTTACTAATCCATTTTTAAGAACGATTTCTTTGTCCACGGCAATTTTGAACTTTTCTCGATGTGCATTTGATGCTGTTTACATGCTCTATGTCGTGACTGTGTTTTCTATAGACGCTAGCATTTTAGGTATAATATTTGGAGTAGGCAGTTTAGGGGCATTATTAGGGGCTTTTACTGCTAATAAACTCGTTAAAAAGATAGGAACTGGAAACACTATTCTCATTTCCACCGTAATTGTAGGGGTAGGATTCTTAATTGTTGCTATAGTAACAAAATATATAATTGTAAACATAGCAATATTATCTATATCACAATTCTTTATATCTATGGGTAATACTGTGTTTTTTATTAGTCAAGTGAGTATTAGACAAGCGGTTACGCCAAATGAAATTATGGGACGAGTTAACGCTACTCAGGTGTTTATAAGTCGAGGAGCTGTTCCAATTGGAGCATTACTTGGAGGACTCAGTGGGATGTTATTTGGATTGCGCGAAACCATTATGGCTGCAGGGTGTTTATCTTTGGGAGCTGTATTTCTTTTAGTAATGTCTCCTGTGAAAGGAGTTAGGCAAACAAGCGATATAGAAATTTGAAAAATGTAGAAGGAATGATTTTCTTGAGTAATTCAATTACGTTTACGGCAACTGGGGATAGTTTGATTGCGCGGAGGTTGCCTAGTGGTGATGTTAGTATGGATAATATAAAATCCATTATTCAACTAGGGGATGTTCGATTCACTAATTTAGAAACAACGGTACAAAGTACAGAATCCTTTCCCTCGGCTGTAAGTGGGGGAACTTGGAGTTCAGCATCCCCAGAAATGTTTTGTGATTTACTAGGCTATGGATTTAATTTGGTAGCTTGGGCCAATAATCATACGCTTGATTTTTCTTATGGAGGATTAAGGTCTACTGAACAGTTATTAAACAAGTATGGGATTGTACACGCTGGTGCAGGCAATAATTTGGCAAGTGCAAGTGAACCAAGATATTTGGAGACGAATAATAATCGAGTTGCGTTAATCGCAACAACGTCTAATTTTGATCGTACTTGGATTGCAGGAGAACAAAGAAGAGACATGATTGGTAGACCAGGTATCAATCCGATGAGATTGAATACGATATATACGATTAATGCAACACATATGAAACAATTAAAAGAAATTGCTGAGAACTGTAAAATAAATTCAGCTTATCAAATTCTTACGAATAAAGGCTATATGAAAGAACATCCCGATTGTTGGTTTCCATTTGGTGAGTATATTTTCCAAGAAGGGGATAGTGAGTCAACGATCATAAAAATAGATCCCCGTGATGAAAATAGAATCGTCAATTCAATTCGTGAAGCTAAGAGGCAATCAGATTATGTTGTTTTAAGCATTCACACACACCAACCGAATTCTGATGATTTAGAAGAACCAGCAGATTTCATAGTTAATTTTGCGAGAAAATGTATAGATGAAGGAGCACACGCAATTATCTGCCATGGACCACATATTGTACGGGGGATAGAGATTTACAAAAACCGACCTATATTTTATAGCTTAGGTAATTTTATATTTCAAAATGAATCAATAACCTCTCAGCCATCAGATTTTTATGATAAGTTTGGATTAGGTCACGAACATAATATTGCGGATGTTTTTGATAAAAAGGAAGAGATCGGGCTAAATGGGCTATCGAGAGACTATAAAGTTTGGCAATCTCTAATACCATATTGGAAAATGGAAAATGGAGAGTTACGCGAATTGGCATTGTATCCTATTGATCTTGGTTTTGAAAAACCAAGATATAAAAGAGGATGGCCTGAACTAACCTCTAATATGGAGGTTTTACATAATGTAGCTCAACTTTCTAGAAAATTTGGGGTTGAAATTGAAATTATGGATGGAGTAGGAAAGATTCACTGGTGAATTACTTACGATGGAGGTTTTTGTGTGTATGTCTGTAATAATAGGTGAAAAGGTGATATTACGTGAATATCAACAAGCAGATATTGAATATATTTTGAATTGGGTGAATGATCCTGAAATAACTTCTACCTTAGGATCATCTTTTATATATCCCAAGACACGAAATTCAACAGAAAAATTTTTAAATACAATTATGGATGGAAAAGCAGAAATAAGAGGTTTTGTAATAGCCGATATTAATACGTTTGAATATATAGGACAAATTGATTTATTTGATTTTGATTGGTATAGTCGATCTGTTTCATTACAAATTGTTATAGGGAGAAAAAAACTACATAGGAAAGGATATGGATCCGAGGCTTTACGATTACTACGGGACTTTTGCTTTAATACACTAAACATGAATCGAATCGAACTTGAAGTTTATAGTTTCAATAGAGCCGCATATAATTGCTACGTAAAATGTGGTTTTAAAGAAGAGGGGATACTTAGAGAGAAAGTATATAGGGATGGCAAGTACTATGACAGTGTAATTATGAGTATACTTAAGTCAGAATGTTTAAGGTCTAATTATTGTTAGGTAAACATAATATAAATCACTTTTTTAGAAAACCAGTCGCCAACTGATTTTAGGCGACTGGTTTTCTAAAAAATTATGAATATTTTTACTGACTAATCTTGCAGTCATTTTTGTCTCTTTTGTGTTGTGGAATGTATTCTTTACAAGAAGAAAAAATAAATGACGGCTGCCAATACGATGCGATAGATAGCAAATGGTACGAGTTTCACTCGATTAATCAGCTTCAAGAAGAAGCGGATAGAGATGAGAGCGAATAGGAATGCGCTAATGAAGCCGACGATGAAGAACGGCAGCGCATCCATGGAGAAATCCTTCCAATGCTTCAGCAGGGATAATCCGCTCGCTCCAGCCATGACAGGTACGGCCATAATGAATGTAAAATCAGCAGCCGCACGGTGACTCATCCCCAGCAGTACCCCGCCTGATATCGTAGAGCCAGAACGGGAGAATCCTGGCCATAGACCAAGACATTGGAACAAGCCGATGCCAAATGCTTGTTTGTATGTTACCTGATCCACCGTCTTTGCCGTTGGCTTCGCAGGGCGGAACCAGTCTGCTGCGATCATGAGCACTGCTCCGAGCACAAGGCCGATCAACACAGTCTGGATGGAAAATAAGTATTGATCAATATACTTTTCGAACAGTAATCCAAGCACTGCTGCTGGGATTAATCCAACGAGCACTTGTGTGAGCTTCAATCTGGAATGTCCCGCTCTACCTAGCTCTGGATCAATTGGAGCGCGCTTCAACCCAAGCAGCTGGAAAAAACGATCCCAAAACACAACGACAACCGCAAGGATGGAGCCAAGCTGGATCACGACCTTGAACATATTCGCCATTTGAGGGCTAAATATCTCTTTTGAATGAAGCATAAAGTCATCCACTAGAATCATATGCCCGGTCGAAGAGACCGGAGCAAACTCAGTCAGGCCTTCTACCACGCCTAAAATAAATCCAACAAACATGTCCCACCAATTCAACGATAGTCACTCTCCTATGTAAGGCCTGTAAAATAGAATGTGCAATAGCACAGATTGTATTATATAGCGATCTTGCACATTGTGGTAGTGCTAGTTTACATAATATATAGTGTGTTAACAAATGATTTACATACAAATAGTACGGGAGTTAGCGCCAATCGAAAAATCATCTAGTATAGTATACAAATCCCGAACCATCAATTTGGGAAGCTCTGTCCAGCGGGGATAAAGGATTCTTTATCCATGAATAAAATAACTTCTTCGGTCGACGATACATAATCCGTGTCTGTATTGCTACGTTCAGTGCTATGTTCAAATATCAGATCAACAACGATTTTTTAATGATTTGAAGTAGTTCGCGCTCAGATTTATGTCTTGTACTTATAAGGGAGGTCATATATGATAACTCTATCTAAATAGGTAAATTATTCCTATATCTAGAAAAAAAAGATGATTAGGAGGTAGTCGATTGTGGGGAAGACGGTCAGAGTGCACCAGACGCACATGACAAGATGGAGTGCGCTTGGTATCGCTGCCATCTGTATCATGCTTGTTCTCGCAACACTATGGTCAGAACAGCCGCCGGCGCCAAAAGGAGAGAATGCGCCGATCGAACAATTTTCAGCGGAAAGAGCTATGAAGCATGTGAGTGCCATCGCACAGCTGCCGCATCCATCAGGTTCGCTTGAGAATGAAAGGGTTCGAACCTATTTAGTTGAGCAAATGGAGTTATTAGGGCTACAGCCAATTGTGAACACGTATCCATGGACAGGGCAATTTAATGGCATTTCCGAGTCGTTCGAGCTGCACAATATCATTGGAGTACATAAGGGAACCAAGCCGGGAAAAGCATTGATGCTGACCGCTCATTATGATTCTACACCATTTGGCCCAGGGGCTAATGACGACGCGGTTGGAGTTGCAGCACTCTTGGAGACGGCACGCATTCTACAGGCCAGTCCGTCGATGGATCGGGACATTTGGTTCGTGCTGACCGATGGGGAAGAGAAAGGATTGCTTGGTGCAGAGGCATTCTGGTTTGACAATAAAGTTCGTGAACAGATCGGCCTTGTCGTGAATTTCGAGGCAAGAGGTTCGAGAGGACCGTCAATCATGTTCCAAACGAGTCGAGATAATGGTAAGCTGATTTCTGAATTTGCCTCTTTCGCGGTGTCTCCAGTCAGCACTTCTCTGTTAGGCGACTTGTATCGGACGATGCCGAATGAGACGGATTTGACCGTCTCACTAAATGCAGGCATACCAGGGCTGAATTTCGGATATATCGACGGCTGGGACAAATACCATTCCGAACAAGATACGCCCGATAATGTCTCAATGGCTACATTTCAGCACCATGGTGAGAATGCACTTGCAGCGGCGAAGCAGTTCGGAAGTATGGATTTGGAGCAATTGAATGGTTCCGATAGGGTCTATTTTAACTGGTTCACGATGCTCCTTCATTATCCTGCTTCCTGGACGATACCGATGTCTATCCTGATTGGAATTGGATGGCTATTCTGCCTCGCGGTGTTATTCAAGAAGAGAACGATTACGTTGAAGGGAATGGCACTCAGCTTCTTGCTTACACTTGGAAGTATCATAACATCTGTTGTGATTGCTTACTTGGTGTTTGTAGGGATTATGTATATTGGAAGTTCAGTGGCGGGGATGCCACTTGAATCGGCTTCCATTCCGGCTCAGGTCAATCTTGCTTTTGTACTGATCGCGCTACTTGTTCATCTCGTAATCACGCGTCTGACTCGGCATAGGGTCAACGTCTTGGAAATGATTCTAACCGGAATGTTGTTCTACTTCCTGCTTCTAATCGTTGTGTTAGGGCTTATCCCTGGAGCAAGCTACCTATTCCTGTTCCCGCTTCTTATTCACTGCAGCATCATCGGGTGTACACTGCATAAGCGCAATCCGGTTATAGTCTTGCAGCGGCCATGGGTGAGCCTTGTATTCGCGCTTGCTCCATTGACGCTGACAACAAGTTTATTTCATGTGCTATATACGGGAATGCCGCTTCAGATTACGGTATTCACCACGGTTCTGTGCGTGTTAATATTGACCTTGCTGCAGCCGCTTATGACGAGTCTAACGATGGTTCGGGGAAGCCGTTCCGCGAAAATTGTGGATAGCAAATAAGTAAAACAGAGCCCATGTATGCATCATGGGCTCTGCTCGTGTATTATTCGGTTTGCTTGGAGTCGCGACAGTGCCATAATAGTTTCATCACATCAACCCGCTCATACGAGCACCATTGCTCCCATTGCTTGATTGCGCCTTCTAATCCACCGACCTGTGGCTGCACTGTTGTAATTGCACGGTTGAAGCGGGAACTGAATGGAATGAACGAGAGCGGCGAACCGGCGGTGATATGAATTTGGTTCCACCTTTTATGGGTAGTCGTAGTTGTACCATCCGTATCGGCCACATCCATTTCAAATACCGTAAAGGAGTGGATATCTCCCTGCTTGCTGAGCATAGACATCGCTGGTGCGGTAATTTCGTTCATACTGTGCGTATAGTTTTGTATAGCGTCAGGCTGTACCGAGATATATTCAACATAGAATGCACATTCTGGCGGCAAGTTCGACTCAGCTCCGATTACACAGCTAGGGATAAGGTGAGCCGATACGGTTCGGCTGTGTGAGCGGTGCTGGTCAGTCATGCAAGGATCGACATCCTTTACATACGTCTGTTCCAGAGCCGTAAAATCCGCAGCACTCATGTCCGGAGAAAGCTTATAAATGAAAAGATTGCTCCATTGCGTTTTGTTCGTTCGTCCTTGTACAACGAGAGAGGTGCGGAATCCCCATGCCTCTACCAAATCTCCATGCGAAATCATGTGCTGTAGAAGAGCTTCGTATCGTCGTTCCCAATCCGGAATTGCATTTGTCTGTACCGTTCGTAAAACGTACTTCGCTTGATGCTTTGTCATTGGTTCTGGGGGAGGAAATTCGAAACAATTGCGATTTGCAGGTGTAATCCGAAAGCTTCTACGTATCCAGAGTATAGATGCACAAGCAATAATAATGACGAGGAGCATTACCGTTCCCAAACTTGACATGATGATTGTAAGCATAAGTTGTAGTCCTCTCTATTGTTCATTTACAACCCTAATGAAGTTGCTTGCTTTGTTTTTCTCCCAGGCTTTCTTCGAGCGAACGTGAAGAATTTCATTGATCAACGTACATCACAATCTGTAGCTACAACATCTAATTGTAGCGAACCTTTAAGCTAACAACATCAATCGCAGGAAGGATATTGATTCCATCTGACGATGTAATCTTACGCGGGCAAGAAAGAAGATGTTCATGATGCTCATGTAAAATGGGGATCGGAACAGAGTGTTCCTCAACGGTTCGGTCATGATCTGGATATCGAATAACTGCGGTATGGATTGACAACGTTTATTCTTCTTTGCATGCTGTTACAACCTATTAAGATAATGGTACTATATAGCATGTGCATGTTTGTTTTTAGTGGAAATGATAGATTCGGGAGGATATCTGATTGGAAGGGTTAGTAAAGTTGGAGCAAGTGACGAAGAGCTATGATCGTCGAGTCATCCTGCAACGTGTAGAATTGTCTATCGGAGCGCATGAAGCAGTATCGATTACAGGAACGAATGGATCGGGGAAAAGCACGCTGCTCCGCTTGATTGCCGGATTAGCCAAGCCAACGAGCGGAATGATTCATCGTCACGGAGGAAGCAAACAGCGTATTGGCTTCGTTCCTGATCGACTGCCGAAGCTGCGGCTTACACTGGAAGAGTACCTATTTTCCATGGGTGGTATGCAAGGGATGAGCAAGGAAGCCATATCTGCACGGCTGGATGAATTGCTTGCCTTGTTCAAAATGGAGGATGCAGCTGCACGAAGAATGAATATTTTCTCCAAAGGGATGCTGCAAAAGGTGAACCTCATGCAAGCTGTACTGAATAAGCCTGATTTATTGCTGCTGGACGAGCCTTTATCCGGATTGGATACGGACTCACAGCGAGAGCTTATTCGTCTGCTCGGACATATGAAGCAGCAAGGCATTGCAATGGTGATGTCATGTCATGAGGCATCTTTGGTCGATCAGCTTGCGGATCGATGCGTAAGCATTCACCGTGGCTCTATTTCAATTACAGAGGTTCGTCCGCTCGAGGAAGATGTGCAGATTGAGGTGACGGTACCGACATCTCTGTCTCTAAGTGATGAGATCGCTCGAATAGAAGGGATTCTCGGTTATAAAGAGCATGATACAATCTCGGACAGGTATGTCATACGTTCGAGGCAGCATGATTCAGATCGCGTGCTGTTAGAGCTGCTAATGCGGAAATGTTCGATTGTATCCGTTCAAGCAAGTGCCGCCCATGGATATACTGGTTCAAATTATGCGCAGCAGCCTTCTCGACAGGAGGGACGCGAATATGCTTAAAGCAACCATATGGTACTTGCTGCGCAACTACAGTCGATCGTATCGCTACATACCGCCGTTATTCACGTTCTTGATTAGTTTGGGCTTGTTCTATACATATTCACCGAATCCGATTATGGGCAGCTTCTCATTCACGACGATGCTGATTTATATCATGGCAGCATGGTTCAGCTACAGCTTCCTGAAGACGGAGCATGCGGTTCAGGAAGAACTGACAATCTTGCATGTGAAGAGCCGAGCACTCTATTTGATCGGGCTTATTTGTTCGGTTGCGCTTATCATGTGTTTTATTGTTGTGGTTGCAATTGTTTACCCAATCGTGTTCGATAAATTTGACGAGCCTATTCGGTTCGAGCATCTCATTGTCGGGCTGTTCACGCACCTCAGCTCTGCACTCCTGGGAATTGCGATATCGCTGTACTTCGCGAAACGGGTGGAGCGTGCTAGCTATGCAATTGGCGGGATACTGCTTATTCTTGCACTGTCCTTCTGTCAAGGAGCACTTATCGCAAAAGCAGGCATAGCAGGTGCGCTTCTATCATGGGTATTTCCGCCTGCCTATCATACGATGAATATGCTGCTGAACTATAGCAGTTATACGATGACATCAACTGTTGGTACGATCGGGTTATCTATTGGATATGCGGTGCTACTGATGATTCTGCTCGTTCAAGTGCTGAAGCGGGTTGAAGAGTAGTCTGCAGATCATGGGCGCAATTATATGGAGGTACATAATATAAACGAGAGACTCTTACGAAGCGAGGAGTAATATATGGGGAAAATCAAAATCAGCTAAGGGCTATCGCTAGTTTATTACTTTATTTTCTTTGATAAGGAGAATCGCCATGACTGATAACGGTAGGTTACAGATGCGCTCTATGCAAAGTCTGAACTATGAACAACGGCGGTTGTTTGTATAGAGCTGAAGCCTGAATGAAATAGATACCGCCATGACTTCAAATGAAGTTATGAAGTTGATAGCTTAGACTTTGCTCTCTTCACAGTACATTTCTGTAAGGAGTAGAGCGAAGATGAAATATGTAAATGCAGATCGAGTATTACCCAAGACATTGATTCAAGAGATTCAAAAATATATCCAAGGCGGACTGCTATATGTCCCTGCGCCGAAGTCGCAGCATAAGAAATGGGGCGAACAATCGGGAGGCAGGAAGATGTTGAACAGGCGGAACACGGCTATTCGTCATTCCTTTGCAGCGGGCTCAACGGTAGATGAGCTTGCAGAGCAATATTGCTTATCCTCAGACAGCATTAAGAAGATTGTATATACAAAATCATAGTGATTTGGATGTAAAGACTGCATCAGAGGGATCTGGTGCAGTCTTTTTTATTAGCAACATGTTGCAGCTTCTTGCAGCGTGTTTGTAATGTTTGTTTTAAATGATTTTTTCCCTATGTTGCTTGGAGTGCACCTACTACAATAAAGGCTGTAAGAGCAGCTTATGAATGTGTCGACCGAGAAATAGTTCGATAAGAACATCCAAGCTTCGATACGAACTTCATGTGGCAAAGTGCTCGAATATGCTCAATATTGGAGTGGAGAAAAATGATTTCATTCTTTCAATTCGACACGAACGAAGAGAAACATGTGCTGCTGGCACGGGCGAGAAATGTGGCGCTAAATGCTATTCAGAAGTATGACATCGCATGGAAAAAAATCCAATTCATACAGTTGTCGGATACGATTACGTATAAGATTGAAGCGACTTCTCAAGAATGTTATCTACTGCGTATTCACTCGGATCGGTGCAGTCGAGATGAGATTGCTTCCGAACTCGCCTTTCTTCAGATATTGCATCATTCGAAGGAGCTGACAGTGCCGACTGGGGTGGCGAGCAAGGATGGATCCTATGTAATTGAAGTGGAAACGGAAATGGGTTATTGCAGGCCCTATGTCACGTTGATGAGATGGGTAGAAGGGGAGCATGCTATGGCATTAACGGATAGCCAAGCGTATCGAACCGGTACGATGATGGCACGACTCCATGAGGAGGCTGCACATTATGTTCCTTCCTCTGATTTCACACGTCCCGCCTGGGGCATTGACAGTTTTAGGAAGGAGTTCAAGAAGCTCGAACGATATTACCCTCGATTTTTAGCCAAGCAAGGTTGGGATCTCTATCAAGCAGCGGCCGATAAGGTTATTGCTCAAGTTGCCGGGATGGAACGAAATGCTGATACATATGGTCTGATTCATGCTGATTTGCATACAGGGAATGTTGTATATACCGGGGAAGAGCCACGTCCGATTGATTTTGGTCGGTGCGGTTATGGTTATTATCTTTATGATATGGCGGGTGCACTATTAGGACTTGGTGTAAAGCAGCGCAAGCAGTTTATTGCAGGATATGAAAATGTGAAAAAGCTGTCCAGCGGCTATATTCAGCAGGTGGAGTGTTTTTTTATCATGTTTATGATCGAGAACTACTGTCATCATGCTGCAAATCCGGAAGAGACGGAAAATCTGAAATCCGAACAGGTATTTGCACAAACGTATTTGCATGCCTTTTTGCAAGATTCGTCGTTTTTATTCCGCCGAGTTGATCCGGTTCAAATAGGAAGTCCAGTGAACCCGGTGAACATCACTTCTCATTAGAACGTGCAAGGGGAATGCGCAGCGAGATATTATTCTCTCTTGCATTCCCCATATGTACGAGTACGATTGTTGTATTATTGTTTGCAGTGCGAGCTTACGAACTGTTGGACAAAATACTTAGGATGAAGTGGCTCGCCCGTTGCACGTTTCAATAGATCATTCCATGTCCATGTCGCGCCAGGGAAGAAAACTTGCTCCTTTACATAAGTTCCAGCTTCTAGAGAGAACAAGTCTCGCGAAATATTCGTCATGATATAATGATGCAGTTGGGAAGCGGTCAGTTCACCTAATATATAGCTTTGATAGCTTACAGGAGCGAGCGTGAAATGCATCTTGGCAGCCCAGTCCGGATACCGGGTATCCTCTGGCGCATGCAAGTGCTGGATCTCTTCTACGAGCTGCCACCAACGTTCATTCACATTCGTATGCGGACACTCATACAGCTCGCGCTCGAACTTCGCAAATGTAATATACCATCTCATACTGACCAGCATCTCGCGTTGAAGTGTACCGCGCAGGGCAGAGGCATGGGAAGCAAAAGCGTTTGGTTCCGGCTTGATGAAGCGGGTAATCCATTCCCGATCCTTTGTCATTCGGCCAAAAAGCATCGCGATCGCTTCGGTAGTAAGTGTATGGGCTGGCTTGCGTAGAAGGAAAGGCAGCGCAGCATCAATATTTTTCTCATATGCCGCATGACCGAACTCGTGCAGCATTACGCTCATCCAAAATTCGCTCGGATTCATGCTCATCATGATCCGTGGTTCGCCCGTACGTCCCATCGCCGTGCAATACCCATATGGATATTTCTTATCGCGCGGATATAGGTCACTGCGTGCAATAACATCTGTGATATCTAGCCCCATACTTTGAAACGTCTCTGCTGTAATTGCTTCCATCCGGTCATTTTGTAAATAATCAGCCATACTCCATTCACTGACGGCAGGCGTACTCTGAAAGAACGGATCTGAATAGTGCCACGGCCTAAGCTGCGATACTGAAATATGGAACTTTTGGGCAAGTTCCTCGTCAATTTGCTGCTTCACAAGCCGATACGGTTCTTCACTCTGGACAAGCAGCTCATCGATTAAGGCAAATACGACGTCAAGATCGAGATCCTGCGCGCTATATTGCATCTGATAATAATTGTCGTAACCAAGTGTGTGCGCCTCTTCATTGCGCTGCTGGATAAGCTGCAGTGCACGATCACAGACCTGCTTGCCAATTTGCTTGCTAGCGAGCCATGCCTGCTTACGTTCTTCCGGATCAAGACTTGTTTCCAGAATCGTGCGAATATCATTGTTCGATACATGCTGGTTCTGTACGGTAGGACGGTAGGAATTGAAAATGTCCACTAGCTCCTTTGTCATGCGAGTAGAGCGTTCAGCAAGCTTCGGATCTAACTGTTGATTGATCATCAAGTGATGAAGCTCTGTAAGCTGCCGTTGTTGTAATGATGTAAGCTGCTTATTCTCTAGGTGCTTCGTAATGAGGGCGAATCGCTCTGTGTCTGATAAATAACGCTTCCATTCATTTTGAGCAACCTCCAACGCATCATTCCATGATTCCTCACCTGTAGAAGTTACCATCCATCCTGCTTGACCGATCGTTATGCTTAGCTCCTGAAGATTCTTGTTCTCACCCTGCAAAAAAGACTCCACATCCATCGCATCCATATGAATTCTCCTCTCCATAACACTACTAGCACAATGTGTAAGTTTATACTTATTACAATACCAAAATAATGAAATTTGGAATTTTTGATTTATGGCATTAATCGTACAATTAGGTAGGTATTATTGACGTATAGCTGGGTGTACCGGGGAAATGAATAGAGCAGGCAGCTCCAATTAACAGTTACTTAGAGGTAACAAGGTTACTTCTAGGTTACTAGAACACTTCAAAGTGCGTACTTCCTTTTCGAATTCATGTAAGCCATAAT
>Ga0102589_1002696_pt1 | contig 19777 bp, 18 predicted proteins | sample AraplaMF_Col_mLB_FD_76858 | JGI IMG/M metagenome (GOLD analysis project Ga0102589, IMG submission 76858) | Arabidopsis root microbial communities from the University of North Carolina, USA - plate scrape MF_Col_mLB | ecosystem: Host-associated > Plants > Roots > Endosphere | place: USA... | reverse complement strand
GCCCTGAAGTCGTTCCTGTCGAGTTATCCGGGCCGCGTGCTGATCGCGGCCGATTCACCGGGCCGACGCGAGGCGCTGCTGGAGATCCTGCAATCGGGCGCGCTCACGCCCGAGGTGGTGGCCGATTTCCCGTCGTTCCACGCCGCGGGCAGTGCATCGCGATTCGCCATCGCGGTGGCACCGCTGGACGATGGTTTCGCGATCACGGACCCCGCGTTCGCCGTCCTCACCGAACGCCAGCTGTTCCCCGAACGCGCGAGCCAGCCGCGGCGGCGCCGTCGCGTCGGTCGCGAGCCCGAGGCGATCATCAAGGACCTGGGCGAGCTCACCGAAGGCGCGCCCATCGTCCATGAAGACCACGGCGTGGGTCGTTATCGCGGACTGGTGACGCTGGAAGCCGGCGGCATGCCGGCCGAATACCTGGAAATCGAATACGCCAAGGGCGACCGCCTGTACGTGCCGGTCGCGCAGTTGCATCTGATCAACCGCTATTCCGGCGCATCGGAAGAAACCGCGCCGCTGCATTCGCTCGGCGGCGAGCAGTGGACGAAGGCCAAGCGCAAGGCCGCAGAGAAAGTACGCGACGTCGCGGCCGAACTGCTGGAAATCCAGGCCAAGCGTCAGGCGCGCGCGGGCCTTGCCATCGACGTGGACCGCTCGGTGTACGAACCGTTCGCGGCGGCATTCCCGTTCGAGGAAACACCCGACCAGCATTCGGCGATCGAAGCGGTGATCCGCGACCTCGCCTCCAGCCAGCCGATGGACCGCGTGGTCTGCGGCGACGTCGGCTTCGGCAAGACCGAAGTTGCGGTACGCGCAGCCTTCACCACCGCGATGGGCGGCAAGCAGGTCGCCGTGCTGGTGCCGACGACGCTGCTGGCCGAACAGCACTACCGCAACTTCCGCGACCGCTTCGCCGACTGGCCCATCAAGGTCGAGGTGCTGTCGCGCTTCAAGACGAAGAAGGAGATCGAGACGGAACTGTCGAAGGTGTCCGAAGGCACCATCGACGTGATCGTCGGCACGCACCGCCTGTTGCAGAAGGATGTGCGCTTCAAGGACCTGGGCGCGGTGATCGTCGACGAGGAACAGCGTTTCGGCGTGCGCCAGAAGGAAGCGTTGAAGGCGCTGCGCGCGAACGTGCACCTGCTCACGCTGACGGCCACGCCGATCCCGCGCACGCTCAACATGGCGATGGCGGGCCTGCGCGACCTGTCCATCATCGCCACGCCGCCGGCGCATCGCCTCGCCGTGCAGACCTTCGTCGTGCCGTGGGACGACATGCAGCTGCGCGAAGCGTTCCAGCGCGAACTCTCGCGCGGCGGACAGGTGTACTTCCTGCACAACGATGTCGAAAGCATCGGCCGCATGCAGCGCGAATTGCAGGAGCTGGTGCCCGAGGCGCGCATCGGCGTGGCGCACGGACAGATGCCCGAGCGCGAGCTGGAACGCGTGATGCTCGATTTCCACAAACAGCGCTACAACGTGCTGCTGTCGACGACGATCATCGAATCGGGCATCGACATCCCCAACGCGAACACCATCATCATCAACCGCGCCGACCGCTTCGGTCTGGCGCAGCTGCACCAGCTGCGCGGTCGCGTGGGTCGTTCGCACCATCGAGCGTACGCGTACCTCGTCGTGCCCGATCGCAAGGCCATGACCGACGACGCGCGCAAGCGTCTGGATGCGATCGCGGCGATGGACGAACTCGGCGCGGGCTTCACGCTGGCCACGCACGACCTGGAAATTCGCGGCGCCGGCGAACTGCTCGGCGAGGAGCAGAGCGGCCAGATGGCGGAAGTGGGCTTCAGCCTATACACCGAGCTGCTGGAACGCGCGGTGCGTTCCATCCGCCAGGGCAAGCTGCCCGACGTGGACATGGTCGAAGCGCGCGGCGCGGAAGTGGAACTGCGCATTCCCGCGCTGATTCCCGACGACTACCTGCCCGACGTGCACACGCGTCTGACGCTGTACAAGCGCATCAGCAGCGCGCGCAACAGCGATGAACTGCGCGAGCTGCAGGTGGAGATGATCGACCGCTTCGGCCTGCTGCCGGATCCGGCCAAGTACATGTTCGCCGTGGCGGAACTGAAGCTGCGTGCGACGGAGCTGGGCATCCGCAAACTCGACCTGGGCGAGAGCGGTGGTCGCGTGCATTTCGTCGAGAAGCCCAACGTCGACCCGATGGCGATCATCCGCCTCATCCAGGGCCAGCCGAAGCTCTACAAGATGGAAGGCCCCGACAAACTGCGCATGGTGCTGGACCTGCCGGATGCGTCCTCGCGCGTGCTGGCTGCCAAGGGCATCCTGACGGCACTTCAGCCGGCCGCGTGAGCTCGGCTATGGTGGGCGGCATGAAGATGCCGCTCACTGCCCTGCTGCTGTCCTCGTTCCTGTTTCTTTCCGCCTGCGCGTCCGCGCCGGATGCCGCGACGCCGGGTGCAGTGAAGCCGGGTGCGGATACGTCGATGACGTTCGTCATCGTGCGCCATGCGGAGAAAGTCCCCGACGGTTCCAAGGATCCGCCGCTGACGCAGGCGGGCCACGCACGTGCGCAGGCACTGGCGCAACACCTGTCGCCGCTGCCGGTGATCGCGGTCTACACCACGCCCTTCCAGCGCACGCGCCAGACCGCGACGCCGACGGCGCAGGAACATGGCCTGCCCCTGATCGAATACGACGCGAAGCTGCCGGCGGCCGAGTTCGCCGCGCAGTTGAAGCAGCGGCACGCGGGGCAGACGGTGCTGGTCGTCGGGCATAGCAACACGGTGCCGGATATCGCGGCGGCGCTGTGTTCGTGCGCCGTCGCGCCGATGAGCGAGGCGGAGTACGACCGGTTGATGACGGTGCGGGTGGATGCGTCGGGGCGTGCTGTGTTGGAAGTCGGGAAGCAGTAGCGCCGCTCACCCTTTGCGAGGGGCGGCCGCGGCTCCTCCCTTCTCCCCTCGGGAGAAGGTGCCCGCAGGGCGGATGAGGGGCAACGGAGTATCACGGGTCGAACAGCAGTGCATCACTGCACTGCGAGTTCCAGACTTGAGCCTTCGTTACCCTTCACCCCAACCCCTCTCCCGAGGGGAGAGGGGCTTTCACAACTGCGACTCCACCGGCAACCAGCGCGCCATCGTCGCCATCGCGCGGCGCTTCCAGTCCGCTTCCGGCTCTTCGGTCCAGTTGCGCGGCGGCTTCGCCGCGGCGTCTTCCCATCGCAGTTCGCCGCTCTCCAGCCACAACCGGTAGCTGTTGTCCTTGCTCACCTTCCACGCATACAGCCGCATCAGCTCGCGCGTGAGTTCGCGGTCGGTGAACAGGATGCCCATCTCGGTATTGAGGTTGATCGAGCGCGGGTCGAAGTTGATCGAACCGACGAAGCCCGTGTCGCCGTCGGCCATGAAGGCCTTCGTGTGCAGGCTCGCCTCGCTCGACGATGAACCGAGCAGGCCGCTCTTGCCACCGCCTGGCCCGCGCGCCTTCAGCTCGTACAGTTCGACGCCGCCACGCAACAGCGGCACGCGATACGGCGCATAACCGCCATGCACCGCCGCGACGTCGGTCGCGGCCAGCGAGTTGGTGAGGATGCCCACGCGCACACCGCGATCGCGCATGCGCAGCAGTGAGGTCACCCCTTCGTCGCCAGGCACGAAGTACGGCGAACTGATGAACACCTCGTGTTCGGCGGTGACGAACGCCGGGGTGATGGCGTCGATCAGCCAGTCGCGGCGACGCGGCGCACCTTCGGCCTTCTCCGGCGGGTCGGAGTACACGTGCGCGTTCGGCGTCCATCGCGGCTCGCGGCTGCCGTGCAGCAAGGCCTCGACACTGGGCGATCGGCGCAGCTGGTCGAGGTAGGGTCTGGCGTCCTTCGAACGGTACTCCAGCGCGCCCACGCGACGCAGCCGGTCCAGCGACAGCTCATCCGCATCGACCAGCTCGGACAATGGAATTGCCGTCGAACTGTTCCAGTACGCATCGAAGATGCGCGATGTCTCGCGCACCGGCTCGCCGACCACTGCAAGGTCGGCGTCGAGGAAGTTCGATTCCGCCGCCGCACCGAAGTACTCGTCGCCGATGTTGCGCCCGCCCACCACGGCGACGCGCCCGTCGGCGATCCACGCCTTGTTGTGCATGCGCCGGTTGAGGCTGAACACCCGCAGCACCATCTCCACGCCGCGCAGGAAGTACGACTGCCGCGCGCGCGAGGGGTTGAACATGCGCACTTCGATGTTGGGATGGCGATCCAGCGCGGCCAGCACCGAGTCCTTCGCGTGCGAGTTCAGATCGTCCAGCAGCAGTCGCACGCGCACACCGCGATCTGCGGCACGCAGCACCTCGTGCACGATCAGGTTGCCGGTGAGGTCCGGTTTCCAGATGTAGTACTGCAGGTCCAGGCTGCGACCGGCCTCGCGCGCGGTCAGTACGCGCACGGTGTAGGCGTCGAGGTTGTCGGCGATCAGCGAAAGCCCCGCCTGTCCTGGGTGCGCCTGCTCCATCGGCGCGATGACGCGGTCCAGCGGCGTCTCCACCACGGTCGCCTCGATGGCCTGCGACTGCGCGCCGCGTGCGCGCTGCGCGAATCGCCCATAGCTGTAGAGCGACAGCAACGACGCCGCCGCCAGCACGAGGACGACAAGGCCGATCCACCGCAGTTTTCGGGTCATGGGAATCCCGCGTTGTGCAATGCGGGGATTCTAGCCACGCGCATTGCAACGAACTTTTCACGGCGCTCACGACGCCGTAGCGTCCAGCGGCTAGACTCGCGCGGTCCTCCACGTTCGCACCGACTCGATGACCTTGCGCACCGCCCTGCTCGTGTCCGCGTTGTTCCTCACCGCCTGCGCCAGCACGCCGAAGGTCGCGCTGCCGGTGGAGGCGCGACTGCATCCGGGCCAGCGCATGGCCCTGCCCGAAGGCGCGAACATCACCTACATCGATACCGGTAACGACTCGCGCTGCCCGCCTGACGTGCAGTGCATCCACGCCGGCGACGCCGACGTGCGCCTGCGTTTCGTCAAACCCGATGCGGTGCTCGACGTGGTGCTCAAGGCGTCCGAACAGGGCCAGCCGCGCGCGATCGGCGCCTGGCGCGTGACGCTGCTCGGCCTGGGTCCCGGTCCGCGTCCGCCAGCCACGTTGCGCGTGGACGCCGCCCGCTGAGCCGAACGGACCGTGCCACGGCCGGGCGTGCCGCACCGCGCCGGATGTGACACGCTCGACGGACCCCACGTTCCGGAGTCCGGCCATGACCCTCATCGTTTCCCCGCGCGTGCACGATCTCGGCGGCTTCCAGGTGCGACGCGCCGTGCCGAGCATCCAGGCGCGGTCGGTCGGCCCGTTCGTGTTCGTCGACCACATGGGGCCGGCGGTGTTCGAGATCGGCCGCGGCATCGACGTGCGCCCGCATCCGCACATCGGCCTGGCGACGGTGACGTTCCTGTGGTCGGGCACGATCACGCACCGCGACACGCTGGGCAGCCTGCAGGACATCAATCCGGGCGACGTGAACTGGATGACGGCCGGGCGCGGCATCGCGCATTCCGAACGCACGCCGGCGACCTTGCGCGAACACGAACATCCGCTGCACGGCATGCAGACCTGGGTCGCATTGCCGCGCGGTTCCGAGGAAGCCGACCCGGGCTTCTTCCACCATCCCGCCGCGACCCTGCCGCAACAGCGGCGTGATGGCAGCTGGCTGCGCGTGGTGGCCGGGCGCGGTTACGGCGAGGAGTCGCCGGTGCGCGTCTACGCGGACACGCTGTACGTCGCGATCGACCTGGATGCGGATGCGGAACTGGCGCTCGACGACAGCCATCCGCAGCGCGCGCTCTACGTGCTGGAAGGCGACGCGCAGCTGGACGGCGCGGACATTCCGGCGATGCATCTGGTGGTGCTCGACGAGGGCACGCGGCCGAAGCTGCGCGCACGCACGCCGGTGAAGGCGATGCTGCTGGGAGGCGAGCCGCTGGATGGTCCGCGCCATCTGTGGTGGAACTTCGTGTCCAGCTCGAAGGAGCGCATCGAGCAGGCCAAGCAGGACTGGGTGGACGGGCGTTTCGGGCACGTGCCGGGGGATGACGAGTTCATTCCGCTGCCCGAGCGGTGATCCCGGTCCCTTCGACAACGCCGTTCTTGTAGCCCGGGTAAGCGCAGCGCACCCGGGGCCCGCACACACCCGGGTGCGCTTCGCTTACCCGGGGCTACACAGGCGGCGCACCCAATGGTTTCGCGCGAAACCACTTGCGCCGCAGCGGTTTCCGGCGAAATCGCGACCTTCACGCGGCCAGGTATGAGTCCCGGGCGACGCTCTCGGCCGACCTATAAGCCACGCCACCCGCCTATTAAGTCTGGTTATTTGTCAAGTGCCGTTTTCTGGACTATGTTCGGTCCAGATCGGGCGACTTGATCACGTTTTGATCAACCCGGTCTGGCGTTAAGGGTGCTTTATCGGGGTTAGGGGCTGTTAGGCAATTGACCACAGGGGGTTAGTCGTGAAAACGACGGCATGGCGTATGTCGGCCTTGCCCGTGCTCGCCGGGCTCATGTTCGCGGCGAACGCACAGGCGCAAGACCAGGGGACGTGTCCTCAGCTGCCCGCCAGCTCGGGGCTGATCTGGGAATACAAGGGCAGCGGCGGAGCCGACTTCTGTCGGGCGCTGCGCGAAGACGGCTCTGAAGCCTTCGGCCTGTACATCTCGTCGAAATCACCGTTCTCGCCCAAGCGCGGCAACCGTGCCGAGCAAGGCGTGATCGATGGCCAGAGCATGTACTGGTACAAGGGCGAAGTAGCGATCAAGCCTGACGTACAGGTGCGCGAAACGCTGCTCGAACTGCCCGACGGCCGCATGGCGCACATCTGGCTGCAGGCCAGCGATGCGCAGCTCGGCAACTCGATCATGCTTGCGCAGTCGATCCGCTTCCCGGCGACGCGACTGAGCAGCAAGTAAGCATTGGCAGCTAGCCGCGGCGCTGGCCGCGGCTCGCGGGTGCGTGCGCGCCTGCAGATTTCCCTCCCGGTCGACCCCTGGCGCCTACACGGCGCCCGCACTTCTCCTTCCCCTAAGATAGGCCGGCCCCGCCTTGCGGCAGGGCCAGAAGACTGCATCAGCACCGCCCGGGCGGATCGTTGGCAGCAAGGCCCGGGCTTCCGTCACTTCGCAAGGAAGGAACTGGAGGCAGCATGATCAAGCGTCTTGGGGCAGAGTTCATCGGTACGTTCTGGCTGGTACTGGGCGGTTGCGGCAGTGCGGTGCTGGCGGCCAACTTTGGCGGCGATGGCAATCCGCTGGGAATCGGATTTCTCGGCGTGGCACTCGCATTCGGCCTGACCGTGCTGACCGGCGCCTATGCGCTCGGCCACATTTCCGGCGGTCACTTCAATCCGGCGGTGAGCTTCGGCCTGTGGGCCGGTGGTCGCTTCCCTGCACGCGATCTTCTTCCGTACATCATTGCGCAGGTGCTCGGCGGCCTGTTCGCCGGTTTCATCCTGTGGCAGATCGCCAGTGGCACTGCCACGTTCTCGGTCGATCCCAATGCGGCCGGTGCGTTCGCCAGCAACGGCTACGGGTCGCATTCGCCGGGTGGTTATTCGGTCGCGGCGGCGTTCCTGTGCGAAGTGGTGATGACGGCGATGTTCCTGGTGGTGATCCTGGGGGCCACCCATCCGCGCGCACCGGCGGGCTTCGGGCCGCTGGCGATCGGCCTGGCGCTGACGCTGATCCACCTGATCAGCATCCCGGTCACCAACACGTCGGTGAACCCGGCGCGCTCGACGGGCGTGGCGGTGTTCGCCGGTGCCACGGCCATCTCGCAGTTGTGGCTGTTCTGGGTGGCGCCGATCATCGGCGGCCTGCTCGGCGGCGTGATCTATCGCTGGCTGGGGGATGACGGGCAGCGCTGAGGATGCGCAGGAAGCGGGCCGCTATGCGGCCCGTTTTCTTTTGCGCGCGGGTTTTCAGTGGGTGGACGAGGTCCCGCCTTCGCGGGGATGACGGCTTTCGGACGAAGACCACGAAATGAATTGCCGGAGCGTCGGCCGACGGGCCGGCGATTGATCCGCAGTGGGCCATGGATGGCCCACGCCCCGCATCAGACAGGATGTCTGACTAAGGGGCGGAGCAATCGCCGGCCCGGCGGACGGCGCCTCTCCGCAGAAGAAAGCCGTAAGCCGCAATCCGCAACAGCTAGAACCGGCCTTCCTGGAAGTCCACGAAGGCCTGCATGATCTGCTCCTTCGTGTTCATCACGAACGGGCCATAACGCGCCACCGGCTCACGCAGCGGACGCCCCGCGACCAGGATCACGCGCACGCCCTTGAGGCCTGCCCGCAGCTTGAACACGCGGCCACCGTTGAGCACCGCCAGCTGCTGCGTCGACAACGGCCGCGCATCGTCGCCCTCGCCGATCGTGCCCTCGCCTTCGAAGGCATAGGCGAACGCGTTGTGGCCGTCGGGCAACTCGTACTGCCACGCGGCACCCGCCGCCAGCTCGATGTCGAGATAGACCGGATCGGTGGCCGGCTGCTGGATCGGACCGGCGACATCGCCGATGCGGCCAGCGATCAGCTTCACGTTCACACCCGGCGAAGGCTGCAACTGCGGAATGCGGTCCGGCGCGAATTCCTGGTACTGCGGCTGCGCCATCTTCTCGCTCGCCGGCAGGTTCACCCACAGCTGGAAACCGCGCATGCGGCCCTCGTGCTGCTCGGGCATTTCCGAATGCACCAGGCCGCGGCCGGCCGTCATCCACTGCACGCTGCCAGGTACCAGCACGCCCTCGTTGCCGTGGTTGTCCTTGTGGCGCATGCGCCCGTCGAGCATGTAAGTGACCGTCTCGAAGCCGCGGTGCGGATGGTCGGGGAAGCCGGCGAGGTAATCCTCCGGCTTGTCCGTACCGAACTCGTCGAGCATCAGGAACGGATCGAGCATGTCCAGCTGCGGCGTGCCGATGACGCGCGTCAGGCGTACACCGGCGCCGTCGGAGGCCGGCATGCCGCGGATCACGCGACCGATGCGGGCGAAGTCCTGGCTGATGTCGGGATGGCTCATGGCGTACTCCGGATTACGGTTGACTGCCCGTCAATGTCGGGTGCGGGCGGCGCGGCCGCCAGCATCGCCGATGGAACGATCCATTACAGCGCGCCAGTGGCCAGGCCCGACTCAAGCGCGCCGGCTGAAGACGTAGACCGTGGCCGGCGGCACGTTGAGCAGGACGAACTCGCCACGCTCCACCTCCAACCCCAGCTCCTCCACCACCTCGGCGGCCACCGGAGACTGCGGACCATAGGTGAACTGCAGGAAGCGACCGCCATCGCGCAGGCAGTCGAACGACGCCTGCAGGATTTCGCGCTGGGTGCGGCGCGGCATGCTCAGGAAACCCAGGCCCGACACGATCGCATCGGCCGGTCCGTCGGCGAGCCAGCCGTCGGCCGTGGCCAGCTGCACCAGATCGCGGGCATCGCCGAGCACGATGCGCACCTGCGGGAAGCGCGTGCGCAGGTGCGCATGCAGTTCCTCGTTGAGTTCCAGCACCATCAGCTCGCGACCGAGGATGCCGCGCGCCAGCAGCGCGCGCGTGATCGCGCCGGTGCCTCCGCCCAGTTCAATGACCCGGCGCGCACCCTCGGGCAATGCGGCGACCATCGCCGCGGCCAGGTCGCGACCCGAGGGCGTCACCGCCGCGGTGCGGGCGGGATTGCGCAGCCACTGCCGGAAGAACGTCCACGAACCTTTCGGGAGCGTCAACCGGCGCATGGGCTTGTCTCAGGCAGGCCGCCGAAGGCGCCAGCAGCGATGGATGCGGGCATCGCGCTCGAAGTCGGGCGGGATGGTCTGTGCGCTGATATCGACGCAGTCGGCGAACTGGGCGATGGCGGCCTCGTCCAGGCGGAAGCGGCGGAAGTTGTTGGAGAAGTACAGCACGCCACCGTCGGCCAGGCGCTCGACCGCCGCGCGCAGCAGGCGCACGTGCTCGGCCTGCACATCGAAGTCTTCGGCGCGCTTGGAATTGGAGAACGTCGGCGGGTCGCAGAAGATCAGGTCGTACTGCTGCGTGTCGGCTTCCAGCCAGGTCAGCGCGTCGGCCTGCACCAGGCGGTGGCGGGTGCCGCCGACATTGTTCTCGCGCAGGTTGTCGCCGCACCACTCCAGGTACGTTGCCGACAGGTCGACGGTGGCGGTGCTGCGCGCGCGGCCGACCGCCGCATGCACGGTGGCAGCGCCGGTGTAGCCGAACAGGTTGAGGAAGCGCGTGTCCTCGGCTTCGCCGGCAATGCGCAGGCGCATCGGTCGATGGTCGAGGAACAGGCCGGTGTCGAGGTAATCGAACAGGTTCACGCGCAGGCGCGCATCGCCTTCGCGCACGGTCACCAGTTCGCCACGCGAATCGAACTGCCCGTACTTGCTGCCGCCCTTGCCGCGGGCGCGGGTCTTCAGGGCGACGTTCTCGCGCGGCACGGCGAACACGTCGCGCGCCGCCGCCAGCAGTTCGTTCAGTCGCTTGCGCTGTACCGCTTCCGGGATGTCTGCCGGCGCGGCGTATTCCTGCACGTGCAGGAAGGTGCGCGGCGTGGCTTCGTCGGTGACGTAGACGTCGATCGCCGCCGAGTACTCGGGCAGGTCGGCGTCGTAGGCGCGGTAGCAGCTGACGTGCTCGCGCTCGCGCCAGGACTTGAGCTTGCGGATGTTCTTGCGCAGGCGGTTGGCGACCATCTGCGCGCCTTCCGACAACGTCGGCGCCGGCTCGTCGGCCGCGCGCTCGCGCTGCGGCGGTGCCACCGGGTCGCAGACGATCAGCGTGCATTCAATCGCACCGTTGAACAGCTGGTACTTCTTGCCCGCGCGCAGGCCGGTGGCGCGCGCCAGTTCGGCGTCGCCGCACAGGAGACTGGCACGCCAGGTCGGCACGGTGCGCTTGAGGGCGTCGCCGAGGCCGCGGTAGAGGGCGGCGTCGGCGGCCAGGCGGGCGTCGTAGGGTGGGTTGCAGACGACCAGGCCACTGGCGGCGCCGTCATCGGAAGGCAACGTCACCGGGTCCCCGCCTTCGCGGGGATGACGGGTGGCGGGCGCTTCGAGCGAGCGGATGTCGCCCACGCGCCAGTCGATCACGCCGGCCAGGCCGGCCAGCACCGCGTTGTCCTGCGCGGCTCGGATCGCGTGCGGATCCAGGTCGCTGCCGAAGAACACCGGACGCAATGCATTCATGCCGGCGGCTTCGCGCGCGCGGGCGGCGTCCACCAGCTGTTGCCACGACGATGCGTCGAAGCCGAGCCAGCGCGTCGGCACGCCATTGCCGTGGCGCTGCAGGCCGGGGGCGACATCGGCCGCCATCAGCGCGCCTTCGATCAGCAGCGTGCCGCTGCCGCACATCGGGTCGAGCAGCGCGCCGCCGGCCGCGTACACCTTCGGCCACTGGCCGCGCATCAACACCGCGGCGGCGAGGTTTTCCTTCAGCGGCGCTTCGCCCTGCTTGCTGCGCCAGCCGCGGCGGTGCATCGGGCCACCGCCAAGATCGATCGAAACAATTGCGCGGCCCTTGCGCACGACCAGGCTCAGGCGCAGGTCGGGCGCTTCGACGTCCACGTCGGGGCGCGAACCGGTGCGTGCGCGCATCACGTCGACCACGGCGTCCTTGACCCGCTGCGCGGCGTAGCGCGCATGCGTGATCGCATCGCCGGACACATGTGCGTCGACCGCGACCGTATCGCCCTGGGCCAGGTGCTGCGGCCAGTCGATGGCAGCGGCGCCGGCGTACAGCGCATGCTCGTCGGGGCAGTCGAATTCGGCGATCGGCCACAGCACGCGGCTGGCCAGGCGCGACCACAACACCGCACGCTGCGCGTCGAGCGGGCTGCCTTCGACGTTGGCGCCGGCCATCGCCGCGGTGGCGCGCGTACAGCCCAGAGCGACGAGTTCGTCGGCGAGCAGGTATTCCAGGCCCTTGCCGCAGCTTGCGAAGAATTTCATGGCTTACAGCACCGAGAGCAGGGAAGCGAAGGCATCGGCGCTGGCGTCGACGTGGTCGGAAAGGCGGTGGCCGTCGTTGACCAGTAGCAGGCGCGAACCGCGGGGCTGCGCCCAGGCGACGACGTCGCTGGCCGGGATCAGTTCGTCGTGCCAACCATGGATGATCGAGGTCGGCACGGCGGCGGCTTCCAGGCGCGGGGCCGGGCCCATCTTGATCGGCGGCGCCATCAGGAACAGGCCGATGGTCGGCACCTGCAGCGACACCAGTCCGGAGATGTAGGCGCCCAGGCTCGAGCCGGCCAGTACCACCGGGCCGCGCGACGCGGCCGCGCGCGCCAGCTCGAGCAGGCGCTGGAGGCGGCTGTGCACGTCGCCCAGTTCGCTGACGTCGCGGCGCGCATCCAGGTCGGTGAAGTCGGGGCGCTCGTGGCTCCAGCCCAGGCGCTCGGCGACGTCCGCCAGAGCGGTCACCTTGGTGGCGTCGGGCCCGCTCTCGAAACCGTGGGAAAGGATGCAATGTCCGCGCGTGCTGCTCATGGAATTTCTGTTCAGTCCTGCAGTGCGACGACAACGTCGCCGAGGCGGATCGTGCCGCCGTCGAGAATGCGCGCGCACAGGCCGCCATGGCCGCGCATCGCGTTGAAACCGCCGGCGCCGAGCGCGGCTTCCATGCGCGAGCACGGGTCACAGTCTTCGGTGCCTTCCAGCACGACTTCGCCGATGCGGAAGCGGCGGCCCTTGAGTGCCACCAGCGGCAGCCCGGAGACGACGAGGTTGCGGCGCAGCGTTGCCGGCGCCACGGCCGCATGGCCCGACAGCGCCGCGATCACCGGCAGGTGTTCGGCCTGGATCAGGGTGATGCCGCGCTTGCCGCTGCCGCCGCTGTAGCGGTCGCCGACCAGGCCTGCGCCGGTCTGGGCGAGCACCTGCGCCACCGGTTCCATGGCGACTTCGCGCTTGGGACGCAGGCCGATCCATTCGACCCGGCCGTGGCGCGGCAGCATGGCCATCAATTTGCCGAGCTCGGAGTCGGCGGGAGGGAGCTTCATAAGGGGGATCCGTGCCGGCGGCCAGCAAGGCCCGGCGGGGGCGAATGGTAGCATCCGGCCCCATGTCGCCCGACCTCCAGGCTCCGCCCATCGCCTTCGAACCCCTGCCCTACCAGGCCCGGCTGGAGGCGCGCGCGCTCGACCAGATCGACCTGGTGGTGATCCATTGCACCGAACTGCCGGACCTGGCGATGGCGCGCCGCTTCGGCGAGGAAGTGCTCTACGAAGGCTCGCAGACCGGCAACAGCGGCCATTACTACATCGACCGCGACGGCAGCCTGCACCAGTACGTCGCCCTCGATCGGGTCGCCCACCACGTGCGCGGACATAACCCGCGGGCCGTCGGCATCGAGCTGGTCAACCGCGGCCGCTACCCGGACTGGCTGGCCGCGCACCACCAGGCGATGGACGAACGCTATACGCCGGCGCAGATCGAGGCCCTGGTGGCGCTGTTGCGGCACCTGCAGGGCACGTTGCCGTCGCTGCGCCACATCGCCGGCCACGAAGACCTCGACACCACCACGGTTGCCGCCAGCGACGACCCGTCGGTGCAGGTGCAGCGCAAGCGCGACCCGGGGCCGCAATTTCCGTGGGCGCAGGTGATGGCGGCAGTGGACCTGCAACGGTTGGCGTGACGGCCTGGATCCCGGCGTGCGCCGGGATGACGGCGCTTCCCGGGATGACGGAGGCCATCTCGTATACTTCCGACCCGCGTCCCACGAGCTTTCCGCGCATGACCTCACCCGCTTCCGAGCAAGTCGTTCCCGAGCTGGTCGAGCTGCTCTCGCTGGAGCGACTGGAAGACAACCTGTTCCGCGGCCAGAGCCGCGACATCGGCACCAAGTACGTCTTCGGTGGCCAGGTGGTCGGTCAGGCCCTGTCGGCGGCGCAGGCGACGATGGTCGAGCCGCGTGGCGCGCATTCGCTGCACGCCTACTTCCTGCGCGCCGGCGACATCGCTGCGCCGATCGTCTACCAGATCGACCGCACCCGCGACGGCGGCAGCTTCTCGGTGCGCCGGATCACCGCGATCCAGCACGGCGAGGTGATCTTCTTCATGGCCGCTTCCTTCCAGCAGGAAGAGCAGTCGGTCGAGCACCAGCTGACGATGCCGGAAGTGCCCAAGCCCGAGGACATCGAACCGACGCCGCCGGTGCCCGAGCACGTCATGGCGACGCTGCCGACCAAGGTCCAGCGCTGGCTGTCGCGGCAGGGGCCGTTCGAGTTCCGCCATGTCTACCCGCGCGACGAGCTCAACCCGCCCAAGCGCCCGCCCTACCAGCAGGTCTGGTTCCGCCTGAGCGAGCGCGTCGGCGACGCGCCGGAACTGCACCGCGCCCTGCTCGCCTACGCCTCCGATTTCCACCTGCTCGGCACCGCGACCTTCCCGCACGGCATCAGCTACTACCAGCCGAACGTGCAGATGGCCTCGCTCGACCATGCGATGTGGTTCCACCGCCCGTTCCGCGCCGACGAATGGCTGCTGTATTCGATCGACAGCCCCAGCGTGCAGAGCAGCCGCGGCCTGGCCCGCGGGCAGATATTCGATCGCGACGGCCGCCTGGTCGCCAGCACCGCGCAGGAAGGCCTGATCCGCGTCGTCCGCGATGCGGCCGCGGCCGCGCAAGTGCCCGCCAAGGAATGACCGGACGATGAGACAGATTTTCAGCAGCCAGCGCCTGGAGAACGTCGAGCAGGTTGCGCAGATGATGCGCGATGCCGACATCGAGGTGCGCATCACCAACGGCCGTTCGTACAAGGGCGGCCGCCGCGGCACCTTCAGCTACAGCGATCCGGGCGGGCCGAAGCCGGCGGTGTGGATCGTGCGCTCGGAAGACCAGGTGCGCGCCCGCGAGATCCTGCGCGAAGCCGGCCTGCTGGAAACCACGCGCGAGAGTTTCGCCGGCCCCAGCTTCCGCTTCGAGCCCGAAACCCAGGGCCGCTCGGCGCAGCAGTCGCGGATGTTGCGGATCAAGCTGGTGCTGATGGCGGGCATCGTCATCGTCGGCGGCCTGGTGATCATGCACGCCGTCAACCTCGACATCGCCAACGAGGCGCTCAAGGAGCATCCGCTCGACGGCTCCACGGCGGCCATCCCGCAGCCGCTGGCGGCGGCGGTGTTCGCGCAGGAGTTGCCGAAGACGCGCCTGGACGTGCTGTGCCTGGGCGTCGACGGCAAGGACGCGCCGGACACGCTCATAAAAGCGCTGCAGCAGTCCGGCCAGCGCGTGGTGCCGCAGTCCGCCTGCGTGCGCAATCCCAACGACGAAGTCGGCAGCCAGCATCGCGCCAGCGGCGCGCCGGCACTGATCGTCGATGTCCGCGCCTTCCGTCCGCAGAAGCGCGATGCCGCCCATGAAGACGCGATCACCGGCGTGGTCGAGTACAGCGCCTACCACCACCGCATGTCGGCGTCGTACAAGACGCTGGAAGTGACGCAGGTGGCGGGCGGCGGCTGGAAGGTCGTGCGCACGCTCAAGCACGTCTCGATGTAACCGGGCCAAAAAAAACCCGCGCCGCGGAGACTCGGCACGGGTAGTTGGGATTCACGGGACAGCCAGCGCGTTGTTGTGCCTCTGTCGACCGCGCCCGGCTCGGGAAGTTCAATGGCGCGGCGAGTGCTGCAGGTCGGCCCGGGTCAGGTAGCCGTCGCGGTCCTCGTCCATGAACGCAAAGCCCTTGCTCAGCTGGGGCATCTTCTCGCTGACCTCCAGTTTGCTCAGCTTGCCGTCGTGGTTGAGGTCGGCGGCGGCGAAGCGCTCTTCGGCCTGCTTGGCGCGTTCGGCCTCGCGCTGCGGGCGCATCTTCTCGTGGTAGCTGCGCAGCTCGCTGCGGACCACGTAGCCGTCACGGTTGCCGTCGATCTGGTCGAAGCTCCTGGCAAGCCAGGGCATCGACGACGCTTCGGTCTTGCTGATGCGGCCATCGCCATCGGTGTCGGAATTGATCAGCCCGCTCATGCCTCCGCCATGCCCGCGGCCCTTGCCGCCGTGATGCGGACGCTCGGAGCGATCGAGCTTGCCGTCCTTGTTGCTGTCGAGCTGGTCGAACTTCGCCGCCAGGCGCGGGCTGGCCGCCGCCTCGTTGCGATCGATCACGCCATCGTTGTTGACGTCGAGTTTCGGACGCGTGGCGCGGGTGTTGGCGTCGGTGGCGGTGCTGGCGCCCGTCTGGGTCGCGGCCAGTGCGGTGCCTGCGGTAATGACCGCGGCAATCGCCACGGCGAGCACGGCGGACAGGGAATTGCGCTGCTTCATGGGTGGAGCTCCTGCGGTTGGCGTCGGTTGGCGCCGATGACCAGATCAACGCCCGGGCATCGTCGTGGTTGACAGCAGGCGGGCCGCGTTCAGTCGCGCGACAGCGTTTTCCTCACGCGCCACGGCGCTATGCTGGCGCCATGGGCACCGAACCGCAGGACAGCGACGATCTCCGCCTGTTCCACACCGGCGAGCACGCCTGTGGCTACTGGCCCGAGCGCGTCGCCCGCGACCTCGTGCTCGACCCGCGCGACCCGCGCCTGCGGCAGTGGTACTCGCATGCGTTGGGCTGGGGCTTCCGCCGCTCCGGCGACATCGTCTACCGCCCGCACTGCGCCGGTTGCCGCGCCTGCGTGGCGGTGCGCATCCCGGTCGACCGCTTCGTCCCCGACCGCAGCCAGCGCCGCTGCCTGGCCCGCAACGCCGGCGTTGAGATGCGGGTGCTGCCAACCCAGCGCACCGCCGAGCAACTGGCGCTGTACCGCCGCTACCTGGCCGCCCGCCACGCCGGCGGTGGCATGGACGGCCATGGCGCGACCGAATTCGACCAGTTCCTGATCGGCAGCTGGAGCGAGGGGCGGTTCCTGGAGCTGCGCGAGGCGTCCTCGCACGGCCCCGGCAAGCTGCTGGCCGTGGCGGTGACCGACGTCACCGAGGCGGCGCTGTCGGCGGTCTACACCTTCTACGACCCTGATCTCGCCGATCGCGGCCTGGGCACGCTGGCGATCCTGCACCAGCTGGAATGGGCGCGGCGCGAGCGCCGTCGCCACCTCTACCTGGGCTACTGGATCCAGGGCCATCCGAAGATGGACTACAAGCGCCGCTTCCGCCCGCTGGAGGCCTTCGACGGCCGCGACTGGCACGACCTGCCGCCGGCCTGATCGTGTCATTGCCGTTGCGCGCCGGCATGACATCATCGCGCGATGAACAGACTCCCTCTCCTCGTTTGCGCCTGCCTGTCACTGCTTTCCGCCTGCACGCAGGTGAACATCAAGGGCGATCCCCAAGCCTGGGTCAAATCGATGGAACACGACACGACCCTGCGCGTGGCGACCTACAACACCTCGCTCTACGACGACCAGGACGGCGGACTGGTCCGGCGCCTGCAGGCAGATGATCCCGGCGCGCGCAAGATCGCCGCCGTGCTCCAGCGCGTGCGCCCGGACCTGGTGCTGTTGAACGAGTTCGACTACGACGCCCAGGGCGCCGCCGCCGACCTGTTCCAGCACGACTACCTCGAAGTGGCCCAGCCCGGCGGCGGCGAACCGCTGAAGTACCCGTACCGCTACCTCGCCCCGGTCAACACCGGCGTGCCCAGCGGGCTCGACCTCGACGGCAATGGCGAAGCCGGCGGCAGTGGCCGCAACCGTGGCAACGACGCCTGGGGTTACGGCCTGCACCCGGGCCAGTACGGCATGCTGGTGCTGTCGCGCCATCCGATCGACGCGGCACAGGTGCGTACCTTCCAGTTGCTGAAGTGGAGCGCGATGCCCGGGGCATCGCAGCCGCGCGACCCGGCCAGTGGCAAGCCCTGGTACCCCGCCTCGATCTGGTCGCAGCTGCGGCTGTCGTCGAAGTCGCACTGGGACGTTCCCGTGCGCATGCCCGCGGGCACCGTGCATTTCCTGGTATCGCATCCGACGCCGCCGGTGTTCGACGGCCCGGAGGATCGCAACGGGGTGCGCAACGCCGACGAGATCCGGTTGTGGCGCGAGTACCTGTCGTCGCCGAACGCGTCCTGGTTGTGCGACGACCAGGGCCATTGCGGCGGGCTGCCCGCGGACGCGCGCTTCGTCATCGCCGGCGACCTCAACAACGACCCGGCCGATGGCGATGGCCACCACGATGCGATCGTGGAGCTGCTCGAACACCCGCGCGTGGCGCGTTACGCGACGCCGCGCAGCGAAGGCGCGGTCGAAGTGGGCGCGCGCTACGCAAGCGCCGGCATCGTCCGCCGCGGCGCAGCGGCGCACGCCACCGGCGACTTCGGCCCCAAGGCCGGGACGATGCGACTGGATTACGTGCTGCCGTCGGTAGGGTTCAGCGTGGAAGGCAGCGGCGTGTTCTGGCCGGCTGCGGCGCAGCCGGAAGCGTCCATCGCCGATGGCAGCGACCACCACCTGGTGTGGGTGGACGTGGCGATGGCACCGCGCTGACGATCAGACTTTCGGCGGCAGCTTCGCCATCACCGGCGTGACCGGGTCGACCATCGGCCTGGGAATCTCCACCGGCGCATGCACGGTCTGTGCAGATGCCAATGCCGTCGGCGGCACGGCCACCGCGTCGGCTTCGGCCGGTGGCGCCACCACGCGCGGACCGAATCCGAACACGCCATCGCTGCGCGCCGACACGATCATCCGCACCATGTTGGCCGGCACCATCAACTCCACCGCGATCGCGTTGCCCTCGGCGGTGCGGCCCTCGATGGTCATCTCGATCAGCGCGCCGCCGGTGTCGATCGAATTGCACAGCACGTGCGGTCCGCTGGGGCCGTCGTGCATGTAGGGGCGAATGGCCTCACCGAGCGCTTCCAGCGCCTGCGGGTAGAGGAACACGGCGTAACCCTGGGTCTCGTCGAGCATGGTCGGGTTCCTCGGAAGGGAGCGGTCAGCGCAGGTCGATCTGCAGTGCGGCGGCGGCACGTCGTGCGCGTTCGCGTGCCGTGTCGATGTCGTCCGCCAGCGCCAGCGTCACCGCAACGCGACGGTGGCCTTCGACGCGCGGCTTGCCGAACAGGCGCAGCTGCGTGTCGGATTGCGCCAGGGCCGCATCGACGCCATCGAACACCGGCACGCCATGGCCCGTCGCCAGCACCGCGCACGACGCCGACGGCCCGTACTCGCGGATCGACGGCACCGGCAATCCGAGGATTGCCCGCGCATGCAGTGCAAACTCGCTCAAGTCCTGCGAAGCCAGCGTGACCAGGCCAGTATCGTGCGGCCGCGGTGAGACCTCGCTGAACCAGACGTCGTCACCCTTCACGAACAATTCCACGCCGAACACGCCCCAGCCACCGAGGTCGTCGGTGATGGTGCGGGCGATGCCCTGCGCGCGTGCCAGCGCCTTGGTCGACATCGGCTGCGGCTGCCAGCTCTCGCGGTAGTCGCCGTCGCGCTGCAGGTGGCCGATCGGCGCGCAGAACGTGGTGCCGCCGACGTGGCGCACCGTCAGCAGGGTGATTTCGTAATCGAAGTCGACGAAGCCTTCGACGATCACGCGACCGGCGCCGGCGCGACCGCCGGTCTGCGCGTACTCCCAGGCCTTGTCGATGCTGTCGGCATCGCGCACCAGGCTCTGGCCCTTGCCCGACGACGACATCACCGGCTTGACCACGCACGGCAGGCCGATGGTGGCGACGGCGGCGCGGTAGTCCTCGAGCGTGTCGACGAACTTGTACGGCGAGGTCGGCAGGCCCAGCGTCTCGGCAGCGAGGCGGCGGATGCCTTCGCGGTCCATGGTCAGGCGTGCGGCGCGCGCGGTCGGAATCACCCGCGTCTGCGTGCCGCGTTCGCCG
>Ga0102589_1002693_pt1 | contig 19807 bp, 18 predicted proteins | sample AraplaMF_Col_mLB_FD_76858 | JGI IMG/M metagenome (GOLD analysis project Ga0102589, IMG submission 76858) | Arabidopsis root microbial communities from the University of North Carolina, USA - plate scrape MF_Col_mLB | ecosystem: Host-associated > Plants > Roots > Endosphere | place: USA... | reverse complement strand
CAGCACCGTACCCTGTAAGGAGCACGACCATGCAAATCATTCTGCTCGACAAAGTCGTGAACCTCGGTAACCTCGGCGAAATCGTCAAGGTCAAAGACGGCTATGCACGCAACTTCCTGATCCCTTCCGGCCGCGCACGCCGTGCCACCGAAGCCAACAAGGCCGAATTCGAAGCCAAGCGCGTCGAACTCGAAAAGGCTGCGGCCGCCAAGCTGGCTGAGATGCAAGCCCAGGGCGAAAAGCTGAGCGGTACCACCGTCAAGCTCACGCAAAAAGCCGGTGTTGACGGCCGCCTGTTCGGTTCCGTCACCAACCACGACATCTCGGCCGAGCTGACCAAGCAAGGCTTCCCCGTCGTGAAGTCGCAAATTCGCATGCCCAACGGCCCGCTGAAGATTGTTGGCGACCATGCCGTGACGGTTGCCTTGCACACCGACGTGGCCGTGGATATCACCGTCACCGTGTACGGCGAAACCGCTTAAGCGTTTTCTCCTCCGCAAAAAAGCCGCTCGCCGAGCGGCTTTTTTCATGGCCGGCCGCCGGCGCCGGCTGTGCACACCCTCCGGCTGCATTTCCACCCGATTTCCCCCGGTTATCCACAAGCTTATCCCGTGGTGTTTTGCGCTCCCGGCGTACCATTCACCCTCTCCCAAGGAAACCCATGTCCGCCGTACTTTCCACCTATGACGATCCCGGCTACAGCCCCGACCGCCAGATCGCCCAGCTGCGCATCCCGCCGCACTCCATCGAAGGTGAATCCAGCGTCCTGGGCGGCCTGCTGCTCGACAACGGCGCCTGGGATCGGGTGGGTGACCTGCTGGTTGACGAGGATTTCTACCGCTCCGAGCACAAGCTGATCTTCGCCGCCGTGGGCGCGCTCATCAACGCGAACAAACCGGCCGACATCATCACCGTCTACGAATACCTGCAGAACCAGGGCAAGGCCGACGAAGTGGGGGGCCTGAGCTACCTCAATGCGCTCGCGCAGTATGTGCCCAGCGCTGCCAATATCCGCCGCTACGCCGAGATCGTGCGCGAGCGTTCCATCCTGCGCAAGCTGGTTTCCGCCTCCGACGAGATCTCCACCAATGCCTTCAACCCACAGGGCAAGGACGTCGCCGCCATCCTCGACGAAGCTGAGCAGAAGATCTTCAAGATCGGCGAGCAGGGCTCGCGCATGAAGGAAGGCTTCCAGAGCATGGACACGCTGGTCGTGAACCTGCTGGATCGCGTGACCGAAATGGCAGAGAACCCGCAGGACGTCACCGGCGTGGCTACGGGCTTCAGGGACTTTGACCATATGACTTCCGGCCTCCAGGCCGGCGACCTGATCGTCCTGGCGGCGCGCCCCTCCATGGGTAAAACCGCGTTGGCCATCAACATCGCCGAACACGTTGCGCTCAACGAAGGCCTGCCCGTGGCCGTGTTTTCGATGGAAATGGGCGCCTCCCAGCTGGCCGTGCGTATCGTCGGCTCCATAGGCCGCATCGACCAGACCCATTTGCGTACCGGCGCCTTGACTGACGAAGAATGGCCGCGCCTGACCGAAGCGATTGAAAAGCTGCGCACCGTCTCGCTGCACATCGACGAAACACCCGGCCTGACCGTGAGCGAACTGCGTGCCAACGCGCGGCGCCTCGCCAGGCAATGCGGCAAACTGGGCTTGATCGTGGTCGACTACCTGCAGCTCATGAGCGTCTCGGGCGGCATGGCCGAAGAGAACCGCGCCACCGCCGTCGGTGAGATCTCACGTGGCCTGAAGATGCTGGCCAAGGAACTGCAGTGCCCGGTGATCGCGCTGTCGCAGCTTAGCCGCGGCGTTGAATCGCGCACCGACAAGCGCCCCATGATGAGCGACCTGCGCGAGTCCGGCGCCATCGAGCAGGATGCCGATATCATCCTGTTCATCTACCGCGATGAGTACTACACCAAGGAGGCCTGCAAGGAGCCTGGTGTGGCCGAGGTCATCATCAGCAAGCAGCGTAACGGCCCCACCGGCACGGTGAAGCTGGCGTTCATCAACCGCATCACCAAATTTGAAAGCCTGGCGCACGGCGCGTCGGGTGACTTTTAGCGCTCGTCCGCAAGCCGGACAAGGTTCACGGCGCAAGTTCCGCGTCGGCGGGTACGCGCCTTTTTTTGCGTATCACCGTCACAGGCCCTGCCGGGGTGACCGGTGCGGGAGCTTGCACGGGCCGGATGACACACATGTGCTCGGCGTTGCTGATGGCTGCATCCACATCGCCACGGTTCAAGCGCTGGACCACGGAACCATTGACCTGCAGATAACTCCCGTCACGCGCGATGGCCAGAAAGCCGAACTCCATGCCGCGGTGCACGGTTCCAATCACGCGGTAGCTGTCCACTGGTGGAATGGCCCACGGCGCCCTCAGGATTTTGTGCAGCCGGACAGTCAGGCGCTCATCCGTGCGCGTGCCTCCGTAGCCGTATCCCGGCGCGGGCGCCGGATGCCGACCGGCCGCATTGAGCGAAGCCGGTGGTGTTGTGTCGCTTGCGATTCCTTGCATCGTTCTCCCTCTCCTTGAAAACCTGGGTCATGTTCAGGTGCGGTCTGTGCGTTGCAGTTCGACGGCGTGGCGCGTGACATGCTGAACCCGTTGAAGATTTTGAGAAGGTATTCGAGTTCGTTGGGGAGATTCGCGTGAATTGTCTGCATGCGGTAAATCTTTGTCGGATTTTCTGAACTCGGCTTTGTTAAGCCTGTTCTTTGCCGACAGGACTGGCTAGCATCCGCCGGAACGGCAAGTGAGATCCGCGTTTTGTGTGGACGCAAGGCTTGTTTCGTCCGGTCGCCTCGCAGGCTCTCGAACCGTCGCTTGAAGTGGAAGTTGTCAAGTCACCGACCTACAAGGAAAGCGCCATGCCTACCACCCTGATGAGTGCCCAAGCTCACGCCTTATCGGACAACCTGATGTTCGATTTCAAAAAAGGGCATGATCCTCAGCCGAAAGCATGGCGGCGGCCGCATTCCGCAAACTTCCATCGAATGTTCAAGGCTGACTTGCAGTCAGCCGATTTCGTTGAGCTGGCGCTGATGCCGGACGCCGTCATCACGGCTGAACTGGTCGCCGCCTCAGCTTCGGATCGGCTCGACGACTTCTGGGCTCTGGCCGACATTGTGCGGGCCTCGCCCTCGCTGGCCGCCTACCGCGAGCGCTGGCAGCAAGCCGCGCTCGACCTGCAGGCACTGTTGCCGCACGAGCGCGTTGCCATTGGTTCATCACCGCTGTACCGCCGTTGGGTGCATGCGACAGGGTGTGCGTTGATCGCGGGGGCGCCGGGGGATGTTGTCGAACCCTTGCTCGCATCGGTTGCCAATTACATGCCGGGTTTTATGGAAATGACATCGCGCGGCAGGGTGCTGATGTCGTACGGCGGCCGCATCGAAACCTGGGATTGCACCTGCGGCATTGAGCTGCCCGCCACTTATGGTGACGGCGCCTGGCAATGCAGTCGCAAGGGTGCATGGATCCACCTGCGCCCTTTGTTCGCGGGCGGCGAGACACTGAGTTCTTGCCTTGTCGCACCCGATGCGGTACTGCCGCGGTCCCATATCGTGGTGCGCAATGACTTGCCCGGCTTGCGGGTGTCGCCTGGTAAGGCTCGCGAGCCCGAACACGGCAACACCTCGCGCCAGCAGGAAACCGATGCGCACAACCACTCCTACCCACGCGGCCGCCACCGCCCCATCGTGGAGGCGGCACAAGCCCTGCTGTCAGCCTGGCGCGAAGAGTACGAAGACTGGCGCTGCATGATGCGCGTCGTGGTACCGCACCTGCCGTCGCCCGGACGGCCGGCCGAAGGTTTCACGATTTCATCCATGCAGGGAGCGGTGTGGATACATCCGTCCACTACCTTGCGCACCCTGGAAAGCCTGGTTCACGAGCACAGCCATGTCAAGTTGCGCTATGTCGAGGAGACTGTCCCGCTGCTGCAGCCCATGCAGACCAATGCATGCTTTGCGGTTAGCTCGCACACAAACCCGCGGCCTGTGGCCGGCATATGCACAGGCGTTTACGCGGACCTGCACTGCAGCATCGCGCTGGTTCGCTATCTGCAGGATCCCGAGCTTGACCCCGCGGCACGTGGCCAGGTCGCAACTCGCCTGGACGAGTTGCGCGCGCAGGCAGGCGAAGGCCTGGACCTGCTGCGCCAGCATGCGCGTTTCACCGCCGCAGGCCAGGGCTTTTTGCGCTGGGCCGGATTCACCTTGCGGGACATCTGAGTTGCCGGCACTTATCCGGCGCGAACTTGCAGAAGGAAAGCCGGCTCAGCGTATGCACTCAAAGCCGTACTGGCCTTCAGCCGGCTTGCTGATCAGACGGGCACGCTGGCCGCCGCGCTTTTGGCATTCGGTTTCGGCAATCTCGGAGGCGTCCGGCAATTGCGAAGGCCGGCCTTTGACGATGATCAGCTTTTCATTGCTGCTCAGCAGCTCGGCGGCGCAGCCGGAAAGCAGGGCGGTTGCCACCAGCAGCGAAGGCAGCAGATAGGAGTGTTTCATGAGTTTTTCCTCGATGTGATGAATGTAAAGGCTGCGGCGAAACTGCACCGACCAGCTTCGCTAACGCAATGTTCAGCCCAACCCTAACGCCTGGTACACCCGCAGCGACCCATAGGCATCATTGGCCGCATAGATGATTTGCGCTTCGGTGAGCTTTGGATTGGCCCAGTTGGAGGTCGCCGCTTTTTTCGATTTGATGAAGCGTTTGTTGAACATCACGGCCACGGCGCCGCGCACGCCCATGTCCTTGCGGTAGCCGCGCTCGCGGAACACCACGTTGAGGTCCAGCACGCCCTGCAGGTCCACGCCCAGCTTGTGGATGATGCGGCGCTGGTCGTCGCCCAGGCCGAAGCCGGCCTTGGTCACGGCGGGTGAACTCAGCAGCAGGCCCACGGCGCGGCGGCATTCGGCGTCCTCGAGCTGGAATATCCAGGCTTTGTGCAGGGCTGAGAGCTGCACGATGTGCGGCCCTTGCGAGGCCTCGTTCCTGGCAAAGGTGGGTTTGGATTCCGTGTCAAAGCCGAGCACCGTTGCATCGGCCAGCTCCCTGAGCGCTTTGGCCGCCTGTGCCGGCGTGGAGACCACCTCAATCTGGTCCAGGCCCAGGCGCTCAAAAGGCTCGAGCAGGGCGATTTCTTCTTTTCCGGGGGTGGGGTAGCGCTCGGTCATGACAGCAGCTTAGCGGATGCCGCCCACGCCGCGCAGCATTTCATGCACATCGTGCGTCATCACGGCCAGAAAGCCGGCCAGCGCGAGGTAATAAAACCCGTATTCGAAGCGCGTAGCCGCGCTGACCGCGTAATAGGTCTGGGCCTCCTCGCTGTCTGATTTGTAGCGGATGGCTTTGAGCAACTGCGGCGCGGCCAGCAGCGCCATCAGGATCAGCATGGGGCTGGGCCGCCAGAAGAACAGGGCCACCAGCACCGGCACCCCCAGCAGCCAGATGCGGGGCGACAGCACCGCAGTGATGCGTCCGCCGTCAAAAGGCGACAGCGGGATCAGGTTGAAGAGGTTCAGGAAGAAGCCGGAGTACGCGATCGCGAGCAGCAAATTGCTGTCCTGGTCGCGCGCGAGGAAGTAGCAGGCCAGCGCTCCCACCGTGCCCAGCAGCGGGCCGCCCAGGCCCACATAGGCCTCGGTTTCCGCGTCGTGCGGCATGTCCTTGAGCTCCACCCAGGCACCCACAAAGGGGATGAAGGTCGGCGCACCCACATTGAGGCCGCGCTGGCGGGCGGCGATGTAGTGGCCCATCTCATGCACGAAGAGCAGCAGTACAAAGCCCACCGCATAACGCCAGCCGAACAGCAACGCATACGCAAACACCGACACCAGCATGCTGCCGCCCGTCAGCAGCAGCTTGCTGAATTTCGCGCCGGTGAAAAGCAGCAGCAGGAGTTTGCTCATGCGGGGCCGCCGTCCATCAGGCCTTGGGCGGTGCGGGAGGCGCGGAAGGGGAGGCGGGCGTTGGCATCAGTGCGGCGGGCACGGTGTCCTGCTCGGCCCGGCTGGGAAGAGATAGCGGCGCGGGCAAGGGTTCAGTGGCCGGCTTGCGCTTGAAAAATTTCACAAACACGGTGCCCAGACCTGCCAGTGCCAGCACGATCACCTTCGCGAACTTCGCGAAAAACAGTGCGATCACCGCAAAGAACCCCAGCTTCTTCGCAGCCACGCCCAGCACCAGCGCGGCCAGGCCGTATTCGGCCACCTTGTCGGTCTTGGAGTTGAAGTCGGCGTAGCGCTTGCCTTCGTCGTATTGCAATGCGGCCAGCAGCTCCGCCGCCGCGGGCTTGTCCTTGGGCAGGTCGTCCAGGCCCGTCACCAGGTTCAGGCTGAAATAACCTTCGCGGCCCAAGGCATAGGTGTTGTAGTTCACGCCCTGCGCGGCACCGGAGGGCGCCCCGCGGTCCTTGCTGGACATGGCCCAGACCAGGCGGTGCGTGGCGGCGTTGTAGGCCGGCTTTTCGGCCCAGCCCACAATTTCTATTTCAGGAAAACCCATTTTCTTGCGATCGGCGTTCGATGCCTCGGTGCCTTCCCGGTAGCTCTTGAGCAGGTCATCGGCGTTCCAGTCCTTGGCGTCGTCGTCCTTCACATAGCCTGCCGCCTCGAAACGCACCGTCATGAACCAGTTGTCGCGCGTGGCAGGGAAAATCAGGCCTTGAAGGCGGGTGTCGGTGCCCGGGTTGCCCATGGCGCTGAGCAGCTTGCCCGCCTGGGGCTGCGGCACAAAGATGCGGCCGGCGGGCAGCTTGAGTACCGCCTGGCCTGCCAGCGCGATGTCCTGCGGCCCTTCCTTGGCGGCGGCGCGGCCTTCGGCCCAGATTTTTTCGCTCTCTTCCTTCGAGAGGCTCTGCGCCATGGCGGCAGTGCACGACAGAAAAACAGCCAGCGCGCAGACGCGCATCCACAAACGGTTCATGAAGCCCTCCTGTTGGAATAATTTGCGGGCTATTCTGACATGCCTCCGCAAAAAGCGGCGGGAGAGGCCTGAAAACGCCAGGCCGCGTTCGCAACGGAGCCTATCCCCGCAACTGGCGCGCCAACAGCACCGCCACGTGAATGGCCTCGCGCTGCGCACCGTCCTTGATCTGGTGGCGGCAGCTGGTGCCGTCGGCCACCACGATCGCGTCGGGCTGCTTGCGCACCGCCGGCAACAGGCTCAGCTCCGCCATCTGCATGGAGACCTCGTAGTGGCCGGCCTCGTAGCCGAAGCTGCCGGCCATGCCGCAGCAACTTGATTCGATCAACTCCGGCTTGGCGCCTGGAATGAGTTTGAGTACTTCCAGGATGGGACTGACCGCGCCAAAAGCTTTCTGGTGGCAGTGGCCGTGCAGCAGAATGGGTTGGGCTGCGGGCTTGAGCCGGCCCTTGAGCACTTCCAGCTTGCCGTTGGCCGCCTCGCGCGCCAGGAATTCTTCCAGCAGCAAGGCATGCTGGCTGATGGCCTGCGCCGGCTCGCCCAGGCCCATCACCAGCATTTCGTCGCGCAGCGTCAAAAGGCACGACGGCTCCAGACCCACAATGTCAATGCCGCGCTCGGCAAAGGGCAGCAGGGCGCCCACCACCTCGCGCGCCTTGGCCTTGGCCTTGTCGACCATGCCGCTGGCCAGGTAGGTGCGGCCGCAGCACAGGCTTTTACCGTCGGCCACGGTCTTGGCCGCCACGTGCACCGTGTAGCCCGCGGCCTGCAGCACCATGAGCGCGGCCTGCGCATTTTCCGATTCGAAGTAGCCGTTAAAGGTGTCGACGAAAAGCACCACGGGCCGCGCGGCAGCCAGCACCTCTTCGCGGCTGGCGCTGTGCACCGGGCCTTCGGGCATCGCGCCGCCTTCATCCGATGCATCCAGGCGTTTCCAGAAATGGGTGCTATGCCACTGCGGCAGCGTGCGGCGGGCCGACAGCCCCAGCAGCCTTTCGCTCAGGGCCGCCAGGCCCGGAATTTTGTCGCGCAGGTTGAGCAGCGGCGCGAAGCGACTGGCCCAGTGCGCGTAGTCGGGCAGGTGGGCAACCAGGCGGTCCTTGAAGGTGTAGCCGTGCCTTGCCTTGTAGTGATGCAAAAACTCCACCTTCATCTTGGCCATGTCCACGCCGGTGGGGCAGTCGCGCTTGCAACCCTTGCAGCCCACGCACAAGTCCATGGCCTCCTGCACGGCCTCGCTGGTGAAAGCGTCTTCTGCCTTCAAGCCATCAAGCTGGCCCGACAGCGCCAGGCGCAGTGTGTTGGCCCGTCCGCGCGTCAAATGTTTTTCGTCACGCGTGGCGCGGTAGCTGGGGCAGATGGTGCCGGCGTCAAACTTTCTGCAGTGGCCGTTGTTGTTGCACATCTCCACGGCCTTGGCAAAACCATGGGCCGGGTCACCACCGGTACCCGGCTCGCTGGTCTGCTCGGTCACCGGGTCGTTCTGCACGTTCCAGGCGCTCCAGTCCAGCGCGGTCTTGATCGGAATCACCCTGTAGCTGGGCGGAAAGCGCATCAGCCGCGCGTCGTCCATCTTCGGCGGGTTGATGATGCGGCCCGGGCTCAGCAGGTTGATTGGGTCCAGGTAATTCTTGATCTGCGCGAAAGCTTCGTTGATCTTCGGGCCGAACTGCCATTCAATCCACTCGCCGCGGCACAGGCCGTCGCCGTGCTCGCCGCTGTAGGCGCCCTTGTAGTGGCGCACCAGAGCCGATGCCTCTTCGGCGATCGCGCGCATCTTGGCGCCGCCCTCGCGCCGCATGTCCAGAATCGGCCGCACATGCAGCGTGCCGACCGAGGCATGCGCATACCAAGTGCCCTTGCTGTCGTATTTGCGGAAGACCTGCGTCAGCGCGTCGGTGTACTCGGCCAGGTGCTCCAGCGGCACGGCGCAGTCCTCGATGAAACTGACCGGCTTGCCGTCGCCCTTGAGGCTCATCATGATGTTCAGGCCTGCCTTGCGCACCTCCCACAGGTTTTTCTGCGGCGCGTCGTCGATCATCTCGACCACCGAGCCGGGCAGGCCCAGGTCGCCCATCAGCTCGACCAGCTGGCGCATCTTGGGCGCGAGTTCGGCCTTGGAATTGCCCGAGAACTCCACCAGCAAGATCGCATCCGGCTGGCCGATGAGCGCGGTGCGCACCGTGGGCGCGAAGGCCGGGTTCTGCAGCGAAAGCTCGATCATGGTGCGGTCCACCAGCTCGACCGCGCTCAGCGTTCCGTCGCCGCCCAGCTTCACGATGTGCTGGGCCGTGTCCATGGCCTTGTAGAAAGTCGGAAAGTTCACCACGCCCAGCACCTTGGTGCGCGGCAGTTCGGCCAGGCGCAGCGTGAGCGATTTCGTCAGCGCCAGCGTGCCTTCGCTGCCCACCAGCAGGTGCGCCAGGTTGACCGAGTCGTCCTGGGTATAGGGCCTCTCGTTCTGGTTGTTGAAGATGTCCAGGTTGTAGCCGGCCACGCGGCGCAGCACCTTGGGCCAGTGCGCCTCCAGCTCCGGCCGCAGCTGGTCCGACAGCGCCTTGACGTAGTCGCCAAGCTCACGCGCAGCGCCGCCGGCTGTGTCATAGCGCCCTAGTTCCAGCAGGCTGCCGTCGGAACGCCAGGCGTTGGCGCCCAGCACGTTGTGCACCATGTTGCCGTAGGCGATGCTGCGGCTGCCGCAGGAATTGTTGCCCGCCATGCCACCCAGCGTGGCCTGCGCGCTGGTCGACACATCCACCGGGTACCAGAGGCCATGCTGCCTGAGCGAGGCGTTCAGGTGGTCCAGCACGATGCCGGGCTGCACCTCAGCCGTGCGCTCACCCGCATCCACGCGCAGGATGTTGCGCAGGTGTTTCGCATGGTCAATGACCAGGCCTGCGCCCACCGTCTGCCCGCACTGGCTGGTGCCGCCGCCGCGCGGGACTATGGGCACCTTCAGGTCGCGGCAGATGTCCAGCGCGGTCTTCACGTCGGCATCGGTGCGCGGCACGAAGACGCCCACGGGCATGACCTGGTAGATGGAGGCGTCGGTGGCGTAGCGCCCGCGGTCCGTCGGTGAGAACAGCACCTCGCCCTGGGTTTCAGCGGCCAGGCGCGCGGCCAGCCGGCCGGCGACCTCATTGCTCACACGGGCCACATCGTCATAAGCCTGGGCAGCGGCTTCGCGGCTGACCTTGAGGGGGAGAGGGGCGTTCATCGCGGCGTGTCGCCTTTTGGTGGGGGATTGTTTTGGCAGCGGACCGGGTCAGGCCTTGGCGCTGGCCGCCGCGGCGGTGCGCAGCTGCTGCACCACGACTTCGCGTTTGTTGGTCAGGTGGGCCAGCAGCACGCGGCGCATGGCGGCGCCGTCGCGCGCCGCCAGGGCGTCGATCATTTGCTCGTGCTCTTTCACGGCCGCTTTCCATTTTTCCTCGTCCTGGTTGGAACGAAAGCGCAGTGCCTGCAGCCGCGCGTTGACCTGCGCGTACGTGCTCGCCAGCACCGGGTTCTTGGCCGCGGCATTGATGGCGTTGTGGATCGCGGCATTGAGCCGGTAGTAATTGGGCAGGTCGCGGCGCGTGTAGGCGGCCAGCATCTCGAAATGCATGGCCTTGATTTCCGCCAGCTCGGCCTCGGTGATGCGTTCGGCCGCCAGCTCGCCCGACTGCGCTTCCAGCCCCGCCATCACTTCAAAGGTGTTGAGCACGTCGGCTTCCGTCAACTCCACCGCGATCGCGCCGCGGTTGGGCAGCAGTTCCACCAGGCCTTCGGCGGCCAGCATCTTGATGGCCTCACGCAGCGGGGTGCGCGAAACATTGAGCACCTCGCTAAGTTCGCGCTCATTGAGCTTGGCGCCGGGCTGAATGCGGTTTTCCACCAGCATCTGGCGCAGCCGGTGCACCACCTGCTCATGCAGCGCGGCGCGGGGAATGGGGATGATTTCAGCGGCCATAAGTCAAATTTTGTATGCAAAATTTAGCTCTGTCAAATCTTCAATCTACTAGCAATTGAGTCCTTTGTTGTATTGACAAATGAATTTTGTATGCAAAAAATAGGCGATCATTTCAGGAGCAGACCGCATGTTGACGCTTGATTTCCACCCTACGGGGCGCCACTTCCTGCAGATTCCCGGCCCCTCGCCGGTGCCGGACCGCATCCTACGGGCCATGAGCCTGCCCACCATTGACCACCGCGGCCCGGAGTTCGCGGCGTTGGGCCTGAAAGTCCTGGCCGACATCCGCAAGATCTTCCAGACCCAACAACCCGTCATCATCTACCCGGCATCCGGCACCGGCGCCTGGGAAGCGGCCCTGTCCAATACCCTGAGCCCCGGCGACCACGTGCTGATGTATGAAACCGGCCACTTCGCCGCGCTGTGGCAAAAGCTCGCCGCGCGCCTGGGCCTGAAGACCGAGGTCATCAGCTATCCCGGCGCCGATGTCTGGCGCCATGGCGTGCAGGCGGCCTTGATTGAAGAGCGCCTGAAGGCCGATACCCAGCACGGCATCAAGGCCGTCTGCGTGGTGCACAACGAAACCTCCACCGGTGTCACCAGCAACATCGCCGCCGTGCGCAAGGCCATCAATGCGGCCAAGCACCCGGCTCTGCTGATGGTCGACACGATCTCCGGCCTGGCATCGGCCGACTACCGCCACGATGAGTGGGGTGTCGACGTCAGCATCAGCGGCTCGCAAAAAGGCCTGATGCTGCCGCCCGGCATCAGCTTCAATGCCGTGTCCGCCAAGGCCATTGAGGCCAGCAAAAAGGCCACGCTGCCCAAAGCCTTCTGGGCCTGGGACGAGATCATCGAGATGAACAAGACCGGCTACTGGCCGTCCACACCCAACACCAACCTGCTGTATGCCCTCAGCGAGTCCTGCGACATGCTGCTTGAGCATGGCCTGGAAGCCGTCTTCGCGCGCCACCAGCGCTGGGCCACCGGCGTGCGCGCGGCGGTCAAGGCCTGGGGTTTGCAGATCCAGTGCGCCGACCCCGCCGTGTATTCGCCGGTGCTGACCGGCGTGATGATGCCCGAGGGCATTGACGCCGACGCGGTGCGCAAGATCATCTACGAGCGCTTCGACTGTTCGCTGGGCACCGGCCTGGGCAAGGTCAAGGGCCGTATGTTCCGCATCGGCCACCTGGGCGACTGCAACGACCTCACGCTGATGGCCGCGCTGGCCGGCTGCGAGATGGGCCTGAAGCTTGCCGGTGTCAAGCTCGCGGGCTCAGGCGTGCAGGCCGCCATGGACCACTTCTCCAGCCATGCGGCCGTGGTGCCGCAGCGCAAGGCGGCCTGAAAACGCCGCTGCAGCCAGGCTTCTTCCATCACCATCAAGAGGGCAACCATGCAACGCAGAACCTTTATCAGCGCGACGGCGGCCACTGCCGCCCTGGTGGCGTCACCCATGCTCAAGGCGCAGACGTTGCCGTCCGGCCCCGTGCGCATCGTCGTGGGCTTTCCGCCGGGCGGTGGCACCGACGCGCTCGCGCGCGTGGTCGGGCAGAAGCTGTCTACCATGTGGAACACCTCGGTGGTGATTGAAAACAAGGGCGGAGCCGCCGGCGTGATTGCGGCCGACTATGTAGCCAAGCAGGCCGGCGACGGCAACACCCTGCTCATGGCCCACATCAACAGCCACGCGCTGGGGCCGGCGCTGGGCCTCAAGCTGGGCTACAACGCCGAGCGAGACTTCGTGCCCATCAGCATGGTCGGCGTCACGCCCAATATGCTGATCTGCAATGCCGACCAGCCCGCCAAGACCGTCCAGGACCTGGTCGCGCTGTGCAAGGCCAGGCCCGGCCAGATCAGCTTTGCCTCGGCCGGCGGCGGCTCGGCCCAGCACTTCGCGCTCGAGATGTTCAAGCTGCAGGCCAAAATTTTCGCACTGCACATTCCCTATCGCGGCTCAGGCCCGGCCCTGGTTGACCTGATAGGCGGGCAGGTCAACTACTGCTTTGAGACCATGACCTCGGCCACGCCGCACGTTAAAAGCGGCAAGGCCATCGCATTGGCGCAGACGCGCCTCAAACGTGCCAAGGGCCATCCCAACGTGCCCACCATGGCCGAATCGGGCTTCCCTGGTTTTGAGGCCACCGTGTGGTACGGCCTTATGGGCCCCTCCAAGATGCCGGCCGCCATGGTGCAGCGCATGAACGAGGACGTCAACAAAGTGCTGGCCATGCCCGACGTGCAGGAAAAAATGGAGCAGTACGGCGCCGAGGACGGCGGCGGCAGCACCGAGAAGTTCGCGGCCTTTATCAAGGCGGAGCAAAAGAAATGGGCGCAGGTGGCCGAGCAGGCCAAGGTCAAGGTGGATGCCTGACGCCGAGTGACGGCTTGCTGCGCGCTCAAGCCGCAGGCGGCGGCGTCTTGGGCTCGTAATCGCACCAGGGCGCCACCGCGCACTGCCAGCACAGCGGCTTGCGCGCGATGCACACATAGCGCCCGTGCAGGATCAGCCAGTGGTGCGCGTCCACCAGGTATTCGGTGGGCACGCGCTTGAGCAGGTTCATTTCCACTTCCAGCGGGTTCTTGCCCGACGCCAGGCCGGTGCGGTTGCTCACACGAAAGATGTGGGTGTCCACCGCCATCACCGCCTCGCCGAAGGCCGAGTTCAACACCACGTTGGCCGTCTTGCGGCCGACGCCTGGCAGTGCTTCAAGCGCCTCGCGCGTGCGCGGCACTTGGCCGCCGTATTGCTTCACGAGGATTTCGCAGGTCGCCAGCAGGTTCTTGGCCTTGGTGCGGTACAGCCCTATGGTGCGTATGTAGGACTCCAGGCCCTCAAGCCCCAGGTCCAGCATCGCCTGCGGCGTGTTGGCCACGGGGTAAAGCCGGCGCGTGGCCTTGTTCACGCTCACGTCGGTCGCCTGCGCGCTCAGCAGCACGGCCGCCAGCAGCTCGAACACGCTGGTGTATTCGAGCTCGGTCACCGGCATGGGGTTGGCCGCCTTGAGCGTGGCGAAGAACGGGGCGATGGCTTCTTTTTTCATGCCCCGCAGTGTAAGGGCGCGCGCCGGCGCCCTGCGGGGCCCGGGTCGGGTTTTCAGGCCACCATGCGCGGCACGTCCCACACCGAGCTCGGCGGCTCGCCCGCGCGTTGCAGCTGATCCCGCACTGCCCGCCAGATGGCCGTGCAGTCGTCGGGCCTGGCAATGCTGGCCGCGACGTAAGCCAGCCGCGCATCAGCGGCCATGGCCTGCATGCGCTGATGGGTTTCGGCATCGGGCGCGATGCCCAGCAAGGTCGGCGTGACAGGCAGGCCCTCGCAGGCCGCGGCCATGCGGCTCATCAGCGCATCGTCGAATCTGGGCGTGCCGGAAAACAGCATCACAAAATGCGGCCAGTCCGGCAGGAAGGCGCGGCGCAGCCCGTGCGTCAGGCCGTTGCGCGCCACGGCAATCATGCGGCAGGGATAGTTGCCCTCCATGAACTCCACGTATTCGCTGCTGCCATCCATGTCCTGTTCGCCCGCGAAGCGCCGTTTGGCCACCGTCGTGCCGGTATGCTGGGCCAGCCAGCCCACCATGGCAAAGGCCTCGTTACCGCCCGCCGCGCAAATGCCGACCCGGTGAAAAGCCTCGGGGTCGGCCAGGCCCTGCGCCTGCGGCAACTGCATGGGCGCCGACAGGCGCCGCAGCACGGAAGAGGGCGCGTACTGCACGCCTTTTTCGAACTGCTCGCGCAGCGCCATCACGCGGCGGCCGAACTGCACGGCCGATTCGGCAGCCTGCGACATCACCATCGACCAGGGCGTGGGCAATATGCGCAGGCCCAGGCTGCTGTGCAGCGTGTGGGGCGAATGATGGCGCGGGTCGCCGGCCATGCGCAGCAGCAGCGCGCGCAGCTCCGGCGACGGGCCTTCCGCCCAGTGGATGAACCAGCCGCTCTGGTAGTGCAGGATGGCGCGGATGCCGTCCACGGCGTTGTGGGGCAGGGAGTGCGCGCGTATGTCTTCCATCTGCGCGTAGATGCCTTCCTTCATATGGCAGATGCTGGCTGTCACCACACGCTCGACTTCCGTTTGTCCAGGGGGCGCGACATAAGGCGCGATGCTGTTCACCATGGAGCCAATCGTGCCCCAGAAGCAAAAACCCCGTCAATTCGCAGGCTTGAAAGCCGTGGGTGAATAGTGGCAAAAAACCATCTGCAACGAACCCGCAACATTTTCTTGCAACTCGGAGCGTGGGATGCCATGCATAATGCGCGCCGCCCGCAGCCGCAACCTATTGAAGATGAGCGGTGCGGCGCGGGTCATTCCGGGGCTGGCTGCGGCTCGAACTGCTTTAGCATCGGGCACATGAAAGCTCACACTCTTTTACGACTGCTGGCCGCCTCATTCACCGCGGTGCTGCTCGCCAGCTGCACCGCCTCGCCCGGTACTGTTGCGGGCGCCGCACCCCGTCCCAAACTCGTCGTCTTTCTTGTTGTCGACGGCCTGCCGCAGCGCCAGGTGCTGGACTACCGCGACCAGCTCGCGCCCGACGGCTTCGCGCGTTTCCTGGACCGCGGCGCCTCGTTTGCCAATGCGCACTACGGCCACGCCTTCACCGTCACCGCGGCCGGCCACGCCACCATGCTCACCGGCGCCTACCCGCATCGCACCGGCATCATCGGCAACGACTGGCGCGACCCCCTCACCGCCGAGCCGGTCTACTGCACTGGCGACACCGCCGCTACCTACATCGGCCACCAGACCAACGCGCTTGACGGCACCAGCCCGAAGAACCTCAAGGCCGAGACCGTGGGCGACGTGCTGCGGCGTGTCGACAGCCGCTCCAAGGTCATAGGCATCTCGGGCAAAGACCGCGGCGCCATCCTGCCCGCCGGCAAGACCGGCATCGCCTATATGTATATGGGTGCCACGGGGCAGTTCGCTTCCAGCACCTACTACATGGCCGCCCATCCGGCCTGGGTCGACAGCTTCAACGCCGCCAAACCAGCCGACCGCTACTTCAAAACCGAGTGGAAGGCCGTGCTGCCCGAGGCCGCGTACGCGCGCTCGCTGCCCGACCAGCAGCCCTGGTACGGCCCCGCCGGCGGCGGCCTGCCGGCCATGTTCGGCGCGAAGGACGACAGCGCGCCCGGCCCGCGCTTTTACAGCTCGTTGCTGCGCGGCCCCTTTGTCGATGCGATGTCGCTGGAGTTCGCGCGCGCGGCGATTGCCGGCGAGCAGCTCGGCCAGGACGACATCCCCGACATCCTCTCCGTGAGTCTGTCGGGCCACGACTATGTGAACCATGCCTTCAGCGCCGAGTCGCGCCTCTCGCACGACCACCTGCTGCAGCTGGACCGCCTGCTGCAGGCCTTCTTCCGGGACCTGGATGCGCGCATCGGCAAGGACAACTACGTCGCTGTGCTCACCGCCGACCACGGCTTCATGCCCTCGCCCGAATACAGCGCCAGCCAGGGCCGCGAGTCCGGCCGCGTCAACAGCAGCCAGCTGCTGGGACGCATCAACGCCGGGCTTGAAAAACGTTTCGGCCCCGGCAAATGGGCCGCGGGCTTTTCCGGCTCCAGCGTGCTGTTCGACAAACAGCTCATCGCGCAGAAGCAGGCCAATGCGGACGCCCTGGCCGAGGAAACCCGCGCACTGCTGATGGCCGAGCCTGGTTTTATCGCGGCCTACACGCGGCGCGAACTGCAAAGCGGCAGCCGCGCCGGCGCGCCTTTCTTCGAGCAGATCCGCCGGTCCTGGCATGCCGACGTGTCGGGCGATGTGCAGTACTCGCTCAAGCCCGGCTGGATGTTCGGCAACACGGTGGCCACGCACGGCTCTCCTCACCCGTACGACACGCAGGTTCCCATCCTGATGTACGGCCCCGCCTGGGTTAAACCAGGCCGCATTGATGCGCGCGTGGAAGTGGTGGACATTGCGCCCACGCTGTCGCGCGTCTTGCGCATCGCGCCGCCTTCCTCGGCCGAAGGCAAGCTGCTGCCCCTGCCGGGGCTCTAGAAAAAGGGCAGGGCGCTCAGCCGCTCTTCTTCGCGCCGCGCTTGCGGGCCGGCGCCTTGCCGTCGCCCGACTGGCGTATGGCGGCAATCAGTTGCCCGGTGAAGGCCTGCACCAGCGGCGCCAGGGTCTGCCCCTGCAGCGACAGCACCTGCAACACACGCTGGCTCAGCTGCGGCTCGGCAAAGGGCACGGCGACCAGCTCGCCCTGGCGTATCAGGTGCGCGGCCGTGAGGTAGCCCGACAGCATGATGTCGTCGCCGCGCACGCTGGGCAGCAGGGCCGATGAAAAATTGCTCACCACCGAGGTCTGGTATTGCAAGCCCTGGATGCTGGCCACCATGTCGAACAGCTGGCGGCCCGTCATGCCCTTGGCGCTGATGCCCAGTGGGTATTTCACGACGCCGGCCGCCGTCACCATGCGCGCCCGCGCCAGCGGGTGCGTGGGCAGCATCAGCGCGTAGATGGGGGCCGTGGCCACGTGCAGCACCGTCATGCCTTTTTCCGGCGCCACGGTGTATTTCAGCGCCACGTCGGTCTCGCCCTGCAGCAGCAGGCGGCTGACCGCTTCGGGCGAAGCCACGCTGAGCTCGATCAGCGCCTCGGGGTGGCTGTGCCTGAAGCCCGTCATGACTTCCGGCATGAAGCCCGTCGCGAAACCCTCGGTGCAGGCCACGCGCACCCGCCGCGCGCTGTGGCCGGCCAGGCCGCGCACCTGTTCCACCACGCGTTCGGCGTCCTCGCTGCCCGTGCGCACATAGGCCATCAGGCGCTCGCCTGCGTCCGTCGGCACCATGCCGCGCGCCCTGCGCTCGAACAGCGCGCAGCCCAGCTGCTCTTCCAGCTTGCCCACCTGCCGGCTCACGGCCGAGGCCGCCACATGCAGCTGCCCCGCGGCCTGGCTGACCGAGCCGGTGCGTGCCACCTCCAGGAAGTAGCGAATCTGCGTACTGAAAAAAGAGGTCTTCATGCGGAGACGGCCGGTAAGGGGTGGAGGTAAAGAGTGGAGGTGAGGTAGGGCGAAGCCAAGGTTTGCCAAAAAGGCAAAGCTTTGTTGCGATATCTCTCATTGTAGTAATGGCTGATTTTTTCTACATTTGGTTTCAGGTCGCGCATTCGCCCGCGTCCACCCATAACGATGAACATGCTGAGATCCGACTGCCTCGATGCCGCCACCGCCTGGTTTGACGACGGCCATTTTTTCGACGTCCTGCAAAGGCGCGTCGCGTTGCGCACCGAAAGCGACACCGGCAAACCCAACCCAGCCCTGGCCGACTACCTGCGCGGCGAGATGACCGACTCCCTGCGCGCACTCGGCTTTTCCTGCAGCATCCTGCCCAACCCCGTCGAGGGCGCAGGCCCTTTCCTGGTGGCGCGCCGCGTTGAGGACACCGCGCTGCCCACGGTGCTGACCTACGGCCACGGCGACGTGGTCAGCGGCCAGGAAGGGCGCTGGCGCGAAGGCCTGCAGCCCTGGGAACTGGTCCGTGAAGGCGAGCGCTGGTACGGCCGCGGCACCGCCGACAACAAGGGCCAGCACACTGTCAACCTCGGCGCGCTGGCCGCCGTGATCAAGGCACGCGAAGGCCGCCTCGGCTACAACGTCACGCTGCTGCTTGAAATGGGCGAGGAGGCCGCCTCGCCCGGCCTGCACGCTTTTTGCGAAAGCCAGCGCGCCCAGCTCAAGGCCGATTTGCTGATCGCCTGCGACGGCCCGCGCGTGCATGCCGACAAGCCCACGCTGTTCCTGGGCTCGCGCGGCGCCATCAACTTCAGCCTGCGCCTGCGCGCCCGCGACAAGGCCTACCACTCCGGCAACTGGGGCGGCGCCTTGCTGAACCCGGCCACCGTGCTGGCCAGCGCCGTGGCCTCGCTGGTCGATGCGCGCGGCCGCATCCTGGTGCCGGCCCTCAAGCCCGGGGCGCTGCCTCCATCGGTGCGCCGTGCGCTCGCCGGCGTGGACATCGGCGGCGGCGAAGACGACCCCATCCCCGATGCCCGCTGGGGCGAGCCTGGCCTCAGCCTGGCTGAACGCCTGATCGGCTGGAACACCATCGAGGTGCTGGCGCTGGGCGCCGGCTCACCGCAACGCCCCGTCAATGCGATTCCGGGTGAGGCCGTGGCCCATTGCCAGCTGCGCTTCGTGGTCGGCACGCCGTACCAGGAGCTTGCCGCCATTCTGCGCAAGCACCTGGACCGCCATGGCTTCAAGCAGGTCGAGGTCGAGATCACCCTCAGCGGCGCGGCCACGCGCCTGGACCTGGACCACCCCTGGGTGGGCTGGGCACAGCGCTCCATTGCCGCCAGCAGCGGCAAGCCGGTCGTCACGCTGCCCAACCTGGCCGGCTCGCTGCCCAACGACGTGTTCGCCGACCTGCTGGGCCTGCCCACGCTGTGGGTGCCGCACTCTTACCCGGCCTGCGCGCAGCATGCGCCCGATGAACACCTGCTGGCGCCGGTGGCGCGCGAAGGGCTGCGCATCATGGCCGGCCTGTACTGGGACCTGGGCGCAGCCGACGGCCTGCCCTGGCATGCCGGGCGGGCCGAACGGGCCGCCGCCTGAGTTCTATTTTTGTTGCCTTCGCTTTCCTGGAGATGCCCATGCCAACCGCCTCACAACACCTTTCGCGCCGCGCGCTTGTTTTTGCGGCTGCCGCATTGGCCTTCGCGCTTCCTGGCGTGTCGCATGCACAGGGGCAAGCCCAGGCACAGGCCTGGCCCACCAAGCCGATACGCATGGTCGTTCCCTTCCCGCCGGGCGGCGGCACCGACGTGTCGGCCCGCATCATCAGTGAGCGCCTCAGCGCCCGCCTGGGCCAGCCCGTCATCATCGACAACAAGCCCGGCGCCTCCACCGCCATCGGCGTGGTCATGGTCAGCTCGGCCGAGCCCGACGGCTACACGCTG
>Ga0102589_1002690_pt1 | contig 19828 bp, 16 predicted proteins | sample AraplaMF_Col_mLB_FD_76858 | JGI IMG/M metagenome (GOLD analysis project Ga0102589, IMG submission 76858) | Arabidopsis root microbial communities from the University of North Carolina, USA - plate scrape MF_Col_mLB | ecosystem: Host-associated > Plants > Roots > Endosphere | place: USA... | reverse complement strand
AGACATAAGGAAAGGACGGCAGGTCGAACACCAGCATGACCATGCCCTTGATGCCGGGCGCGATGCGGAACTTGTCGGTGGAATGCCGCAGGTGGTACAAAAAGTCGCGGTAGAAAAGCGTCTTTCCCTGCTTGGCCAGGCCCAGCGCGTTGTAGATTTCGGCGCGCGGCATGTGCGGCATCATGCTGCGCAAAAACTGCACGTAGGCCGAAGGAACGCCCATGTCGACCATGAAGTAGGCGCGGGCGAAGCTGAACAAAATCAGCAGATCGTCTTCGCCGAACAGCGCGGCGTCTATGACCAATTTACCGGCCTTGTTGTGCAGCACCGGCAGCGCGAAGGGCACTTCGTTAAAGCCGTTGATGATCTTGCCGACGACGTAGGCGCCCTTGTTGCGGAAGAACAGGCTGGTCAGGACCTGGATCTGGAAGTTGGCGCGCAGCTTGACGTCGGCAAAGCGCTCGCTGATGGCCTCGAGCACATAGCCGGCGTCGCGCTCCAGGTCGTCAAAGGGCAGGCGCAGGTCGAAGTCGCGCACCAGCTGCAGCAGCACATCGCGCATGTTGTCGCGCGTGGGGTAGTAGGCGCGGTAGGTGGGCTGGGCGGTGGGCTCTTCGTTTTCGATGTACTCGGTGCTGACGGCCGGGCGCACAAAGATGAAGTCGTTCTGGAAGTAGCTGCGGTGCAGGATCTTGGTGGTGACCGAGTTGAAAAAAGTCTCGGCGAGTTCGGGCTGGTGGTGGTTGACCAAGAGGCCTATGTAGTGCAGCTTGACCTGCTGCCAGACGTCCATGGGCTGCTCGCCGGCCTTGAACTCGCGCTCCAGCCGGGTGGAGGCCTCGCGCACGCGCAGGTCGTAAAACTCGATGCGCTCGCGCTGGGCGCGCTGCTGGCCGTGCCAGTCGGCCGTTTCAAAGCGGTGTTTGGCGCGCGCGGACTCGGTGCGGAACAGCTGGTAGTGGCGGTTGAAGCCGTCCATCATCGCCTTGGCGATGTCGTAGGCGATGCTCGAGTCCAGGCGCTGCGGAAACATGCGGCCTACACCAGTTTCTGCTGCTGCGTGCCGCCGTTGGCGCGGGCACGCGCCATCCACATGTCCCAGACGCGGTCTATGGCCTTGCTGTAAAGCTGGTCGAGCTGGTCGGGGCCGGCAACACTCATCTGCAGATCCTGCAACAAGCCGTCGTGCACGCCGAAGGCCCAGCCGTGCACCGTGACTTCCTGGCCGCGCGCCCAGGCGTCGACCATGACGGTGCTGACCGAGACGTTGACGACCTGCTCGATGACGTTGATGTCGCACAGGGCCTTGGCGCGGACGTCTTCGGGAAGGCTGTCGAGCAGTTGGCGATGGCGGTGCCGCACGTCCTGGATGTGGCGCAGCCAGTTGTCGGCCAGACCAATGCGTGCGCCCTCAAGCGCGGCCTGCACGCCGGAGCAGCCGTAGTGGCCGACCACCATGATGTCCCTGACCTTCAGGCGCTCGACGGCGAACTGGATGGCCGAGAGCGCGTTGAGGTCGGAGTGCACAACGACGTTGGCGACGTTGCGGTGCACGAACACCTCGCCGGGCTCGAGGCCGGTGATCTGGTTGGCGGGAACGCGGCTGTCGGAGCAGCCTATCCACATATACCGGGGCGTCTGCTGCTTCACCAGGCTGGTGAAGAAGCCGGGACGCTCGGCTTCCATTTGCGCGGCCCAGGCGCGGTTATGGGCGAAGAGGTCTTGGATTGATGCGGTCATGGGTGTATTTTCACCTGCCTGCGTCACATGGTCTCAGCGAACAGTTCCCGCCCTATGAGCATGCGGCGGATTTCGCTGGTGCCGGCGCCTATTTCATAGAGCTTGGCGTCGCGCCAGAGGCGGCCCAGGGGGTATTCGTTGATGTAGCCGTTGCCGCCGTGGATCTGCAGGCCCTCGCCGGCCATCCAGGTGGCTTTTTCGGCGCACCAGAGGATGACGGAGGCGCAGTCCTTGCGGACCTGGCGCACGTGCTCGACGCCCAACAGGTCGAGGTTTTTGGCGACGGTGTAGGCAAAGGCGCGGCCGGCCTGCAGTACGGTGTACATGTCGGCGACCTTGCCCTGGATGAGCTGGAACTCGCCGATGCTCTGGCCGAACTGCTTGCGGTCGTGGATGTAGGGCACGACGCTGTCCATGACGGACTGCATGATGCCCAGCGGGCCGCCGGTGAGCACGGCGCGTTCGTAATCAAGCCCGCTCATGAGCACCTTGGCGCCGCTGTTGAGGCCGCCCAGAATCTGGCTGGCGGGCACTTCGACATTGTTGAAGACCAGCTCGCCGGTATGGCTGCCGCGCATGCCGAGCTTGTCGAGCTTTTGCGCGACGGAAAAACCCTTCATGCCTTTTTCGATCAGGAAGGCGGTGACGCCGCGCGCGCCGAGTTCGGGTTCGGTCTTGGCGTAAACCACCAGGGTGTCGGCGTCGGGGCCGTTGGTGATCCACATCTTGCTGCCGTTGAGCAGGTAGTAGCCACCTTTGTCTTCGGCTTTCAGCTTCATGCTGATGACGTCACTGCCGGCGCCGGGCTCGCTCATGGCGAGGGCGCCCACGTGTTCGCCGCTGATGAGCTTGGGCAGGTATTTCTTGCGCTGTTCGTCGCTGCCGTTGCGCTTGATCTGGTTGACGCAGAGGTTGCTGTGCGCGCCGTAGGACAGGCCCACGGAGGCGCTGGCGCGGCTGATTTCTTCCATGGCGATCATGTGGGCCAGGTAGCCCATGTTGGCGCCGCCGTATTCCTCGCCCACGGTGATGCCCAGCACGCCGAGCGCGCCCATCTTGGGCCACAGGTCCATGGGGAACTGGTCGCTGCGGTCGACCTCGGCCGCGCGCGGGGCGATCTCGGCCTGGGCGAATTCACGCACCGCGTCGCGCAGGGCGTCTATGTCTTCACCGAGCTGGAAATTGAGTCCGGGCATGTTGGTCATGATGGGCTTTCTTTTGAGGGCGGGATTGTGGGGATGAATAGGGGTCAGTAGGTCTTGGGCACGGGCACCAGGGTCTGCTGCATCAGGGCGCAGGCGCTTTGTTTGCCATCGGCCGCGACGTGGGTAACTTCAGCGGTGGTGACGATGATGCGCTTGCCGGCCTTGGCGACGCGGCCCAGGGCACGCAGCTCACCGTCCCGGAAGGCGGCCATGAAGTTGATCTTGTACTCGACCGTGGTGACTTCGCTGTCTTCGGCGGCCACGGTGAGGGCCGCATAACCACCGGCGATGTCGGCCAGCGCGCCCATGGCGCCGCCGTGAAAGCTGCCCTGCTGCTGCGTCACGCGATCAGACCAGGGCAGCGCGACTTCGCACAGACCCGCCTCCACACGCAGCAGGCGCGCGCCCAGGTGCTGCATCAACCCCTGGCGCAAAAAGCTGGCTTCGATGCGGCGGAACAGCGCGGAGGGAGCGGCGGATACGTCCATGGGGTAGCCCTTTGCAGGATGGAAGACGGTGAGGCGTCGGTTTTAGTTGACGTTTACGTAAACGTCAATTATGCCTGCTGGCGGAAGCACTGTCCAAGGGGGGTGAAGGGTTCGTTCGCGACCTGAGCGTCCGGGCGATCGCGTCCCGAAGAGGAAAGAGATGGGCGTCGCCGGCAAACTGGGCTTCCCGCGAATTACCCGTATGGACGATCACCATGCGAGCGACGGGATCGACAAAGATATTCTGGCCGCCGACGCCCCAGAAAAAGGACCGGCCGCCGGCCGCCTGCGGTATCCAGACGTGCAACCCATAAAACGGGGCCCCTTTGGGCTGCGGCTTGTCCGGCCGCAACACAACCATCTCGTCGATCCATGCGGCGGGCACGAGCTGCCCGCCTGCCGCCTGCCCCCGGTTCAGCACCAGCGCCCCCAGCCGGCCGTAATCGCGCAGGCGCGCGGCGAACTGGCCTTGAACGCCCTCCTCGCCGTGAAAATTCTTGATCCAGAAGCCGCTGCCCTCGGCCCCGAGGCGCGACCATATCCTGTCCTCGAGATACGCGGTGTTGCTCATGCCGGTACGCTCGCTCAGCATGAGGCCGAGCAAAGCGGTCACCGCGCCGTTGTAGCTGAAAGTCTTGCCGGCGGGCGATCGATCAGTCTTCTCCTGCAGGTAGCGCCGCATGCTCTGGCGCGGCGAGACGGTGGGGTCGGTCGCGCGGTTGTCCGATATCGCGCCCGCCCCGTAGGCGGCATGAAGTTTGGCCGAGGTGGCCATCCGCAGCAGATCCTCCACCGTGTCGTCGGCAAATGCGCTGGCTTCGAAGCCGGGCAAGACCTGCCTGACGGTGGTGGCCAGCGTCAGCTTGCCTTCCGCGACCGCCACGCCGACCAGCAGCGACAGGATCGTCTTCGACATGGACGCCGAGTGCAGCGCGTCCTGGGCGCCGGTTCCCTGCAGGTATCGCTCGTAGACGATCCGGTCCTCATGCAAGACGAGAAATCCCGTCGTGCAGAAACGGGCCAGGTACTCCTCGAGCGAATGGGCTTGCGGATCCCCGGCAACGCGATACGTCACATTCTCCAATGGCAGGCCAGGGCCGAACACCGCCGGCGCACCGGCCGCCCGCGCTTCGTTGAACGGAAATCGCTGCTGGGGGTTGAGGAACGAACCGGTGCAGCCTTGTTGGGCCGCCGCGAGGGCGGGCAGGCCCACCGCGAACAGGACCAGGGCCGCGCGACGCAGGGAATCGATCGTCATGGGGCTCGGCGCAAAGCAGGTCACCGCTAGGCCGCCTGCCTCGCCTTCTCAAGTTTCGCCAGCAGCGCCTTGGCCTCGCGCTCATGCGTTTTCACCTCCTCGAGGTTGCCCTGCAATTCGGTCATCTGCTCCTCCAGCTGAGCGCGGTGCTGCGCCAGGATGGCGAGGAACTTGCGCAGCTGCGGCCCGGTGTCGCGCGGGCTGTCGTACATGTCGATGATTTCCTTGGCCTCGGTCAGCGACAGGCCCAAACGCTTGGCGCGCAGGGTGAGCTTGAGCCGGGTGCGGTCGCGCGCGGTGTAGACGCGGTTGCGCCCGCCCGCCCCTTCGCGCTGCGGCTGCAGCAGGCCCATGTCTTCGTAGAACCGCATGGCGCGCGTGGTCAGGTCGAACTCTTTTGCCAGGTCGCTGATGGTGTAGGTGGTGGCCATGGTGGTGGGTGAAGTCCTGTGCAAACGGGGGCGACAGCGCGAAACAGGCGCAGTCCCTACAATGGCTGAACATGACGTTTACGTAAACGTCAAATATACCCCGAATATTGCCATGAACCTCCTTGAACAGCAACTGCACTACCCCTTCGGCGACACCCTGCCCGCCTCGGGCGCGACGCTGGAGGTGGCGCCCGGCGTGAAGTGGATACGCATGGCCCTGCCCTTCGCGCTGGACCACATCAACCTGTGGCTGCTGCGCGACGAGATGGACGACCCGAACCAGGCGGGCGCGAAGATCCAGGGCTGGACCATCGTCGACTGCTGCATCAGCCGGGAGGAGTCCAAGGCCCAGTGGGAAGCAATTTTCGCGACGCAGCTCGAAGGCCTGCCGGTGCTGCGCGTCATCGTGACGCACATGCACCCGGACCACATCGGCCTGGCGCACTGGCTGTGCGAGCGATGGACCACTGCAAGCCACGTGTGCCGTTTGTGGATCAGCGCCACCGACTACCACTCGGCGCGCATAGGCTCGCAAAGCACCACGGGTTTCGGCGGCGAAAGCGCGGCGCGGTTTTTTGCCTCGCACGGCCTGGTGGACCCGGAGTCCGTCGAAAAAATCCGCGGCCGGACCGGCTACTACCCAAGCATGGTGCCCGCGGTGCCGGCCGGCTATGTGCGCATCATGGACGGCATGACAGTGCGCATAGGCGGACGCGACTGGCGCTGCATCAGCGGCTACGGCCACGCGCCCGAACACATCGCCCTGCACTGCGGCGAAACCGGCACGCTGATCAGCGGCGACATGGTGCTGCCGCGCATCTCTACCAATGTCAGCGTGTATGACCTCGAGCCCGAGGCCAACTCCCTCACGCTGTTCCTGGACTCCATCGACAAGTTCCTGCCGCTGGACCAGGACACGCTGGTGCTGCCCTCGCACGGCAAACCGTTTCGCGGCCTGCATACCCGCGTAGGCCAGCTGCACGACCACCACCGCGACCGCCTGGCCGAAGTCATGCAGGCCTGTGAAGCAGCCCCCTGCAGCGCCGCCGACATCCTGCCCATCATGTTCCCCCGCAAGCTGGACCTGCACCAGACCACCTTCGCCATGGGCGAAGCAGTGGCGCATTTGCATGCGCTGTGGTTCCAGAAGAAGCTGACGCGCCGGCTAGGCGCCGACGGCATTTACCGCTTCAGCAGCGTTCCGGCCTAGCGGCCGAATTAAAGGCGCCTCCCCCTACCAGCATGAGCCGTGGAACCGGCTTTGCCGGGCCACAGGCGGGCGGCCCCCTCGGGGGGCAGCGGCTACACGCAGTGAGCAAGCGTGGGGGCTCTTTTTTGCAAGCAGGGGCCGCGGAACTGGCTTTGCCAGGCCGCAGGCGCAGCGGCCCCCTCGGGGGGCAGGGAGCTACACGAAGTGAGCGACCGTGGGGGCTAGTGCCTCCACTTGCGATTGGCAGTCACCAATGCAGTGATATACCCATGCAGCCAATCAAAATTGATGGGTTTTTGCAGCAGGTGGGCTTCCGCCGGAAGGCCGCCGCGGGCCTGGACGGCCTCGGGCGCCAGGCCGCTGATCACCACGATCTGCATGTCGGCGAGCTGCAGGTTGCGCTTGCAGGCCTTGAGCATTTCAATGCCGTCAACGCCGGGCATGGACAGGTCGGTAATCAAGAGATCGGGCCGCATGCTGGCGATGTCCATCATGGCTTCGAGGGCGGAGGGCATCCAGGTGCAGTCAACCGGCAAGTCCCAATCTTCGAACTGGCAGCGGTAAAGCTCGCGGGTGTTTTCGTCGTCTTCCACCATCAGCACGCGCAAGCGGTGCTTGGGGTCGGTGTCGGCCCGCGAGAGCTGCGGGCTGTTCTTGGCCAGGTAGGCATTGATGGATTGCAGGGCAATGCGGCGGTGGCCGCCCAGCGTTTTCCAGGCCTCGATCTCGCCTCTTTCCACCAGTGATTGCACGGTCGCCACGGACAGGCCCAGCAGCTTGGCCGCGTAGCTGGTGCCGCAGTAATCCTCGCTTGAGAAATCTGAAGCGGTGATGGCGGCCTCAAAGGACTTGGGTTCACGCATGGTCAGTCTCGTAAAGGATTGTTTTTCGCATTTTTCTCATTTTAATCAATTCGATGTATTAAGCCCTAATAAAAACAGCAAAAAAGAGGTGAAAACAGACTTCCACGCAGGTAATTAATCCCGGTACGGACACATCGCGTCACATCAGGACACATCAGGCGTTTGCGGGGTCTTGGGCAGGGTGAAGAAAAACGTCGCGCCTTGCCCGGGTGCGGACTCGGCCCACAGCCTGCCGCCGTGGCGCTTGATGACCCGGCTGGAGGTGGCCAGGCCTATGCCCGTGCCGGGAAATTCCGAGGCGGCATGCAGGCGCTGGAAGGGGTTAAAAAGCTTGTCGGCATAGGCCATGTCAAAGCCGGCGCCGTTGTCGCGCACAAAGTACACGGGCAGCCCCGCGGCATCCAGCGTGTGGCCCACTGTGATTTCGGCGACGCTTTCGTGGGAGCTGAACTTCCAGGCATTGCCGAGCAGGTTTTCCATGACCACGCGGACCAGCCTGGCGTCGCCGTGCGCCTTCAGGCCTTCTTCGATGTTGATCAGCGCCTTGCGGTCGGGGTCGCGCGCCTGCCAGTCGTCCATGATGCCGCGCGCCAGCGCTGACAGGTCCACCGACTTGTTGCTCAGCGGCGCGCGCGACACCTGCGCCAGCGACAGCAGATCTTCGATCAGCTGCCCCATCTGCGCCACGCCGGCCTGTATGCGTGCCAGGTAATGCGAGACCCTGTCGCCCGCGCTGGTGCCCAGCTGCTTGGCCAGCAGGCGGCTGAAGCCGTCGACGGTGTTGAGCGGTGAGCGCAGGTCATGCGACACGGAATAGGAAAACGCCTCGAGTTCGTGGTTGGACAGCCGCAGCGCGGCCTCAATGGCCTTGATCTCGGTGATGTCGGCGTCGATGCCCACCCAGAAAGCCACATGGCCCTGTTCGTCCAGCACGGGCGAGGCACGGTAGGACATGGTGTGGGTGCTGCCGTCGCGGGCCAGCACGCGGCGTATGCCCATGAAGGGCGTCTGCGTGGCCTTGGCCGTCACCCACGTGGCCTTGATGTCCGGAAGGTCTTCGGGATGGATGACGGAGAACCACTGGGTGCCGGTCCAGTCCTCGAGCTTGCCGCCCACGAGGTCAAACCAGGCGCGATTGAAATAAGTCGCCGCGCCGTCCGGGTTGATGGTCCACACCACCTGGGGCGCCTGCTCGGCCAGCCCGCGGAACAGGGCCTGCTGGCGCTCCAGCGCCACGGTGCGCTCGGCCACTTTCTGCTCCAGCCCGGTGTTGAGCTCGCTGACCTCCTCAAGCAGGCGGGCGTTCTCGATGGCGATCGACGCCAGCTGGGCCAGCTCCAGCGCGACGTATTCGTCCTGCTGGGTGAACTCGCCTTCGTACTTGTCGGACAGCTGGAGCAGGCCGATGTTGCGGCCGTCGCGCCCGGTCAGGGGCACGGCCAGCCAGCCGCGTATGGGAGGATGCTTGTCGGCATAGTCGCCGAAACCGCGCCAGCGCGGATGGGCTTCGAGCTCGGCCTGGGTCATGCGCATGGAGCGATTGGTCTGGCAGACCATGGCGTAAATGCCGGTGCCGTCGGGCGGCTCGATGAGGTCGCGGTATTTCGCGTATTTGTCGGACAGCGACAGCGCGTTGATGGCCTGCTTCCAGTCGCTGTTCACGGTCAGGCTGACAATGGACTGGTGCGCGCCCACCACGCCCCTGGCCTGCTCGGCCACTTCATGCATGGTGCCTTCCAGCGTCTGGTGCCAGGTGATGGCCTGGGCGGCGTCGGCCGCGCGCTGCAGGGTGAAAAGATGCTCCTGCACGTCGCGCTCGGCCTTGAGCTGGGCGGTGACGTCCATCGCCAGCACAAAACGCGCCGGCACGCCGGCGTACTGGATGGGCCGCGACACCGCCTGGACGGAAAAGACCGAGCCATCCTTGCGGCGGTGCAGCCAGGTGTTTTTTCTTTCGACGGAGTCATCTTCGAGCGTACGGCTCAGGCGCGCGTGCTCGGACTCGGGGCGGATGTCGAAGAGGGTCATTCCGAGGAACTCTTCCACCGAGTAGCCATAGCTGTCCACGGCCGCCTTGTTGACATTGAGGAAGCGCATCGTGCCGGCGTCGAACACCCACATGGGTACCGGCGCCATTTCAAACAGCACGGCGTAGCGCTGCTCGCTGTCTACCAGGGCCTGCTCCGCCAGCTTGCGCTGTGTGACGTCGCGCTCCACCGCCACCCAGTGGGTGAACCGGCCCTGGACGTTGGCGATGGGGACGATATCCAGGTCCACCCAGAACTCGTCGCCGCTCTTGGTGTAGTTGATCAGTTCGGCGCGCACCGGCTGCCAGCGCTCCAGCGCGGCGCGGACGCGGTCCAGTTCGGCGCGCTGCGTCTTCGGGCCCTGCAGCAGGCGCGGTGTCTGGCCGAGGACTTCCTCGCGGGTGTAGCCGGTACGCCGCTCGAAGGCGTCGTTGACAAAAGCGATGCGCGGGCCGGGCGCGTCAATCGGCTCGGCCTCGGTGATCAGCACGATGTCGTTGAGGCGGGCGATGCAGGACTCGAGCAGGCGCAGGTGTTCCTGGGCCTGGTGCTGCTCGGTGATGTCCTGCAGCACGCCGACCAGGCTCACGACCTTGCCGTCCCGCATCACCGCACGGCCCCGTGTGCGCACCCAGATGCGCCGGCCCTTCTCAGTGACAAGCGGCAGCTCCAGGTCCCAGGGCGTACCGTGATTGAACGCGGCTTCGGCCGCAGCCCTGACGACGGGCTGCACTTCCGGCGCATAGGAGCGGATGGCCTGCCCAATGCTCAGCCTGGCACCGGGCTCGAGGTCATGGATGCGGTAGATTTCCTGGGACCAGAAGGGCGCCATGGTGTCGGCCTGGACCTCCCATCCGCCGATTTTCGCGAACTCGCCGGTGCGGTTGAGCAGCTCGGTGCTGCGCTCGATTTCCAGTTCCGCCTGTTTGCGGTCGGTAATCTCCTGGATCACGCCGGAGCGGCGCGGCGCCTGCCCGGGCGAGTCGTCCTCCGCCCCGTGGGCGCGGCCCATCAGGTGGATCCAGCGCACCTCGCCGGCCGCGGTGACGATGCGGAACTCGACGTCCAGCGGCAGGCCGGCCTCGACGGCTGCGTCCCGCCTGGCCTTGAAGCCCTCGCGGTCGGCGGGATGGATCAACTGCAAAAACGCTTCGCGGTTCGTGGGAAAGCTCGACTTGTCCACGCCCAGCACGTCATAGACCTCATCGGACCACCAGGTCTCCTCGCTGCGAACGTCAAGCTGCCAGTAGCCTATGCGTCCCAGCCGCTGGGCATCCTGCAGCTTGCGCTGGATGGCTTCGCTGTTCGCCAGCTCGGCCTCCAGGGCCCCGCGGTGCTTCTGCAGGGATTCGGCCATGCGGTTAAAGCCCTCCGCGATGCGGGAGAACTCCCCACCGTCGTCTGACGAGGTGATCGGGATACGCACATCCAGCCGCCCGTCCTGGATGCGCCGGGTCGCCTGCAGGATGTTGCGCGTGGGAGCCACGATGGCGCGCCCGCCCATCATCCAGGCGAGCAGGCCGCTCAGGAAGGCCAGCATGGAAAGCGCGCCCAGCTCCAGCCACAGCTGCCGCTGGCTGGCCCCCACCACCAGGTTGTGGTCCAGGCTGACAGCCACAAAAAAAGCCTGGCCCACGTTGCTGCTGCTGGGCATATAGGCCCACAAGCGGCGATTGCCCGTGCTGTCGGGGCCGTCGGCCGTGCCCGAGCGCAGGCCCTTGACCGCCTCCCTCAGCACCGGGCTGGCCACCTTTTGCCCAACGCGCACGGGCAGGGCCGGCTTTCCGGCCAGCAGCACGCCGTTGCGGTCGTGGATGCCGAGCGCGGAGCCGGGCGGAAGGTGAATATTTCCCACCGTTTTCGCCATTTCGTTCAGGTCTACGGAGGCATAGGCGACAACCACGACCCGGCCCTGTTGATCCAGCAGCGGCAGAGCAAAGCTGATGGAGGGTATGCCCGTGGCGCGGCCCACGATGTATTCGCCGACCACGAACTCGCGGCGGGCCACCGCCTCGCGAAAATATGCGCGGTCGCCCAGGTAGTTCAACGTCGAGCCCGGAAGCCCGTTGCACATCGCCTGGCCGTCCATGCCCACAATGCCCAGGTTGGCATACAGCGGAAAGAGCTCGTTCAGCTTCGCCAGGTAGGCGTCGCAGCGGCCGTCCCGGCCGCCCTTGACGTCCTTGCCGTCTTTGTCGCTTCGCAGCTCGGGCGCGTGGATGATGGCCGTGAGCACCTGGCGCGCCGTCTCGGCCAGCTGCTGCTGGTTCGAGGCGGCCAGCGAGGCCGCGAACTGCAGGTCGGTCATGGCCCGCTCGACGGCGGCATCGGCGTTATAGACGGCCTTGAAGATGGACAGGCCGAACAGCGGAACAATCGCGGCCAGCACCAGGATGACGAGGCGGGTTCGTAAAGTGATCTGAACTTTCATGCGGCCATCTCTCAGGAGCCCGTCCGCATCGCGCGGGCGCCCTGCACCGCGGGGGAACTATCAACCGGCCGCGATGGATTCATTCACATCAAGCCAATAGGCCTGGAGCCGCTGGAGTTTTTCCGTGAGGTCTCCAAAATCGACAGGTTTGCGCACAAAGCCATTGGCGCCGGCCTGGTAGCAGGCCACGATGTCCGAGCGCTCGCTGGAAGAGGTCAGCATGACCACAGGCACCAAAGCCGTGAGGGGGTTGGCGCGCACGCCGCGCAGCACATCCAGCCCGGAGAGCTTGGGCAGTTTCATGTCCAGCAGGATGAACGAAGGCTGGCGCTGCGTGTCGCGCCCCGCGTGGGCTCCCTGCCCGAAAAGATAATCCAGCGCCTGCACGCCATCGCGCGCAACCGCGATCTCGGCCGTCACGCCCTGCTCTTCCAGGGTCAAGACAGTCAGTTCCAGGTGGTCGGGATTGTCTTCAACTACGAGTATGAGCTTGTCGTTCATGGCAGTGCTTGATAAATACGACATGAGTCCCTGATGCTTTTGCTTTTGGCGTTTTTGATATTTTTGTCATATTAACAAGTAACGCCGACCTGTACTACTTTGTTATGGCCGGTTCAGGTCCGCCCCCCGGCAAAGGGCTTGCGTCGCGAGGGTTTACCCCCCGGGGCCTACCAGCGTGGAATCGCTTCGTCCTTGAGCTGGCCGCGCAATTCGGCGTAATCGGGCACGATGGTGCGCACCGTGTCCCAGAAACGTGGGCTGTGGTCCATGACGCGCAGGTGGCTCAACTCGTGGACCACCACGTAGTCGATCACGGACGGCCTGAAATGGACCAGCCGCCAGTTCAGCCGGATGGAGCCGTCGGCGCTGGCGCTGCCCCAGCGCGTGCCGGCGCTGGAGAGGCTGAGCTTGTGCCACTGCACGCCCAGCTGCGGCGCGAAGTGGTTGAGCCGCTCGACGAAGATGCGCTTGGCCTGGCGCATCAGCCAGGCCTGCACGGCATCACGGATCTGCTCGGGCGACGCGTTGTGGGGCAGGCCCACATGCAGCGTCATCTGGGCCACGCCGGGCAGCATGGCGCCTGCCGCATCGTCATTGCCCTGCAGCAGCACCTCGGGGGGCCGGGCCTTGAGCTCGGCGCCTATGCCGCCGAAAGCATGCCGCGGATCTATCACCACGATCACCTGATCGCCCAGGAAAGGCAGGGTGGTGCCGTCCTTCCAGTCGATGCGCGCGGATTCCATGCGTTCATGGCGCTCGCGGGTCTCCCGCAGCTTGGCGAGTATCCAGCCGGACTTTTCGAGCACGGCCTTGTCGATTTCATAGAGCGGCACCCATTTGGGGGCGCTCACGGTGAGGCCGTCGGCGCCAGCTGAAAAGCCGATGGTCTTGCGCTTGCTGCGCCGGAATTCGTAGGCCACCAGGATGCCGTCCAGCACGGTTTCGCGCGTAGCGCGCGGATGGCGAAAGGTGGCGGGGGCCAGGGCCTGCTGCAGGCTCTGGGCCGGGAGTTGCGGCCCGATGAAGTCGGCCTCGGGGGCCGTTTGCGGCCTGGGTACGGAGACCGCCGGCTTTTTGGGCCGGGGCCTTACCGGGGACTTGCCGCTTTTTGGGTTTGCGGTGCGCGGCGGCGGCGCGGGATGGGCGTCAAACAGGTCAAGCGTGAACTGGAGAAGCCGTTGCATCATGGCAGTTTAGCGTGGCGCAACAGGCGTGGTTGCCGCTCAGGTATTGGCGGCGGAGGCGGCGGGGGCCGTGGGGGCCGCATAGGCCTCGGGGTCCAGCCGATGCATTTCGGACTCTATCCAGGCCTCCACTTCGCGCATCAGCTCATCGGGCTGGCGGCCCGCACTGGGGATGGGCTTGCCGATGGAAATGTCGACGATACCGGGCTTCTTGATGAAAGCCTTGCGCGGCCAGCATTTGGCCGAGGTAACGGCGATGGGGACCACCGGCGCGCCGGTTTCGATGGCCAGGCGCGTGCCGCCGGATTTGTAGGTGCCCTTCTGGCCACGCGGGATGCGCGTTCCTTCGGGAAACATGATGACCCAGGTGCCCTGCGCCATCAGGCGCTTGCCCTGCGCCACCACCTTGCTGAAGGCCTGGGCTCGCTGGCTGCGGTCGATGTGGATCATGTCCATGCGCGCCATGGCCCAGCCGAAAAACGGCACGTAAAGCAGCTCTTTTTTGAAGACGTAGGCCAGCGGATGCGGCATCAGCGTGGGCATGCAGAATGTTTCCCAGGTGCTCTGGTGCTTGACCAGCAGCACGGCGGCACTGGTTTCACCGGTGGGCAGGTTTTCCATGCCGGTGACGCGGTTCTTGATGCCCAGCAGCAAGGTGCCGCCGCTGACCGCCAGCCGCAGCCAGCCCGCGCACATCCAGTACATGGTGGTGCTGCTGACAAAAATCGAGGCGATGATCACAAAAATGGCCCAGGGGACCACCGTGACGGACATCCACAGAAGGTGCAGGACGGAGCGGATGAAGGGCATGGCGGGGTTCCGGCTATCGGTTCAGGTTGCAGGGGCGAAAGATGTTCCGCGAGAGGCTTGGTGCCTAGATGGCCATCGGCAGCGGCCGGGCGCTGCGCGCAAGCAGGAAGTCGGCGAAGGCCGGCAGGTCCGCATGCACTGTGGTGCCTTCGGGGAGGCCCTCGGGCTGCCCCTTGGCCGATTTGCCCGTGAGGACCAGGTGCGGTTCGCAGCCGGCCGCTGCGCCGGCCTGCAGGTCGCGCAGCGAATCGCCGACCGTGGGCACGCCGGCCAGTTGCACGCCAAAGCGCGAGCCTATCTGCTCGAACAGGCCGGGCAAAGGCTTGCGGCAGGTGCAGCTTTCCTCGGGGCTGTGCGGGCAGTAGAAGACCGCGTCGATACGGCCGCCGACGGCGGCCAGCATCTTGTGCATCTTGGCATGCATGGCATTGAGCGAGGCCACGTCAAACAGGCCGCGCCCCAGGCCCGACTGGTTGGACGCAATCACTACATGCCAGCCCGCGTGGTTGAGCCGCGCAATCGCCTCCAGCGAGCCGGGCAGCGGCAGCCATTCGTCCGGCGTCTTGACGAAGTCGTCGCTGTCGCTGTTGATGGTGCCGTCGCGGTCGAGGATGACGAGTTTCATGGTATTTGCCTTTGCCTGGAAGCTTACGCTGCCAACTTGGAAAGGTCAGCTACGCGATTCATCGCCTGGTGCAGGGTGGCCAGCAAGCCCAGACGGTTGGCACGCAGCGCCGGGTCTTCGGCATTGACCATCACACCATCAAAGAAAGCGTCGACAGGCGCTTTCAGGGCGGCCAGCGCCTGCAGCGACGCGGCATAGTCGCCCGACGCGAAAGCGGCTTCGGCTTTGGGTGCGACGGTTTTCAGGGCTTCGGCCAGGGATTTCTCGGCGGCTTCCTGCAGCAGTTCGGGCTTCACGGCAGCTTCGACTGCGCCGTCTGCCTTCTTGAGGATGTTGCCGACACGCTTGTTGGCGGCTGCCAGCGCGGGCGCTTCGGGCAGCGCGGCAAAGGCGCGCACGGCGGCCAGGCGCTTGGCGACGTCGCCCAGGCGCTGGGGCTTGAGCGCCAGCACGGCATCGACCTCTTGCGCGCTGTAGCCCTGCTCGCGCAGGGAGCCGGCGAGGCGGTCGTAGATGAAATCGACCAGGGCGACGGAGGCATCCTGGATCTTGTCGCCGAACACCGGCTGCGCGCCTTCGACCAGTTCGGCCAGGCCCAGCGGCAGGTCTTTCTCGACCAGCATGCGGATCACGCCCAGCGCGTGGCGGCGCAGCGCGAACGGGTCCTTGTCGCCGGTCGGCAGGTTGCCGATGCCGAACATGCCGACCAGGGTTTCGAGCTTGTCGGCCAGCGCGACGGCAACACCCACGCTGCTGCGCGGCAACTCGTCGCCGGCAAAACGCGGCTTGTAGTGGTCTTCAATCGCATCGGCCACCTCGGCGCCCAGGCCGTCGTTGAGCGCGTAGTAACGGCCCATGGTGCCTTGCAGCTCGGGGAACTCGCCGACCATGTCGGTCACCAGGTCGGTCTTGGCGAGTTCGGCGGCGCGTTGCACGGCAGCTACGTCGATGTTCAGGCGTGTTGCGATGGTCTCGGCAATCGCGCGCACGCGCTGGGTGCGCTCGCCCTGCGTGCCCAGCTTGTTGTGATACACCACCTTGCCCAGGCCTTCAACGCGCGAAGCCAGGGTTTTCTTGCGGTCCTGGTCAAAGAAGAATTTGGCGTCGGCCAGGCGCGGGCGCACCACGCGCTCGTTGCCGCCAATCACCGCGCTTGCATCGCTGGGGCTGATGTTGCTGACGACCAGGAACTTGTTGGTGAGCTTGCCCGAAGCATCGAGCAGCGGGAAGTATTTCTGGTTGGCCTTCATCGTGAGGATCAGGCATTCCTGCGGCACGCCGAGGAATTCTTTTTCGAACTCGCAGACCAGCACATTGGGGCGCTCGACCAGCGCGGTGACTTCGTCGAGCAGCGCGTCGTCTTCGATCGCCTTGACACCACCGCCAACCTTGGCCGCGGCCGCCGCCAGCTGCCTGGCGATATCGGCCTTGCGTTCGGCAAAGCTGGCGATGACCGCGCCGTCTTTTTGCAGGGTCGCAGCATAGCTGTCTGCGTCTTTCAGCATCACCGGATCCACAGCGGCTTCAAAGCGGTGGCCGTGCGTGCTGTTGCCGGCTTTCAGCCCCAACGCCTCGATGGCGACGACCGTGCTGCCATGCAGCGCAACCAGGCCGTGGGCGGGGCGTACAAACTTGACATCGCTCCAGCCGTCGGCCAGCTGGTAAGTCATGACCTTGGGAATCGGCAGTTTTGCAATCGCTTCGAGCACGGCTTTTTGCAAGCCCTCTGCCAGGGTCGCACCCTTGACGGTGCTGTCGTAAAACAGCGCCTCGGCCTTGCCGTCGGGTGCGCGCTTGAGGCCGGCCACCGCCGATGCGTCGGCGCCCAGGGCCTGCAGCTTCTTGAGCAGCGCGGGCGTGGCATTGCCCGATGCGTCCAGCCCCACGGCCACCGGCATGAGTTTTTGCGAGACAGCCTTGTCGGCAGCCTGCGCGGCCACTGCCGTGACATGCGCAGCCAGGCGGCGCGGCGAGGCAAAGGCGGCGAGCGCCGAAGCCTCGGCCGTCAGGCCCTGGGCCTTGAGCTGCTCGAACAGCACACCGGCAAAGGCATCGCCCAGCTTTTTAAGCGCCTTGGGCGGCAGCTCTTCGACAAACAGTTCTACGAGAAGGTTTTGGGAGGCGTTCATTTGTTTTTTCGAAAATGTCGGAGCGCAAAAATTGACAGGGCTGCGGCCATCAGCGGTACCCAGATGGTTTGGACTTCATTGAGCAGCACGTCGGCGCCGCGCTGCGTGAAAAACCGGGAAAAGGCGACCGGCGAAACCTCAACAGGCCGCCATGGGCTGAAGAAGCGCTGTTCAGAGAACGGCCAGTAAAGCGGGATGGCCACGCCGCCGTTGGTGAGGGTGTCCAGCAGAGGATGCGAAAACATGCACAGCGCTATCCAGGCATAGCCCTGCCAAGCCGGCAGCTTCCAGTACCGCGCCAGCCACAAGCCGATCAGGCCGGCAACGAGCGCAAAGCCCAGGGTGTGCGTGAAACCGCGATGCCCCCAGATGCCGCCGTAATGGATGCCGAGCTTGAAGGCGACGCCGTCAAAGTCGGGAAGAATGGCCGCGACCATACCCGCCAGCAGCATGGAGGGTGGTATCCGTTTGCTGCCCAGTGCCACAGCAGCGGCAATAGGGACGGCAATATGGGAAAAGATGGTGGGCATGAAGGTGCGGCGAAGTCAGTCGCGAAATCTTCAGGCGGCTTTTTTGGGCGGCAATTGATCAACCCATTCGCGCGGCGCCATCGGGAAGCCCAGGCGTTCGCGGCTTTCGTAATAGCTCTGCGCCACGGTGCGCGCCAGGTTGCGGATGCGGCCTATGTAAGCGGCGCGTTCGGTCACGCTGATGGCGCCGCGCGCATCCAGCAGGTTGAAGCTGTGCGCGGCCTTGAGCACCTGCTCATAGGCCGGCAGGGCCAGTTGAGCCTCGATGAGGTGCTTTGCCTGTTTTTCATGGGCGCTGAAGGCGGTGAACAGGAAGTCGGCGTCGCTGTGCTCGAAGTTGTAGGTGGACTGCTCGACCTCGTTTTGTTTGTAGACGTCGCCGTAGCTCAGTTTGGAGCCGTCGGCCCCTTCGGTCCAGACCAGGTTGTAGACGTTGTCCACGCCCTGCAGGTACATGGCCAGGCGTTCCAGGCCGTAGGTAATTTCGCCGGTGGCGGGCTTGCAGTCTATGCCGCCGACCTGCTGGAAGTAGGTGAACTGCGTGACTTCCATGCCGTTGAGCCAGACTTCCCAGCCCAGGCCCCAGGCGCCCAGCGTGGGGTTTTCCCAATCGTCTTCGACGAAGCGGATATCGTTTTTCTTGAGGTCAAAGCCCAGGGCTTCGAGCGAGCCGAGGTAGAGCTCCAGGATGTTGGCGGGCGCGGGTTTCAGCACGACCTGGTACTGGTAGTAGTGCTGCAGGCGGTTGGGGTTCTCGCCGTAGCGGCCGTCCTTGGGGCGGCGGCTGGGCTGCACATAAGCGGCTTTCCAGGGCTCGGGGCCCAGCGCGCGCAGAAAGGTCGCGGTGTGCGAGGTGCCGGCGCCGACCTCCATGTCGTAGGGCTGCAAAAGGGCGCAGCCTTGCTTGTCCCAGTAGGACTGCAGCGTCAGGATGATTTGCTGGAAAGTGAGCATAGGAGTGGGTTCAGGACAAAAGCGCGGCGCCTGTGCAGGCGCCGTAAGGGCAAGGCCGCACCGGCGGCCCCGCGAAACCGGTCATTTTACGCGTCGACGGCGCGCGGGCGCCGTAGCGGCTGCGGGTGGCGCCGAGTCGGGCGGCACATACCAGCCAGGCCCGGCCTTGAAGGCCTCGGCCAGGAAATCGATCATCACGCGAACCTTGGCGCTCAGGTGGCGGCGGCTGGGGTAGACGGCCAGCACGTCGATGTCGGGCATGCGGTAGCCCGGCAGCAGCGGCACCAGGCGCCCTTCGCGCAGGTCGTCGCCGACCAGAAAGGCCGGTTGCCAGATGACGCCCTGCCCGGCCAGGGCTGCCATGCGGGCCGTGTCGCCGTTGTTGGCGTGCATGACGTACTGGACCTTGACCTTGTGCGGGCGCGCCTGCCCGTCGACGAAATGCCATTCGTTGGCGGTGGCGGCATAGGTGTAGCCCAGGCAGCGGTGCGCCGCGAGGTCGGCGGGCACCTGGGGCGTGCCGTACTGCTCGAGATAGGCGGGCGCGGCGCAGACGATGTTGCAGGAGGTGGCCAGCTTGCGTGCCGCATGGGTGGCGGGGCCGGTGCGCGAGATGCGGACGGCGAGGTCGTAGCCTTCTTCCACGATGTCGACCACGCGGTCGCTGAGCGCGATGTCAAGCTCCACGTCGGGATAGCTTTGCATGAAGCGGGGCCACAGCGGCGCCAGCTGGCGTATACCGAAGCTCACGGGCGCATTGATGCGCAGGCGCCCGCGCGGCTGCAAAGTGGCCGAAGAGGCCAGCGCTTCGGCGTCGGCGACCTCCTCGAGGATGGACTTGCTGCGCTCATAAAGCGCCTCGCCGCTTTCGGTGAGGGAAAGCGTGCGCGAGCTGCGGTTGAGCAGGCGCGTGCCGAGGTGCGCCTCCAGCTCGTTGATGTAGCGCGTGACATTGGCCGGCGAGGTGTCCAGCGCATCGGCCGCGCGGGTGAAACTGCCGCGCCCCACGACGGTGGCGAACACCTCAAAGGCTCGCAAGCGGTCCATGGTGGGCCTCCTCAATGAAGTTCATAAAAACTGAATGATTAAAACACTTTTCAGGTCTTCTTCTTAGAGAACATGAACCGTACATTGGAGCCATCGGCAAGCCAGAAGGCTCGCCGAACCAAAAAGCCCCTTCAACAAACGACTCAAGGAAACTGACATGACCACCGCACAAACCTCCTCCTTCATGCCCCGTTTTGCCAACAAGACCGTGCTCGTCACGGGCGGCAACAGCGGCATCGGCCTGGCGACCGCATTGCAGTTCGCGGCGCAAGGCGCCCGCGTCGTCATCACCGGCCGCGATCAAGCCTCACTGGACAAAGCCAAAGCCCAACTGGGCGAAGGCGCCATCGCCCTGCGCAACGACGCCGGGGCCAGCGGCTCAGCCAAAGCGCTGG
>Ga0102589_1002686_pt1 | contig 19861 bp, 12 predicted proteins | sample AraplaMF_Col_mLB_FD_76858 | JGI IMG/M metagenome (GOLD analysis project Ga0102589, IMG submission 76858) | Arabidopsis root microbial communities from the University of North Carolina, USA - plate scrape MF_Col_mLB | ecosystem: Host-associated > Plants > Roots > Endosphere | place: USA... | reverse complement strand
CTCCCAAGAATAAACATATATTAATTATATACTCCAAAGATGAACCTAAAGATATTGAGCAAGTTAGGATTTTAGATAGTTTATTAGGACACTTTTCAAATAACATTAACATTATTGAAGACAATAAACTAGATACCTTAAACAAAAGTAAATTCAATTACATATTTTATATGAATCTGACTTCAAAAAGATTATCTTCCGAAGTAGGAACATTTTTAGATGCTTTTAATGGACCTGTCTTTATAATTGGTGGAAGTATTGAACAATCTTCTAAACGCTTTAATTTTATAAAAACAAATGGTGAAACGCTAATTAATTCTATTACATTAGTATCTACACATATAGAAATGCCTTGCTCAGAGGATCGAATCATAATGAATCTAGATCCTAATATTCCTGCTGAATTTCTACTTTTAGGAATGAAAAAAGATGGAGGAGATATCCCACTGTTGGTAAAAAAGAATCAGTCCTACTACTTAGCAGCTGAATCTTTATTTAATCCAATAGGTAAGGCCCTTGGAGAAATCTTGTTTTCCTTTTTTAATCAACCGTCTGATAAGCAACATTATAAGTATTTAAGGTTAGAGGATGTCAATCCAAAAGCTGATTACGAAGTTTTAATGGAAATTGCAAAATATTTAAAAAGTAAGCATGTCCCATATATGATTTCACTTATACCCGTATATGTGAACCCTAAAACAGGTGAAGAATTACACCTTTCTAATTCACCGAAGTTAGTAAAAACTTTACAGTATATGCAAAACAATGGGGCATCGATTATCTTGCACGGCTACAGGCACCAATACAGTAATGAAGAAACTGGTGAGGGTTTTGAATTTTGGGACGTAAAACAAAATAGACCGATCTTGCAGAAAAAAAGTCAATTAGCTAAAGGAAGAGAAGACTTTAGCAGTGAACAGAAATATCAAAGCTACTTAATCAAAGGAAAAGCATATGAAAAAACGTATATTACCAAAGCAATCCAAAGTGGTGTTCAAGAACTTGTAACACATAAATTATATCCGCTTGCTTTTGAAGCTCCTCATTATTCTATGTCACAAGAAGGGTATAAAATACTGTCTAAACATTTTTCAACGTATATTGGCCAAACCCAACTTACAGACCAAACGTGGAAGGGAGTCTATGCGCCAATTTATGATTCCAAACCCCAATTTCTTTACGGCATGAAACTATTGCCAGAGACGGTTGGTTACGTTGTAGATGGGGATGAAAATTCTTTAAAAAATATTAAAAGTATAGCTCATTATAATGTAGAATTCTCAGATGCTTATATTTCAGGTTACTACCATCCATATTTGGGAATTCGCAAGTTAAAAGAACTTATTAATATAATGGAGTCTGTTCCTAATGCTGAATGGTTGGAATTAAAAAATTCTGAGAACTATGTATCCATTCCTAAAATAACATTGTCTTCATCAAATGGAAAAGTAATAGTAAAGAAATCATTTATTTCAAGTGATTATGAACGAAATTATATTTTTAAAAAAATGATATTATGGATAGTTGTCTTTTTATTACTAGTTTGTTTAATGGTTTATAAAATCGCATCAAAAAAAGTGAATAAAAAGACAACAACAATTAATTAGGACGTTTTCTGCGATAATATATGGAGCTTATTGATTATGAATAAAGAATAGCTCCCTTTACCGAATTTTATTTAAAGCTTACTCCAATAGACAACACTTTTAGAAGTGTTGTTCTTTTTGTTGAATCGAATTCAGCATTTATTAAGTAAAAGTAGAAATTTTGATATATATGACGATATATATATTTGCGGCATCTAAGTTAGCATTTTGGAACCTGTAAATCTGGTCTTATGCCGTTAATTTGTTAGGAGGATTCAAATGAAAAAACACCAAAAGTCTTCATTATTTTGGTTACTAAAAGTAATAATATTTATAGTATTAATACAATTTACTAATACTACTCAAACGATTATTTTTACTTTATTAATCATATTAAGTGCTATTTTCTATAGCTTGTCGACAAAACGTATTTCCTTTATTTATTTTGTGGTCGTTACCTTAGCTTCAATATTTTATATTTTATATTTAGCATTTGTACAACATTGGTCACCTGTTGAACAAGGTAAACAAATATTAGTTCACTTTTCGACTATGTCAGTTTTATTCTTACTCTATATATCAAATTATCATTTGAAAGATATTGTAAATGAAAATATAGAACTTACCAATAAGATGAATGAGTTGGAGAAGTTTATAGGAAATACTGTACTACTTACTCAAAGTGAATTTGAAAATCGAGCACAAATTATAAAAAATTCAATGCAGAGAAGAAATGAAACTGGATATATAATCTCAATTGATCTTTCAAAACTTAATAATAATATTTCTGAAAGTATCTTACTTGATATTTCTAATTCCGCTTTAAAGTCAGTTCGAAATCAATTTGATTTAGTAGGACAGTTTTCATCTAATAATATTAAGATCTTAATTCAAAATACGAATGAAGAAGGTTTAAATATAGTGATGAACCGATTCTTTTCGAATTTTATTCAGAAGGTCGATGAAAAAATTTATGATCAGTTACTGATTGAGTCAGTCAAAATATAGAAAGCGAGGTGCTATCTCTATGAGTATTTTGATTTTAATTATTGGTTTTTTAGCACTTTGCCTTTCTACTTTTATGGTTATTCATCTTCTCGGAATTAAGACAATGCTATTATTTTCTTCTTTTTTGTTTATTCTTTTATTAATATATTATTCAGTATTAACTGTAGCTGGTTTAATTTATAGGTCTAATACAAGGAATTTTCAGATGAAAAGAAAACAGGATTATCCAAGTGTTGATATATTAATACCTGCTCATAATGAGGGTGTTGTCATAAAAGATACTTTAGCTGCAATGGCAAAATTAAAATATGAGGGAAAATTAACTGTCTATCTATTGAACGATAATTCAAGTGATGAGACAGGTGAAATTGCAGATGAATTCGATAAAGCCTACTATCACATTAAACACATTATGGTACCTTCAGGGGAACCTAAGGGGAAATCTCGTGTATTAAATTATGGCTTAAGTATTTCTGATGGGGAGTATTTCTGTATTTACGATGCAGACAATCAACCAGAACCTGGCGCATTAACATTACTGATTGAGGCAGCGTTAGCTACTGACAATGCTGCTGGTGCAGTTGGATATGTAAAAACAATGAATGAACAAAAAAATTGGCTTACTAGAATGATATCAATCGAATTTCAAGTATTTCAATTGTTAATGCAATCTGGTAGATGGCTACTTTTTAAAACTGGTTCTCTCACAGGCACAAATATGTTAGTAAAAAGATCAGTTATTGAACAACTTGGTGGATACGATGTATACGCAATTGCGGAGGATGCAGAGCTAACCTTAAGAATTACACAGAGTGGTTATTTATTGCCAATTGTACCGCAATCTGTAACTTGGGAACAAGAACCTGAAACATTAGGAGTATACATTAAACAGCGTACACGTTGGCTTCAAGGGAATCTATATATACTTGAAAAGGTCTTTTCTACGCCTAGTTATTGGACGGGGAAATTAATCGTACATTCATTACATCAATTATTGGTTTATGTAGTTTTTTGGTTGTTCTTAGTATTGTCATACGGATGGTTTATTTTAGGACTATTCGGATTCTTAAAAATTGAATACTCCTTACCGTTATTATTTATGTGGTATGTTGCTTATACAGTTTATACATGTCAATTGTTTAGTGCACAAATATCAGAAGAAACAAATAAACCAATCAATATTTTTAGTGCTTTGATCATGTATTTTACCTATGCACAGTTATTTACTTATTTGTTTGTAAGAAGCTTATCATTATATATTAAAGCGAGAATCAACAATAAAACAATTGGCTGGGATAAGACAACACGTTTCAAATCTCAAAAGTGAACAATTCAATTACATAAGTTTTTTATTGGAACGAACCCTCAAAAACGACGAATAATCAATGTTTTTGAGGGTTTTGTTTATCTTTAGGAAATTTTGTAGCTTTAACTATTTTAAAGTAGATATATACGGGGCGAATGGGAATGACCCAACAAGAAGAAACTTCTATTTTTGCCTATCGATTGATGAGTAAATGTTTTCAACAAACCACTTTTTAATAAGTGGTTTTTTTCCGTATTATGTAGAAAATATTCACCTAGAAAAAGTGCAAGGTTTCCTATACAATTATTGCAACTATTAAGAAAGAAATAATAGATTAAGGAAAGGATGAACCATCTGAGTATGAATAATAGATTGATTATTGGAATGGATGGCGGAGGAACGAAGACGAGAGTCATGGTGAAAGAACGATTAGATGGAGAAATTCTTTTTGACCAAAATTTTGGGATGTCGAATTATAATAACATCGGCGTAGAAGGTCTGAGACCAGTATTTCATGAAATTTATGAAGCATTGGAAAAGTGTTTCGGGGAGCGACTGCAAGATGCGATTCTAGTACTAGGTTCTGCCGGTGTCGACCGACCAAAGGATGTTGAAATCTATTTGTCTGCTTTAAAAGAAAGTGGATTTACTTGCAGATTAGAGGTTGTGAATGATGCAGAAATTGCGCTTGTTGGTGGGAACGGAGATCGAAAAGATGCTTTGATGATTGCTGGAACGGGTTCTATTGTTGTGGGAATTAATTCAGATGGAAAAATTGTTCGCTCAGGTGGATGGGGCGGATTAATCAGTGATGAAGGAAGTGGTTTTCAAATTGGTCGACTTGCGATTGCTGCTGTAATGCAAGAGTATGACAAAGTGATTTCACCTACTTCATTTACCGATCAATTACTTACTCATTTTCAGTTGACTTCTCCAGAAGATTTTATGGATCTACTATACTTAGAAAATACACTTCCGGTGGATAAGATTGCTTCATGCACGCCAATTATTCTAGAAGCTTGGGTCAAAGGTGACCAAGCTGCTCATACGATTGTGGAAGGAGAACTAGAGAAACTAGTTCGTTTAGTTGAAGGGATCAGTCGACAAATGGGTAAAGCAACATTCCGTCTCTCTGTTGCAGGTAGTTTGTTGACTAAATCATCTGCTTATTTAGGCGGGTTAAAAGAAAAATTAAGTGCGGTTTTACCGCAAGTTGAGATTTCTACACCACTTCACGATCCAGTATTCGGTGCCATTATTATTGGTGCACAAATACAAGTGAATACCAATAAAGAATAGTATGGAAATGGGGACTTAAAATGCGTGAAATAGGAATTAGTGTGTATCCCAATTTTTATCCTGTAGAACAAATCAAAAACTACTTGGAAAAGGCAAATTCATTGGGTTTTAATAAAGTATTTGTTTCACTGATTTTAAATAATCATGGTTTTGAAGGTGCTCAGAATGTAAGCGCAAATACTTGGAATGAAATACTTAGTTACTGTAAAGAACTTGGTATGTCTGTGTCTGCTGATATAAATGATGAAGTGTTTAAAGAGCTTGGTTGTACATTGAATGATCTTTCAGCTTTACAAAAGATGGGCATTACAAGACTCCGAATTGATGGAGGATTTACGAGCGGGGAAGTTGCCATTCTTTCAAAAAATCAGCAGGGGATTCAAATAGAAGTAAATGCCTCAATGTCTTCTTCTAATAATCAAAATGGAAGCGCTTTATGGGAATGTCGTGAATTTTTAGAAACAGTTGAAAAGGAAGGAAACATTGGACAACTAACAGCTTGTCACAATTTTTTTCCGCTACCAGATACAGCATTATCGTTAGAAGACATTCGTCCAATTAACAATTTGTTTGGTTCATATGGTGTACCGGTCGGTGGGTTTATTGCATCCCAACTTTCACCTAAAGATTTACACCACTTAGGTCATGGGGTTTGTACGATTGAAAAACACCGCTTCTTGCCTAGCCATATTGCCATGTTAGAGTTATTTGCGAATGGATTTAATGATGTGCTAGTTGGAGACTCGTTTGCAGATCTTTCGGAGCTTTCTGAAATGGCAAGATGTTACAAACAAGATTATATAGAGATTCCTGTTATTTTTAATCAGTTTGTTCCTCAAAAAACAAAACTGGAAATTCAGGAGCAGGTTCTTATTTCAAGAGTTGATCAACCCGCAAATCTAATCCGAGCGACGGATACGAGAGGAATAGATGTGCCTCCTTGCTATTGTGCACCAAGAGATCAGTATACAATCTCCGTTTTAAATAATCGAAGTGCTCAATATGAAGGTGAAGTACAAATCTCATTGAAAGATTTAGGACCATCGGTTGAGCATAATGTCATTGGATATGTTCATCCGTTTGCAAAAGATTTATTACCTTATCTTTTGGCAGGTAAAAATAAATTTCGATTGGTAGAATATAAGTAAAATTTTTATATTCGAGGTGATGGAATGGTAAAAAGAGCAATTATTCTTGCGGCGGGCAAAGGGAGTAAAATGTTTCCTTTTAGTGAAGTTCGCTCCAAAACTACATTAAACATCGCGGGTAATTCATTAATCCGCTATAATATTGAATCAATTGTGGCAATGGGAGTAGAAGAAACCGTTGTTGTAGTGAATGAAGAACACAAAAGAGAATTAGAAAATGTCCTATATGATATAGAAAATATAAAATTTGTAACTGATCAAACAAATTTAGGAAGTGCAGAAAGCCTTGTAATAGGGGCAGAGTCACTTTCTGATACAAACGAATTTATTGTACTTTATGGGGATACCATCATTGAACAAATAGATTTAGAGAAGTTATTGGAAGCGAAAAAACCTACTGTTTTGTTGAAAAAGTTAAAAGAATCAGCAAGAAACTGGATTGGTGCGAGTATTGAGAATGGTTTCATTAAGTCCATCGGTGCGCACTATCGTGGAGACAGCATAACCCATCAATTTGCAGGATTTCTTTTTGACAAGTTACTTTTAGAGGAAGTGAAAAGGACACCGGATTATTTTCCAGATGTAAAAGTGGGTGTGGGTGCTCCAAAAGAGAGATTCATTGAAGCTGCTCTACTAAAATCTCTTGATAAAGATCGATTACAAGCGATCGAATGTAGTGGCTATTTCTTTGATATTGATAAGCCTTGGCACATGTTAGAAGCGAATGAATTTATGGTGAATCATTTTTGTAATGATTTACATGCGAATCAACTTGCAGAGGGTGCAACGATTTCAAAAGATGCAACCATTCACGGCTATGTAAAACTAGGCAAGAACTCCAGAGTCGGAGATCGAGTTGTCATTCACGGTAATCTGATTGTGGGTGATAATACAGTCATTGAGAATGGTGCTATTTTTAATGGTAATGCGGTAATTGGCGATCATACAGCAATTCGTAATTATTGTATGATTTATGATGGCGTATCGATCGGTTCGCATTGTATTTTCGATCATTGTGCTGAATTCCTTGGGGGAATGGTGATGGACAAGGTATATCTTTACCACTATGGCGAGTTTTTTGGTGCAATTGGCAGTCATACGGATATCGGAGCAGCAACCGTTTGTGGAACATTACGATTTGATGATGGAGAAACTGAGCAAGTTGTGAATGGACGGAAAGAAGTACCTTTACATTTTTCAAATGCTGCGTATCTTGGGGACTATTGCAGAACAGGTGTGAATACAATCATTATGCCTGGTTGCAAGATTGGTGCATATAGTGTTCTTGGAGCTGGAGCAATCATTGATAAAGATATCGAAAAAAACAGTCTAGTTTTCGTGAAACAAGATTTAATCATTAAAAAATGGAGTGAAAAGAAGTATGGGTGGTAAATTTACTCATACTTTGTATTCATGAGGTACTTAAATCAATTAAAGAAGGTATGTAAAATGGAGAACTATTATCAATATGTGACGGCGAATCTTGAAAAATTGTATACGACGCAGATTCAAAAAATGGAAGAAGCGGCAACAAGTATTTTTGATGCGCTTCAAAATGGAGGTCGCTTCCTAGTTACTGGCTCAGGTCATTCACATATGTTCGCAGAAGAATTTTATGTAAGAGCGGGTGGATTTGCCCAAGTGTCGCCAATTTTACCGAATGAATTTTTTTTACACGATCATCCATTAAAAAGTACTGTAATTGAACGCGTAGAAGCATATGCAAAAGTAATCTTTGATTTATACAAAATTAACTCAAAGGATGTACTTGTCATTGCATCTAATTCAGGAAGAAATGGAATGACAGTTGAACTTGCAAAAATGGCACAGGAATGTGGTGCAAAGGTGATTGCTTTTACAAATCCAAATCATCCTGTAGGTTCTAAATCAAGACATAGTAGTGGGAAATATCTTTACGACTTTAGTGATGTAGTCATCGATAGTTGTACTGGACCTGGGGATGCTGCTTTTTATGTAGAAGAAGCAAACACAGGCATGGGAGCAACTTCTACAATCGTAGGAGCTTTTGTTGCTCAAACGATATCGATTTTATTAGCAAAAAAATACCATCAAGCCGGTCTGAAGCCGCCAGTTTTTAAGAGTTCTAATGTTGATGGCGGTGATGAATGGAATAAAGAACTATTTGCGAAGTATTATGGTGTATAACTGATTCTTAAATAGTAGATTGAGTATGTACCTAATAAAAAGAGCGTCCCCAGCCTATTGGGGCGCTTTTTTTGTTTTAGAAAGATCTAAAAAGATCAAACTCTCTTTAGGAATCGTGAACATGCTGTGAAGTAATACTTATCACAAAAAGTTGGAAAGTACCTGATCATTCAATTTTTTCAAAAGAGTGATTAGGAGCGTATGTTTTCAGAGACTGGTATTAGTAAAATGTTCCTGTATTTTTGATAGGACTAAAGTTGTATTATGACAATGGGAGTTTGTACGTTGGTTCAAATTTAAGTTTTAATCATGTTTGTTTGAAATTGCGAACTTTATTGGAAAAAATCAAACTGTTAAATAAATTTAGTGGAAAGTAAACTTAAGATACTAGAGCGGCATCTAGAGTGGTGAGGTAATGTATGCGAAGAGATCTAATTTTACAGTATTTGTATCAAAAAGGAAAATCACTAACGTCACATGAATTGGAATTAGAGTTTGCCATTTCAAATCGTACTTTACGTAATGAATTAAAAGAGTTAAACGTAATTGGTGTAAAGTTCGGTTTTGAGATTCAGAAAAAACGTGGTGAAGGCTATTTACTTCATGTAGTAAACCAAGAACAGCTTCAAACGTATATGAAAGAAATTGAAGGAGCTTTAGCCCCAGATTTACCTCGTGTTCGTGTGAATAATATCATTATGCTTCTGATTCAAACGACCGAGTTTCAAACCATTGATATGTTTGCTGATAGCTTAATGATTAGCAGATCGACAGTTTTTAGCGACATGATTGAAGTTGAGAAGCAAGTTCGAATTTTTGATTTAAAAGTAGAAACAAAATCACGTTACGGTGTCCGTTTACTAGGTGAGGAAACAAATTTTAGAAGGGCGTTTTCATATTTCTTAAGTCAAAAAGAAGCAGGGCTGTTGAAAAAGTCAAATTATCAAAATTTTGAAAAAGTATTTCCTTTTGTAGAAATTAGAACGGTATTGAGAGAAGAAGTACAAAGTAATCAATTGAAATTAAGTTATTTTGCATTTGAGAACATTTTATTGCATATTCAAGTACTCGCGTTTCGAGTAACACAACATAATTTTATTTTGCCAAATCAAGAAAAAAAGTTAGATCTTTCTCTAATCAAGCCATCATTTATGAATATATCCAAGAGAATTTGTGAAATTCTTTCTGAGTTATATCATGTGGTATTACCTGAGAGTGAGATTATCTATCTAGCCGCACATATAAGTGGTAAATCCAGTGTGGATGAAATTGAGGAAGCTGAGAAGAATGATTTGAATCAAAAATTAAAGAAGTGTTTAGAAAAATTGGATCAAACATTCTTGACGCAATTTTCAGGTGATCAGCAACTAATGAATACGCTGATTATGCATATGTATCCTTTGTTAAGAAGATTATATTTCAATTTAAAGCTGACAAATCCATTGATAGATGATGTATACAGTAGATATTCTGATGTGTTTATGATTGCTTTAAATTTTTCTGAAATGATCAAGGAAATATGGGGATTCGAGCTTTCTAGTGATGAGATGGGTTACCTTACAATGCACTTAGCAGCTCATATGGAAAGAGAAAAGCAAAAGCAATTAAGTTCTTATAAAAAAATTCTATTATCATACGGATTAGGAGCAGGTTCGGCTGATTTATTGAAAATGAAACTTGAAACCCTTTTTCAGGGAGCAACAATTGATGTCGTTGTGTATAGCGAACTGCAATTTGTTGACTTAGATTCATACGATCTACTAGTTTCATCAATTTCCATTCAGTTTGACAATCTTTCAATTCCATATATTCAAGTAGCACCAATCTTAACAGAAACAGATGTTCAGAGAATTCGCCGGACACTAACAAAGTATCCAGCGAGTAGAGTGAAGGAAAACGAACCAACACTGTTATCTCTATTTCATAGAGAATTGTTCTATATAGAAGAAAGCAAAGAGTCTTTAGACTATAAAGCTTTCATTAAAGAAAAAGCAAATAGTGTTGTTGAATTAGGGTTTGCAACGCAAGACTATCCTGCTTTAGTAGTCGATCGTGAAGAGAAGATATCTACGATTCTCCAAAATGGAATTGCAGCCCCACATGCATTAAAGATGGTTGCGATTCAAGATTCTATTAGTGTTGTTATTTTTAAGAATCCGCCAACAATCGATGGGAAAGTAGTACAAATCTTATTTTTAATTAATTTACGTGCAGGCGAACTGTTTTTACACAAGGAGCTAAGTCGATTATTCCTACATTTAATGGATCACCCAGAAGCGAAACAGAAAGTTTTAAAATCAACTAATTTTAACGATTTTCAGTATGAAATTTCGAAAATTTTGTTTCAATACGGGTCGTAATTGATAACGTATATGAATTAAAAAACTAGAGCACGAATATTTGGGTTTAGTTGAATGATAGTTACGTAGAACAAAATATATTGTGCGATATCATTAGTTCCTTTTTTATCAAATTGTAAGCGATTACGAATTGGAAGAAAGGGATGATGAACTATATTTTTGGTAACTCAACAGAGTCAACATTTTTCTTGTAAAGGAATCTCACTAAGTGCGGGGAGGTAATAGGAAAATAAATTGTTTTGGAAGTACGCAGATTGGATTTTGTTTACTTTTTGCACAATGACTTGGAGTTAAAACTGATTCGAAAAACTATTACTTTGGAGGAAGATAAATGAAAAGAAATAAATGGCTTTTTGGTAGAGCAATTCCAGCTTCAGTACTGGCAGCATCAATGTTTGCTAGTAATTATAGTGGTATCGTTGCAAAAGCGGCTCCAACAGTTTCAACTCAATCGTTTACAGTAGCTCCTGTATCAACTGGTACAAGTATATATATGAATTCGACTCAAATTACTCGCGCAATGCCGGCTGGTTTAGATACAACGAAGCAAGTAAAATGGACAACTTCTGATCCATATGTTGCTTATGTCGATCTAGTTGGTAACAAACAGGGTGATTACAGCGGTAAGATTTTAGGCGTATCTGGTGGTTCAGCAAAAATCACAGGTACTGGGGTAGACACAAATGGTAATCCTGCAACTGTTAATATCACTGTTACAGTCGTTGAAACGCAACAAACTACAAATCTTGAAAAGGTTGTTTACTATTACAATGCAGGAGATCCGACTATTCCAGCAGCTCTTGCGACAACAAATTGGCAAGTAAATAATATTCCGACTGCTCCATCTGGTAAGAAATTTCCTTCTAAAAACTATGTTGGCTATGTGGATGGAGAAAATGGCGTAAAATGGTTGATTTCAAAAGATACTTTAATCAAGTCGAACGATAAAATTCTTCTTGGTGACGAAAGACCTCATGGAGTCATTACTGGTATCGTTTCTGATGCAATTACACTTTATGATCCTAACTTATCTTCGGCTGATCAAATTCAATACTTACAGGGTGGAAGATATATACCTCAAACTGGTCAATCTTCAGGTTCTGGTACGAATAATAGTGGTGCTGCTGCTACGTATAACGCCAAAGAAGTGATAACGAACATTATGCCTGATGGTAATAATGGACTTTGGATCTTAGGTGAAAATGGAAATGCGACACATATTGTAAGAAAGCAAATGTCCTTAATGGGTAAAGCTTTACTTCAAACAGAAATTTCTAGAAATTATAATGATAGGTTTGGATTCCAATCAGGTAATACGTCTTTCTCTTCTACAGCGGATATGATTAAAGCACTTATGACAGGTGATAAAGATGCTGCTAGAGCAACAGGTGATACAGACAATGATGGTCTTTGGACGACAATGTATGCTTCTGGTGAAATCTGGAGATACAACTACATGAAAGAAAACTTCGGAGAATCTGATGAAAGAACAAAAGATGCAAAAGCATCTGCTATTCGTGCAGTTGAATCAATCGTAACGCTTGGATATATATCTGGTACACAATTAAAAGTTACATCTAAAAACAATGTAAATGACTATGTATATGTTGTTAACTCTTATGGAGGAAACGTATCAACGATTGAAGAAGCAAAAGCATGGCTTGCAGAGAACGAAGGAAAGCCAGTTTACGTTGATGAAAATGGTAAATATACATTAGATCATACTAAAAAACCTGCTGCATCTGGCTTCTTTGCTAGATCGTACAAAGTAAACACTAGTAACAACGGTGCTACAGTTCCAGAAGCAGAAACTTGGGATAATGCATGGATTAAAAAGAAGGCAGGACAAGCTACAGATATAAATGGTAAAACAGTTTACTATAATGTCGCAGGTAGTTTTAAGAATGGAACAAATTCTGCTCTAAAAGCTTATGACACAGTAGCAGTACCTCCACGTTTAACAAATATTTTTGCAAGCCAAAACGAAGGTTTTGACGCTGATACAAAAGCTTTAGACTCAAATAAAGTTGTTTACAAAGCAACAACATCTACAGATGAATTAGTAGGTCATTATTTTACACTTGATTTAGCATATAAAGCGTTCAAAGATGAAGATCCAGAGCTAGCTGCATTAATCAAAAATAATATGATTAACCACACGAATGCTTTAGTTCTAAACAACTATTTCCAATTAACTGTAAATGGTGAGAATCCTACAGAATCTCGTTTTAATGCAGGACTGACAAGTGGAGAAGTAAATGGATTAAACGTTCCAAATGCTCCAACAAGATGGGCAAATATGAACCCTGAATACCTTGATGGTAATAAGGATGCTTGGGGAAGAGACGCAGACTATGAAGATGGTCCATTAAATGCACAATTACTATTACAAGCACTAGCAGTTGCAAAAGATTTTGGTGGATATACTGCTGAAGAAAAAGCAAGTCTTGTAAATCAAGGCATTGATGTAGTTGAACCTCTTGATTTTGCAAACGAGTACAATGTAATGAATGGTAAAAAGGCGTCAACAGCTAATGAACACAATGATTATGAAGTTAGATATCCAAAATCGTATAACTCAAAATCGATGCTTGATATGACATTACAATATCTTGCAAGATACTTTGGTATTGCAGCTCATAACGGTGATGATATTGGTGTTAGCGGTGTAACTCACGAATCGTACATGAACTATTCTGATGAAGAAGAAGAAGCACTAGCTTACTACACACTATCTCACCATGCAGATTCGTTTAACGGTGACGAAATTTTAGAAGGCATGAACCAATGGTGGACAAATGAAAAGAGAGAGAAAAACCCATTCATGACAACTTTCTATGCAGCTTCTCTAGGTGCATTGAAAGCTAAAGGGATTGATATCGGAAATGCTCAAGTTGACCTTGCAGGTTCAACATGGCAAATGACTCGTATTCCTAATAATTTCATTAACTGGGATGTTCTTTCTGCAAATAGAAATGACGTAACTCATGTGGCACCAAACCTGATGGCTGACCAATTAATTCCTCGTGATGAAGTGATGATGTCTAAATACAACACAAACATCTTTGGAACGATGGATAGAAGAACAATTGACTCTGGTAGCAGCAGAACAAATGAATCTTCAACTGTAATCTCAATGCCTTACTGGATCACTCAAAACCCTGAGGATGCTGCGAATGTAAGCACTTTAGGCACAAGCGTTACTGCTCCAGTAAATAATGGTACAGAAAGCCTTGAGTACGCAACTAATTTAGCATCCATGAATCCTGATGCGAACTATAATGCAGCTACACATACTTTTACGATTAACGTTGGTGACTCTGTAAAACTTGATGCAAAAACAACAGGTTATGTTAGGAATGTATCTTGGTCAACGGATTCTTGGGATCAAGCAGGCTATAGCAATGGTTTACCGACACAAATCAATGCAGACTCAAATGTTGCTGGCGTACTTGATTTGCGAAATTTAGCAACTTACGATGATAAAGGAAACGTAAGTCCAACTGATTTAAGTGTAAATGGTGAGTACTATGGTGCTTATGCAACTGGTTTAAAACCAGGAACAAGCACAGTTACTGCAACTGTTATTGATGGATTCTTTAGAACTCCTAAGAAAATAACTTACACAATTAAAGTTGTAGATTCAAAAGCAACAGATGCGATTGCTCCTGCTAAGTTGGATAATGATTCTTTTGCATATCCTACTTGGTTAAAAAACGCAATGTCAGATACAAGTTTAAATGAAGATGGGCACAAAAATGTAGATATAAGTTATGAATCATCTTCACCTAGCGATGTAACAGTTGCAGCGAATGGAGATATTACTTATCTTACCGATAATCCAGCTAAAATAACTGCAGTAGTTACTTACTCAGCAATGACAATTGATGGAGATCCTAGATTTGAAACAGATAGCCACGTAATGACGTTTGAACGCACTGTTTCTAAGAATGCAACGAGTACAGTTACATTTAACTCACAAGGTGGAACTTCTGTAGCTTCAACAACTGCAGCTTACAATGAAGCAATTACATCTCCGACAACACCAACAAGAGATGGCTATACATTCCTTGGTTGGTTTAAGGATCAAGCGGGTACTCAAGCTTGGAATTTTACAACTGATAAAGTAACAGCTTCAACTACTCTTTATGCAAAATGGAGTCAAAATCAAACGAATAACCCGAACACTTATACAGTTACATTTAACAGTAGCGGTGGAACTCCTGTAACAAACGCAACTGTAGCCGAAAATACGAAGGTTTCTGCACCGACAAATCCAACAAAAACAGGTTACACTTTTGCTGGTTGGTACGATGAAACAACTTCAACAACTGTACCATATAACTTTGATACAAATGTAAAAGGAAATGTTACGTTAACAGCTCATTGGAAAATCAACAGTTATAAAGTGACATTTAGCAGCAATGGCGGTTCTGTAACTGCTAGTGCAACAGTTGATTACAATACAAAAGTATCAGTACCGGCTAAACCTATAAGAACAGGTTACACATTTGTTGGATGGTTTAATGAAAAGGTATCAAGTTCAGTACCGTACAACTTCAATTCATTAGTAACTGAAAATGTAACATTAACAGCTCACTGGAAGATTAATAGCTATAGAGTGACGTTTATCAGTAATGGTGGAACTGCAGTAGCTTCAAAAACTGCAAACTACAATTCTGTAATTGCTAAGCCAGCTAACCCAGTTAAAAAAGGCTTCGTATTTGCTGGTTGGTACAAAGATGCAGCATTTAAAACTGCTTGGAACTTTACAACGAATAAATTAACAACTAATACAACTCTTTACGCAAAATGGGTTGTTGGTACACCAACAAGCCTTACAGCAAAAAAAGCAAGTTCTACTTCAGCTAAGTTAACTTGGTCAAAAGTAAGTGGTGTTTCAGGCTATGAAATTGTTCGTTCAACATCAAGCAATTTTGCAAGTAAAACTACTAAAACAACTACATCTGAAACAATTACTGCTTCAGGTTTAGTGAAAGGTAAAAATTACTACTTTAAAGTTCGTGCTTACACTGTTGTTGGAAATGTTAAAGTTTACAGTAATTACACAACTGTTGTAAAAATTAAACTTTAATTAAACGCAGACTTTAGTAGGGTAATAGCTTAAAAGATTGTTGAAAAAAATTCTAATGGGATCTTGGTATGTTGGTATGAACCGATATACCAAGGTCTATAAATAAAGGAGTGAAGTCCTAATGAAGAACAAGTTTTTTGAAAAGAAATTTCTACCGATCGCTTCGAAAATAGGTAATCAAAGACATTTACTTGCCTTACGTGACGGTATTATGTTTGCAATGCCATTAATGATCATTGGTTCATTCTTCATTATCGTAGCTTGGTTAGAAGCAGAATGGTATCAAAACTTTATGTCCAAAGTATTTGGAGAGAATTGGAATGCTTTTGGAGACATCGTTTATAACGGTACAATGGGGATCATCGCATTAATTGCTGTATTTGGGGTAGCATACTCACTTGCTAGTAGTTACAAAGTCGATAAAAAGAATATTGATGGTGTTCCAGCTGGTGTTTTAGCATTAGCAGGTTATTTAATTGTTAATATCATGAGCACATTTACAGTTGATAAAGAAAGTGTTTCCGCTTGGTCGCCTGATCTATTTGGTGCACAGTACTTATTCCTTGGTTTAATTGTTGCAATGATAACCGCTGAAATTTATCGTTTCTTCTTACAAAAGAAACTAATCATCACTTTACCAGATACTGTGCCTCCAACGGTTTCTCGTTCGTTTACAGCACTTATTCCTGGATTTGTCATTATTACGCTTTTCTTATTACTGCGATTTGCGTTTTCATATACTGGTTGGGAAACGTTTGCAACTTTTATCCAAGAGGTTGTTACAAAACCATTTACGATTTTAGGTTCAACTTATATCGGTACACTGATTGCTAGTTTATTAGAACATACATTATGGAGTTTTGGGATTCATGGTTCATCAATCATTACGTCCGTAATGGAGCCAATTTGGATTACAAATGCTGATGCGAACTTAGCAGCAGTAAAAGAGGGGAAAGCACTACCTCATATCATTACGTACACATTCTATGAAAATGGTATCTGGATGGGTGGATCTGGTGCAACATTACCAGTTGCAATCTATATGATGTTTTTAGCAAAATCCAAACTTCTTAAAAAAGTTGGACGATTGGCAATCGGACCTTCTATTTTCAACGTTAACGAGCCAATTATGTTTGGTGTTCCGATTGTGTTAAACCCATTCTTAATGATTCCATTCATGCTTGCACCGATAGCAGTATTGACAGTTACTTATTTTGGTACAGCGATGGGTATTTTCCCACATACGACTGGTACCATTATACCTTGGACAACTCCTTATTTTATCAGTGGTTATCTGATGACTGGTGGTAAGATCATGGGTGTTGTAATGCAATTGGTTGCTTTTGCAGTTGCCTTTGCAATTTGGTTCCCGTTCATTAAGATGTGGGATAATAAAAACTTAGAAATGGAGAATGCAAGTAATAATCAAGGAGTGTCTTCTTCAGGTAGTCAAACTATTCAAGGATGACATCTATCCTATTCATTGCTACAACAGATCGTACGAATTGGAACACTTGATTATGAAAAGCCTAAACATACGATGAATAACAAAAAGAAAATCATTACTAAGTTTCGATTAAAAAGAATAGGTGCCTTTCTTATCGATGCAGTGATCGTTTCAATACTTCTTTCGATCGTTTATCGACTAACAGGATTTGCAAACTTTCCTGGTGTCTTAACAAAGATGATTGAAATAAATAGAACTATGGGTGAAACAGGAACTTCTGATGCGACTATAAAAGTAATGTCTCTCTTTAATGAAGCATTTCTACAATCGCTTATAATCTGGTTTTGTTACGATGTCGTAACTACCCTATTATTTAAAGGATCTACAATCGGGAAAAGAATCTTTCGATTGAAACTAACAAACAACAATCACAAAAAAGGTAAACTTACTTATGTTCTTTTAGTAATTGTTAGAAGTTTCTTTAAATTTTTGTCGATGTTTCTTTTTCAAGGGGTCCCATTCTTACTATCCGTTATTAGTATATTTGCAAATCCAAAGTCGTTAGCTGCCTACGATCGAATTGCTCGATTAGAGGTTGCCGATAAAAACGGCGTTTAAAAAGTTTAATAAAGAAAGAGGAAATCATCATGAATATATTACTTTGTTGTTCTGCTGGTATGTCAACAAGTTTAATCGTTTCAAAAATGGAAAAAATTGCTGAGGCAAGAGGGATTTCAGCACATATTTGGGCAGTTTCTGAATCAGTTGTTCGCTCTGAATTCATCGAGGCAGATGTGTTATTGTTAGGGCCACAAGTACGTTTTCTTTTGGACGAAATGGAAAGTGTCTGTCTTGAGAAAAATATCCCAGTTGACGTTATTGATATGTTTAGTTACGGAATGTGTGATGGTGAAGCGATTCTCGAGCAAGCCATCAAATTAAATAATAAATAGTATAAAATTGAGAAGTTTCTCTTCTTATCTATGTCGATTGAAAGTAAATAACTTAAATTCCTAAAAGGTTTTAAATATAAAAAATTTGCGGCCATAAGGATATTTCCTGACAGAATTGATCATGAAAGAGAGAAAGGAGGTCCGTTTATGGTAAAGAATGAAACAGAAATTTTCACATTGATTTTACATGGTGGGAATGGTCGAAGTGCGGCAATGGAAGCGATTCAAGCAGCTAAAAGACAGGATATGGATTTAGCTCGTAAGAAATTAAAAGAAGCAAACGATTCTTTAAATGAGGCACATCATATTCAAACAACTCTGATTCAATCAGAGATTGGCGGAAATCCAACAGAGATTTCACTTTTAATGATTCACGCGCAAGATCACTTAATGAATGCGATGACCGTAAAAGACTTAGCAAAAGAGTTCGTTGACTTGTATGAGAGGGGCCTAAAATAATGTCAAAGAGATTTAAAATCGTGACAATAGGTGGAGGCTCAAGTTATACACCAGAACTGGTTGAAGGTATCATAAAGCGTTATGACAAAATACCAGTTACAGAACTTTGGCTTGTTGATGTCGAAGCAGGCCGTGAGAAATTAGAAACAGTAGGTGCGCTAGCAAAGCGTATGATCAAAAAAGCTGGAGTTCCAATAGAAATTCACCTTTCTTATGATCGTCGTGAAGCTTTAAAAGATGCTGATTTCGTTACAACACAACTTCGTGTTGGACAACTGGCCGCGCGAGCACTTGATGAAAGAATACCATTGAAACATGGTGTAATCGGTCAAGAAACAAATGGTGCTGGTGGTCTGTTTAAAGCACTTCGTACGATTCCAGTTATTTTGGATATTTGTAAGGAAGTTGAAGAACTTTGTCCAGATGCGTGGGTAATCAACTTTACAAATCCTGCAGGTATGGTAACAGAGGCTGCATTAAGATATTCAAATATTAAGAGATTTATTGGACTTTGTAATATACCGATTGGAATGGAAATGGGCATTGCAAAGCTTTTAAATGTTGATTACTCTCGTATCCGTATTGATTTTGCAGGGCTGAATCATATGGTTTTCGGTTTAGAAGTTTATTTAGACGGAGTCAGTGTAAAAGAGAAAGTACTTGAAATGATCATGGATCCGGCTAATGCAAGTTTTGTAAAAAATATTGATGCAGAAGAATGGGCACCGGAATTCTTAAAAGGAATCAATGTTATTCCATGCTCATACCATCACTACTACTACAAGACATCTGAGATGCTTGAAAGAGCTTTGAAAGACTTCGAGTCAAATGAAACACGTGCAGAAGTAGTGCAAAAAATTGAAGACTCTCTATTTGAAAAATATAGAGATGAAGCGTTAGATATAAAACCACCTGCGTTAGAAAAACGTGGTGGAGCATACTACTCTGACGCGGCATGTCGTTTGATTTCATCAATTTACAATGATACTCGAGATATTCAACCTTTAAACACTGTTAACAAAGGGGCAATATCA
>Ga0102589_1002681_pt1 | contig 19883 bp, 22 predicted proteins | sample AraplaMF_Col_mLB_FD_76858 | JGI IMG/M metagenome (GOLD analysis project Ga0102589, IMG submission 76858) | Arabidopsis root microbial communities from the University of North Carolina, USA - plate scrape MF_Col_mLB | ecosystem: Host-associated > Plants > Roots > Endosphere | place: USA... | reverse complement strand
AGGTCGTACTCAACAAGAAATCGGTCAACTTATAGGACGATCAAGGTATGGGGTTCAACGAAGGTTAAACCGATTGCGAAAAAAGAAATTGACCACTTAAAGGCTGTATCCTTTACTTATTTTAAGCTATAGATATATTCATTCGATATTAAAATAAATCTTAAAAGCAAAAAGCATTTTTCTACATGAATTTAAAAAGATATTTGTCATTTTATTTTTTAATAAACAAATATTTCTCTACAAATCCGTTATTTTATGACTATTCAGGAAATCGTAATTTATAAGCTGCAAAGGGCCCTTGATAAAAGGGTTTTTTAGTTCCTGTAAGAGTAATTACGTTAACTAACTTTATATATTCTATACAACATAAAAAAGGGAAAAACTACTGCTCCTGCACAGTAGTTTTCCTAGTCGTTGAAATATAGATGTTACGCTGATGCTCTATTGCATCCTGAGTAGTTTGCTCAATAAACAAATTTTTATTCATCATAGATAGTTTCAATGGAATACGTTATACAATTGGTTTATAAATTATAAATATAGGACGACTTAGATTGGAATAAAAAAGGAGGTTATAATATATGTCTCAAACTACTATTCCTAGGGCTGCTGTGCGTGGTACAGCTTCTGGAGTTATCTTCATGGCATTTTTCGGTACTCTTTGGGCAGGAATTGGAATTAGAGGAATGCAAGGGTGGGGATTTCTTGTACTTCTCATCCTGTCTTTATTGATTGGAGTCATATTATTTATCGGTGCAATTGCATTAATAAAGAGTTCTAATCAATTATCTAATGAAGTAATTAAAGAGGATAGGGATCGTTGGAGAAAAAAGAATAGATGGTTTGGTATTATTTTTAGTTTAGAAGGTCTCTTGATTGCTATTGCTGCTTTTATTTGTGTATCTACTAATCACTTAAATTTGTTTGTTCCTGTTATGGCCCTTATTGTCGGTGCTCATTTTTTTCCTCTAGCATTCCTATTTCAAGTTCCAATTTATTATGTTATGGGGACACTTCTGTGCTTACTTGCAACTATTGTAATGCTAACCTTTCCTGTGAAAATAATAATAAATGATTATCAAATTATGGCATGGTGGGTATCGGTAGGTTTTGGATCAGCTTTAATATTATGGGTAACTGGAGTAATCGTTTGCCTTAAAGGATTTAGGCTACTTAGCATGGCCCAGCATAGAGATGAAAATAGTAAGGTATCTACACGATTATAATGTGCTTTTTGCTACCGGCAAACTACATTATGTTAACTAAGGGTGTATATATCGTAGTCATCTAAAAAAGCAGAAAAAACCTACCTCTTCCCAGTCAAAAGAGGTAGGTTTTTTCTACTGATAGATGAAAATAAGTTGTGAGTGAAGTCTTAAAAGACTTCTGGAGTAGTTTGCTCATGTTGCTATTTATTATTCGTTTTATAATCTTATATAAAAAAAAGAAACAGATCTAAAAAGACTGTCTCTTGTAAAATTCCAATCCATCATTATACTTTACCCTTTTGATCGAAAATGAAACATGAAATATAAATATTTTTTATAAAATATATTTCGTTTCCTAGAAAATCCATTATGGTAACTAGAATTGTATAGGATATACATGAATCTAGAGCCCCTTTTTATCCTAACATTCTAGGTTCTTTTGCAAGATAAAGTGTTATCTTTTACATACATTTCATAATGCCCGTTTATGTAACTAGATACTTTTAAATTAAGTAAAAGAGCCTTGAGGTTGATTGTTTCTTCAGTATCTAATCCGCACTCTTTTGCTAGCCCTTCAATTTCGCCTTTACTAATTTGTATGTTATTTTCCAAATCGGTTACTGTCTCTCTACTGTATTGGAAAGGAACTTCATCTACAACTTCTGTAATTAGTTGATCCTGTCCTTCATATTCTAATCTTCCTTTGGCTGCAGAGTGTTTTCCAATTAATACAGCCTGTTCTTTTATATCCGATAATAGAATCATCAATCTAATTCGTTGATTCACAAGAATACGTTGTTTATCAAAAATAGAGATAATTTTAGTTTGATAATCATCCATAGTCAGGTGAAGTTGATACTTTGCTTCTCTTATTACTTCTTCCCTATTTTTAATAAGTATCATATTTAAATCCTCTGTCCCTCCGTATTATATATAACTTTATTATAACAAACTAAAAAGGGAACATCATTCCCTATAATCAACTCAGCAATCTACCGATCAATTCTGCAAAAAATTAACATTCACAATATTTATATGAAAAATCATTTCTTTATTAAAAGATTTACTTGGCTTTACGGCTCTAAGGAAAGAAACTAAGTCTGCCTTTTCTTATGTAAGAGTGTTCCCCTCGGTTAGGAGAAACTTTTAATAAAATTTCACCACGTAGTGATGAGGTTAAATAAATGATTACATCACAATGTTTCCTCTAATACTAACATTCATGTGATCAATTTCCCAATATCTTTTATATAAACTAAAAAGAAGTCAATTGCCATCTGGCTAGGTACCTTAGGTAGAGTTTTTTATTCCCATATTTATTATTTCTTTATTTCATTTTAAAGATTAAAAGTCTATTTACATAAAAAAAGAGAAAAACAATTTAATTTGAGAGATAAACCGTTTTCCCTAATAAATAGATAGCCTATTTTATCTCAAGATCTTATTTCGTTTATATTTAAGTGTTTTTTTGAGAAGTACTATCTGATGATATAATTCATTTTTAATAGCTAAATCTTTACACCTATTGTAATCTGCAATTAAACCTTTCATCTCTCTATAGAATAGATACCGTTCATAATTATCCAGCATGTCCTCCCCTCCTGATGTTATTTCTTTTATATTACCCGTTCGACACATACTGACACTTATTTTCCAGTAAAAAGCATTATGTTAACTGGCTTTGTATATGGTATTCATTGATTTCTCTCACTTTCTAATATGGTAAAATGTAATTATAAGGAAAAAGGAGCGTGGTTTTATGCAAATACTTTTAAAGTATTTTTCAAATGGTATTCGTTTTTTACTTTTTTACTTTTGTATACTTTTCTTGTTATCCATTATTTTCGTAATCTTTGATTACACTCAAGTGACTTCAAAACCAATAGTCTTCGGCCAGGAATTATTTAATATTCAAGTAGAGGGAAATCATTTTGTTTCAGAAGGAACAGTGTTTGGTGCATTGTCAGCCTTTACTGCGGGCCTTGTTATTTACTTTTTGTTTCTCTCCGTTTTTAAGAGAAAAAGTCAACAAGTGTAAAAAAACTCATTGTACTTTTGCAAAATGGCTCCAACTGAGAGTTAAAAACAACTCATATTGTCATATTATTTATCCTTATATTTTTTCCGAGAATGTGGATTACGTTAACTAACTTTGTATACGATACTCATATCTAATTTTATCTAAATCAGTAAAGAAACGGTGATATAATTATTAAGACAAACTTTATTAGGAGAATTTAATTTGAAAACCTATATAACCAGAGTAATTTCCAGTTTAATTGTTATTTTAATAATCTTTATTATTGCAGATTTGTTTGATATAGAATGGCTTCAAGGAAGTACTATTCGTATTCTCCTTATCTTTCCTGTTACTTTTGTTACTAGTTGGATAATTTCTTATATCCAACAAAAAAGACGTCTTAATTGAACGTCTTTTTTTGATTATGGTAATTGGTTTTATGTTGACTGAGGATGTGTATCATATACATCTAAAAAAGAAAAACCCACCTGATTTGTCAGAGGTGGGTTTTTCTTTTAGCTAAATATTAAGGGTGTAATTGCTTGTTACTTACATATCATTTAATATTTTTGTAGATATTTATTATAACCTATCAAATCATTTTGAGAAAGCAGAAAATGAAAACGGTTACTAGATATTGAAACTAAAAGGTGTCTTTTCTATTTCATACCGATAAAATTCGTTATGAGAACTTAACATGTATAAAATATACGAACACAGACAGTAAGATAATACAGAATGGAATACATGTATAAAGTGAGGAAGTATCTCTTATTTCCATTAAGGTTGGTAAGTGTTCCTTTAAGAAGTTATAGCAAAAAAAACGCCCCTTATTTGGGGCGTACTCTATTATCATTATAAAACATAACCTAAAAACAGTCTACAATTTCATTTTTTTTTATATTATAGTTTGATTATTGAATTCAGTAAGGCCCATGGGTACATTTAAAATTGAAAGGAAAATTTCTATGATACACAAACATGTTCCTGTTTTAATAGTAGGTGGCGGTCTTAGTGGACTTACCTCTGCTCTCTTTTTGGCACGTCATAACGTTGATTATTTACTCATTGAAAAACACACTGGTACAGCTATCCATCCAAAAGCCGGAGGGATTACGTTTCGTACGATGGAACTATTTCGACAACTTGGATTGGAGGCAGCTATCCGTACTGCTAGCGAACCATTAGATAATATTCGCGGAAGGATTGCTGTAGATACAATCAAAAGCATAGACCCTGAGAAATTAGAAACGGCGGAGAACTCCCAAAAAGCTCTTGAGAAAGAGAGAATAGAAAATTTTGAAAAGGTGAGCCCTTCAAAGCCAGCATCTTGCTATCAAATCGAACTAGAACCTATCCTTCTGCAAGCTACTAAAGAGGGAAAAGGGCATATACGCTATAATACCGAACTTATAGAGTATCACCAAGACGATTTAGGAGTAACAGCCACTATAATAAATCGAGAGACAGGAAAGAAAGAAAAGATTCGAAGTGATTATTTAGTTGCGGCAGATGGTGCTAAAAGCACAATTCGTCAACATACAAAAATTCCAACTACAGGAAGAGGAGTCATCGGCGGACATTACATTAACATCTATTTTCAGGCTGATCTAAGTCGCTTTCTAAAAGCTAGCCAGTTTGGCTGGATTCAAATTCTAAATCCAGAAGTATTTGGTGCGCTCATCACCGTTAACAATTGCGATGAATGGATTTACCACGTGGCCTATAATCCCTCAAATGGAGAAAGTCCGGAGGATTTTTCTAAAGAGCGATGCTGTGAGATTATAAAAAAAGCTATAGGAGTTTCAAATCTTGATATTGTTATCTTCAGTATTTTACCTTGGGCAGCTGCAGAACAGACAGCTACTCGTTTTCAAGATAATCGAGTCTTTCTAATTGGAGACGCAGCGCATCTCATGCCACCTGCCGGAGGGTTTGGTTCGAATACAGGTATTCAAGATTCTCATAATTTAGCTTGGAAGTTGGCTGCAGTGATACACAAACAAGCCCATCCACGATTGCTCCAAACTTATCATGATGAGAGACACTATGCTGCAGAAGTAACAACGAAATATGCCAGTGATTTGTTATTTAGTGTTATAGAGAAAGGTGTAAGCACCCTCAATAGTATGGACCATCTTGCAGTTACTGTAGGATATAAATATAACTCAACAGCCATTATCAAGGAAAACTTCGATACACCACATAGAATGGATCAATTAGAACTAAACGGAAGACCGGGTACACGTGCTCCGCATATGTGGTTGAAGTATCAAGATAAGCGTATATCTACCTTAGATTTAATAGGTGAAAATTTCGTCTTATTTACGGGAGAAGATAATAGCCTTTGGCGCACTGCTGCCCGAAATATATCTTCTCACTTAGGTGTCCCTATTAATGTTTATAGTATCGGTTCACAAGGGGACTGTGTCGAGTCTGAGGATAGCTGGGAAGCATTGTACGATGTTACCTCTCAAGGAGCTGTATTGATAAGACCAGACGGTTTTGTAGCATGGCGTACAAAAGAGAGAGTATCAAATCCTTATCAAATACTTAAACAGGTCATGACCAGCATACTATGGCAAATAAACTAATACGCCTGATTTAAAATAGGTTAAAATTCTTATATGTAATAAGTAGGTAATAAATATTAAAGAGATTGTAGGATAGTTAATAATGAGGGGGAATTATGCAACGATACTTTGCAATCGTATCTTTATTTCTAATGATGATAATGGTTATAATTCGTGCTAAACAGTTGAAAAAGAAAGGAATTAAAGTTTTTAAATTTGGTGAACTAGATAAAAAAGATTTCTTTATTATCCCATTTGCAGTACTGTTTTTTTATCTTATTTTCTCTAGTGTTTTTGATTTGCCAAAACTAGGTACTAAACTATTTAGCAATGAAGTCTTTAGTTGGATAGGTGTAGTTTTATGCACGATGGGTTTAGTATTATTCTCGTTAAGCATAATTTCATTTGGAAAAAGTTTTAGAGTTGGAATTGATGAAGAAAAACCAGGTAAACTTATAACAACAGGTGTTTTTGCAATTAGCCGTAATCCCATTTACACAGCTTTTGGGTTTGTTTTGATAGGAACATTCTTAATTTTACCAAACTGGATATTATTATTGTACGTATTTGCTGGAGTTTGGCTTTTTAATCGTCAGGTTCAACTTGAAGAAAAGTCCTTGAAAAAGATTTACGGTGAAGAATACGAAGCATACTGTAAAAAAGTTCGTAAATATATTTAGTACTAGTTTGTGTTGAAAAAGGATACGTCTTTCATTCATATTAAAAGTAAAAATGGAAGATTAACATAGCCAAAAGGGTGCGTTAATTTAAGATAAGAATATTTGGAGATTAGAAAGTTTGAAAATAATAAGGCAAGTCAAACCCTAATTCTTCTACTTAGTGTAGATAAATCAGGGTTTGATTTCAAAAAAAGTGTCTCAACGTTATATTGTAAATCCGTATTTTCCGAACCCTATCTCTAAAATAAAAATCAATCTTATTTCTTTCAGAATCAATGGTACGATAGATGTACATCCATTGCTCTTTGACTTTCACTTAGTTCTCATCTACTCGCCAACAATCATTTGTCGTCCAAGGTGACGTGGTACCCTTTTATCTAATTCTCGATTATATTAATGAGCCCAATTCATAATGATTGATGTTTTTGAAACAAATAGTAGTTAAAAGGTTTTACCATTCAATTAATGATATAGATTTTCCATATGTTCTTCCTTTTGCTATCTATAAAATGACTCCATCTCTCTCCTTGGCTAATATAATCATTAAATGTAGCATTCTTCATTACAATATGACCTCCACATTTATCTGCCAATTGTTTAGCAGACACTTCATCAACGGGAAATGCTAACGATTCATCATTAGTAAATTCGTAACTCGATACCTCCTTCTGTTTTATGTTCTTATACGAATGATATACGTAATATAATTTACCTAACTTCATAAAATAGTATGGATACTCTCTGTTAGGCAACTTACTCCCCTCCATTTCTGCATCCTTCTATTGCTTTATAAGTTACTATTACTATCTTACTTGGACTTAAAAAAGGAAAATCCTTCTACACCAAAGGGTTTCCTTTTTCATGTGTTCCGGAAACGTTAATTATGGTAACTAAAAATATATAGGGTACACATTTTCTAAAGTTAGAACGGTTTTTTATAAAAGAAATACACTATATTATTGTGGTAATAAATTTCCCATAATAAAAAACAAAAGGTATCTAGAAATAGACCACTGTATTTTGATCTATATAAAGGCAAGAATACTTCTCCCATTTATATAGAGGCTTAAATAATAAAACACGAAGATGTACAATATTTATTTTTAATGAGTTTGACGGGTCTTATAAGAAGTAAAAGCCCTCTAATTTAAAAGAAACTCAAGAGCCTTTCAATGCTTACTTAAATCTTTTATTTTCCAATACAATTACCTTTGAATTCGTTGACTTTCCTATTTGTTTCGTGTGTTCAACCAATTCTAGAATATTATGACAACATTGTTTGGCACCAACAACTAATAAAGGTACACCGATGAAGTCAATTTTTAGCTCTCTGGACAAGAACCCTCCTATTGTCATAGCAAATGGAACAGTTGGTGAGGTATTTGAAAAAACTATTTTTTCATGAATTTGATATTTGTCTTGTAATAATAAACTCAAATTTTTTAAAGCTGGAACAACAAGTTTGGAGGACTTTCGACCAATTGTATAAACAGGATTCCCCTCTGTATCTACCCCATGAAAAATAATTTTTCCCATATCAGAATGAGTTAATTTATTGAAATAGTCAATATTTAATATTTCATCTTTAGTCAGTGTTCGATTAGTGGGTAATTTTTTTAAATGATAAGCTGCTGCCATAGAAGTGGTATGTGTTCCACCATAATCATTATAGATAAAAATCATGGTATCATCCTTTAGTTTTTGGTTTATATCCATTATTACCGTTTAAATAATTGTTAATCCAGGGATATATTAAAGTTGTATATTATATACAACTTAAAAACAGAAAAAACTACTGGGACTGGGGACTGACCCCATAGAGCGAGACAAATAAAAAAACACCTTTAAGTAAAAAACGGGTATGTAGTACCTAACAATAACTTGGAGGTGTTTTTTCTATGGGAAGAAGAGTGAGCTATCCAGTAGAAGTGAAATTAAAAGCAATTGAAATGAGATTGGCAGGAGTACCAATCAAAGAAGTTATGGAAACTTTACAGATCCGCAACTATACACAGCTCAAAACATGGATGAGGTGGCATAGAAATGGAGAATCCTATCGCCTGGCACAGCCCGTTGGGCAAACATACACCCCTCGAAAAGGGGCTCATTCTCAAGATACTCCATCAAAGTTAGAAGCTGAAAATCGATATTTAAAACAACAGATTGAAGTCTTAAAAAAGTACAAAGAGTTGGAAAGGGAGTGGTACCAGAAGTTGTATTGAACTTAGTAGAAGAATTAAAAGAGAAACTGCCTATCTCTCAAATCTGTCAGTGTCTGGGTATTTCTCGATCAACTTATTATCGTTGGCAGAAACATGAGCAAGGAGAAGAAACAAAGAGAAAGAAATGGATAGAAGGAAAAGTTGGTGAACAGTGCCGTAAACATAAATTTCGATATGGCTATCGAAAAATTACAGCGTTACTCAATCAAACCATGCATATCAACCATAAAACAGTGCAGCGTGTCATGCAGAAATACGGTTGGCAATGCCGAGTTAAAAGGAAGAAACGGAAACAAACAGGACAACCTTATCAGGTTGCAGAAAACGTGTTAAATCGTAATTTCCGAGCAGAGCGCCCTCTTCAAAAGCTGGTTACCGATATTACCTACTTGCCTTTTGGACCTAAACAGTTGTATCTTTCAAGTATTCAAGATTTATTTAATGGCGAAATCATTGCGTATTCAGTGAGTGATTGTCAAAACGTAGAGTTTGTTTTAGATACATTAAGTCAACTCCCTCCTTTACCTCAGGGATGTACCTTGCATAGCGACCAAGGTTCGGTTTACACATCATATGCATATCAACGAAAAGTCAAAGAAAGAGGCATCATCATGAGTATGTCCCGCAAAGGGACACCTGCAGATAATGCCTCCATTGAATCGTTTCATTCCAGCCTAAAGTCTGAAACGTTTTACCTCGACGAGTTAACATGTACTACGACTGCCATCGTAGAACAAACTGTCGAAAGCTACATTACTTATTATAACCATATCCGTATTCAAACGAAACTAAACAACCAGTCACCGGTACAATACCGACAACTGGCTGTTTAAAAGGTGTTTTGATCCCTGTCTCGAAATCAGGGGTCAGTCCCCTGTTCAGAAGTTTTTTCTGCTCTATTGCAATTAAGGATTTTCGCAGATGCCTGACGGCGTCTTGAGTAGTTTGTTCAAAAGGGAAAATAAGTATTCAAAAAAAGAAAAAGACCCCTAAACATGTAAGAACAGAGATCATTAGAGGGAAAATGTTCTTATATAGTACAAAGGGTGACTTTCTCTTTTTTGGAAAGGTCATATATATCCTAACATTCCTTATACCTGTGAAATTCCTCACAGCCATCTACATCATAATTTGGTACTTTATAGATGCTGTAGTAAACATTCTTGAGAATGGGATTTTCCATTACGTAACAAGAGATTAAAGCTGATACTTTACGTATCTTGAGTAGTTTACTTTAATATTAACTAACCTGTCATGGCATGATGACTTTAATAAGAAGAAAGGGTGACACCATTTATGAATCCGTTTGAAATTAATAGTATGATAGAAAACTTAGTAAATTATGAGGATAGCGATATTACATATACCCTTACTAATAAGTATAAATTGAGTTACACAAAAAAGTTAAAAAGCGTTCAAATATGCGATATAGAAAAAGATATCACCCATTACTACGGGGAAATAGACAAGGCTACTTTAGCTTTATTTAATATGCTACACAATAAATCTATGGACATTTAAAAATTATAATATGTACATATATGGAATTAAAGAAATAATGAGATGGATTTTTATTTAAAGATCCTTTTTGCTGCTCAGAACATGTTTTATGTTAACTAATGAATGGTCCGTATGATATATATTTTAAATAGCGTTTTAAAGGAAACTATTTATATTAAATGTTTTTATGTTAAAATTTGTATGTAGAATGTAAAAACACACTTCGGTTGGTAGTCCGAAGGCATTAATATGTATTAATGTCAGTGACCTTCCCCTCCTCGGGATGTCCATCATTTCATAGTATGTTTAGAGGAGGGAATCGTTATGTCACTAACGATTTACCATGATGCGCAGTTTTGGGTAGGAATTATTGAAGTTGTAGAAGACGGTAAATTAAGAGCATTTCGTTATGTATTTGGAGCAGAACCTAAAGATAAAGAGATATTAGACTTTATTTATTACAGACTTCTAGACATTATCAATCAATCGGTTCATTCAGGTCTTGATGTAAGAAGGAAATCTGATAAAAAGATAAATCCTAAACGTTTACAACGCCAAGTAGCAAAAGAAAGAAATAAAGTTGGTGTTTCGACTAAAGCTGAAGAAGCCATAAAACAAGAATATGAATAAAAGAAAAAAAGCAAAAAAAGAGAGCTAAACAATATCGTGAAGAACTGAAGGAACAAAAATACCTAATGAAGAAACAAAAGGCAAAGGCGAAGCACAAAGGTAAATAGAGAACAAATAAAGAGCCTTATTATTTAAGGCTCTTTATTTGTTCTCTATTGGAAGTTACATTATGTTAATTAGATTCGTATAATAACCTTTGACTCTGACGTTACGTCATACTTTACACTATCAGTAAGAGCATAGATAAATACGTGAGAGGGAGGTAATAAGTTTATGAAGATTCCTTATGAAGTAGTGGATACACTAAAGCAATACGAGAAATTACAAATGATTTCTAATATAGATAGGAAAAAGGATTACTTTCGTTACACAATGATGGAGCCCTTTAAACCGATGTGGAATTTGATAAATGTCCCTTTAAAAGCAAGAGAAGAAAATGGGTATGATGTAACTATGACCTCAAAAATGCTTGGCTACGCAGATTTATCTAACGATAGTCAGATTGATGAAGCGTTAAATCTTTTAGAAAAACATGAAATTTCTAGCGTAGTACATAATACCATGAAAAATTGTATAGACAAAATAGAAGAGAACAATTTAAAGATAAATGCAGAAGAAATAAAAGTAGGTTTATATGTTGCAGATCCAATAAAGCTACATCTTCATAAAGGATATTCTGGATTTGGTGGAATACCAGGGTATATTACGATAACCGTCTATCCAAATAGCTATAATATCCCTAGACTTCCGGCTGTTATTGCGCATGAGTTTCATCATAATATTCGTTTTTCTTATTTTGATTGGGATCATGGAAACGTCACAGTAGGTGATTATTTAGTAATAGAGGGTTTAGCTGAATCTTTTGCAAAAGAATTATATGGTGTAGAGCAGCTAGGCCCTTGGGTGACGAGTATGGACAAGGAAGACCTAGAGTACTCTATTTATGTAATCGGAGAAGCTTTAAACACCAAAGGTTTTGCTGAAGTTAGCAGTTATATGTTTGGTGATGAAATTGCTAAACAGGAAGGATATCAACCAGTAGGCTTATCCTTTTGTGCTGGATATGCTGTAGGTTATGAAGTTGTCCAAGCCTTTTTGAAAAATACTGACAGTAATATTTATGAAGCATCGCTTCTTTCTACAAAGGAGATTATACATGGTTCTGGTCTATTCTAAAAAAGTGGCAGAGAAGTATTATAATACTTCTCTGCCACTTTTTTTATTCCTGTAATGCCTCTTTAATAATCTCGATGATAATCTGAGGTTGATCAACGTGAAGTAGATGTCCTGCCTCTTTAACAATAATATGTTTACTCTTCGTTGATAAACGTGTTAAATCACGTTGAAATAGATTCCATGCAGCAAAAGATTCCGTTGTGTGATAAGACTGTAGGCCAGCGCTCACAACTGTAAGAGGTACGTCTCCTAATGATTTAACTTCACTTATTTGTTCAAAGCTTTTTTCAATGTCATCTATAGAACCTTCGATTGAAAACTGGTTAAAATAAATAGACCTCATTTCTTCAGTGAATAATGGGGGCATAATTTTGTTTTGATCTTCATGGCAGGAATCTAAAAGAATAATTCCTGCTATTTCTTCAGGATATTTACTAGCATATAATCTTACATTAGCTCCTCCAAGTGAATGACCTACAAGTACATATGGTGGTTTGATGTTGGCCTTTTGTAAGAGCATATGTAAATTTTCAATGGACTGTTTACTGTCTTTTGGTCTATTATCTTGTTCACTTTCTCCTAAACCTGCTCTATCGTAGATAAAAAACTGTGCGAATTCTGAAATTCCCTCTTTTATTGGTCCCCAGTAATCAGAAGTACATCCATATCCAGATTCAAATACAATAGTTAAGTTTTCATTTTGCTTTTCGAAGAATTCGTAATAAAGTTTAATACCATCAATATCTTGCATAGTTTTTAATTTAATAATTTCTTTCATGCAACAACCTCCAAATATATCCATATCATCTTTAAGTATAAGATAAATGCAAGAATAAGAGATACTTTTTATTTGAAAGTTCCTATAAGCAACATTATTTTAACTAAGTATGTATGAAGTATACATACGTTATTATCGGGGTTCTGTTATATAATGACCCTGTCTTTCTCTCTGGCTAATATAATCCTCAAACGTAGCATTCTGGACTACAGTTGCAGTATGTATAAGTCTTAACTACAGGTAAACGCATGAAAAAAACCATCTTAACCGATGGTCTCTTTCGTAAATTTATGGTTATAGGTTTTCGACTTAGCTTCGGTTGCTAAAAACAGCTCGGCTAGTTTTCTATATACCCGCGTTTAGTCGAGTATAAACAAGTTTTCAAAAAAGAGACGCCTCTGCAGCCCCCTCCTTTTTTGGATTGAACCTGTAGTTTGTAAAAAGCTAGGAAATTTAATTTCCTAGCTTTTTAGAGTTTCTATTGCTTGTTTAACCGTTGCGTAGGTTCTAATAGATGAGAAATCAATTCCATTTTTAACAACAGCTTGGGCAAGTTCAGGCCGTATACCAGTCATCATGACCTCAATACCTTGCAAGCGAAGAACACTGTAGATATCAAAGAGATAATGTTCAGCTATAGTGTCTATATTTAAGATGCCTGAGAAATCAACAATTAGATACTCTACCTTCATTTCAAGAATTTTTAAGATAACATTCTCCAAGATATATTCAGCTCTTTCTGAATCAATAGAGCCAATTAGTGGGAGAACGGCAATTTTATCTTGAATGGGCACTACAGGAACAGATAGTTTCAACACCTCTTGTTGTGCCTTTTTAACCATTTCATCTTTCACTTGTTCAAACACTAGAAGCGTTTCGTTGATACTTATATCCAACAAATAGTTAAATCGTTTATTAATAAATACAACTTCTTCTGAAGAAAGTCCATGCTTTATACTTATTTCAGTAAGGCGATCGATAAAGACCAGGCGGGTAGGAGGATAGCGTGTAATAATAATAGAAATTCTCTCCCCTTGAGATGCTGTACACTTACCATTGGTCCTACTCCATTCAACAAGCCCTTCAGGCACGTTGTTTTCACTGCTAAGGAGACTTTCACCTAAAAACCGAATAAATTCAGTATAGACGATAATTGCTTGTTCAAGTTCCTCCTTTAGAGCCTTAAAGTTAGGACTCTGAGAAATTTCTTGAACAATTTCATTTGCTAACATTTCTGCGTTATTATCTAAGTACTTAGCAACGCCTATAATTCCTTTCAATAATTGCCACTCCCTCATCTTCTTATTCATGAATGCATTTAGGTAGTCATTTTATCTCGTGCTTTCTCTGTTTTATTGTTTTAAACACTAATAAGTAGATCTTGTATCGCCTTTTGTAAACTGGATTTTATAGTCAAACTACTAAAATCAATACCAATACTTATAACGGTCTGTGCAACTTCCGGACGAATTCCTGTTAAGACTGTTTCTACACCGAGAAGCTTTAACGAGTCTATCACTTTAAAAATTCGATCTGCTACCATGGTATCTATAATATAAACACCCGATAAATCTACTATTAAACGGTGAAGCTGTAGTCTATTCGCTGACTTCAACGTTTCCTCCATTAGATAATTGGCTCTTTCTGTATCTATATTTCCAATGAGAGGCAAAATAGCCATCCCTTTGGCTAAAGGAACGACTGGAACCGATAATTCAAGAAATGCACTTTGCGCACGTTCAAGTGTTATTTGATAGAAATGCACATAACTTAAACTAAAAGAATAAGCAGCATGATCAAGCAGGGGATCAATAATTCCACCTACTTCAAATACAGTATCTATTGATAGATGGTTTTTCTTTATTACTTCCTTCAATTTCTTCCATAAGAAAGTTCGATAATATCCTGTATCTTTTAACGCTTCATCCAATGGCACTTTCAGATTGCAAAACATTTCCCCGGTTTCTTTTCCCCATTGTGTAAATTTTTGGAGGGCCGTCTCTTCATCAAGATGATCCTTAAGAACTTCACCAAATAGACTTATAAAGTGAGCTCGGATATTAATAAGTTCCACTTCAAAAGGAGCCAATTGTTTTTTTTCTTCTTCCGTAAGATCAATTATTCTATTTTCATGTACTTCATTAGCGATTTCAAATCTATATTCTAAGATTTTATCCCCTAAAAATCCTATTTCATCTTTCATAATTTCCTCCGAAAAGCCTGTTGAGACTATTAACTAATTTTTTATATTAATTATACCACCACATGTCAAAATACTTGTTTTTTTGTTAATTTATTAGTATAAAGTTCTCTACTCTCGCCTTTATTACTTATCATATAATTTGTTAAAAATAGTAAAAGATCAAATTCGAATTAGCCTTCTACGATATGAACAATTCAGTAAATAGAACTTTTTCATATTATAAACATCATAAAAATATAGACGTTAAGCTAATGCCCTCTTTCGATTTGGATGGTTTACCCAGTATATTAAAGAAAATTTAACGTCAGAATATGTAAAATTATCGCAAATAAATACACCTTATTACTCTATAGTCATTTGGTATTTTTTGCTAAAATATTACTGAGGTGAACTATGAAAACAATTAATTCTATATCTAGTTCCAAACAATTTGATAAGGGCCATGTTTTTTACCGTTATGAAAACAACCAATTTTACATAAATAATTTAATGAGTTTTATTAAGAATGGGTTAGAGGGTAAACAACGTATATTGATAATTGAGAGTATGAGGACACTTCCTCAACTAAAAGCTAATATTGATAAAGAGTTTAATCATCAACAACAAGAAGCTATTCGTTTAGTTAATAATTTTGATTATTATTTGGCAAGTGGTGATTTTCACACCAAAACCATTCTTACTCATTTTCAAGAAGATTTGTCTATGTTGAAAATGAAAAATACGCCAATAAGAACATGGGCTCACGTAGAATGGGCTTCAGAGGAACCAGATGTTCTTTTGTTAGAAGAATTTGAATCAACTGCTGATAATTTTGTTAAAGAGGAAGGTATGATTTCAGTTTGTGCCTATGCTGCTGAGTCTTTATCTTCTACTTTGGATACTACTTTGCAGCAATTACATCAATACATTATGACAGATGATAAGTTTTTTATCTCTCCTCTTTATAATAGGTAATTAAAAGTATGGCTATGAATCTACATATTCATGGCTTTTTTGATTCCAATATCATTTTTTATTTTTAGCAGTTGAAAAACGTGGTATAATTAGATACTTAAATTTAGTTGCATATGTTTTTCGCCCTCTATTGTCCTCATTGTAGAGGGTTTTTATATTTATCTTGTGTATGACGAATGCAATATAGTTAGGGACTATGTATATATAGTAAAAAAGATATATATAAAATATATGTTTTAAGAGTAAAGATATAAAGAGTCTTATTTAAAAATGATATTTTGTGGGAGGTAGGAGGTATCTGAAATTGATTAGTGCATCTAGATTTAAAATGCAAATTTACAGCCCTAAATGGGGACAAAATGACATTTATCAGTTTATAAAAACAAAAAATGGTTGGAAGTTCGAAAACTATAGATGTAAGGGTGAAGTAGATAAAGGTGGTAATCCGTTATTCTATAAGGCACTTGCTGCCGAATCTATTTCCTATTCTGATTATGTAGAGGGCTATATTTCCACTGCTTGGGGAAAAGTTGACACGTTAAATAAAGAACAAGCTCAGATTATTTTTGATAGACTATCCAAATGGATATCAGCTAATGAAAATAATCTCAATTCTCCCCTTCTAATGATATCCTGCTAATAGGATATCAATTTTTACATATTCTTATTTAACTAACTAAACTGGATCCGTGTTTTCAAATAAACATATTAATCATTTTTTAATAAAAATAAAGCCGAATTCTTACTATATAGGATTTAGCTTATTATAACATGCAGTATGAAAAAAAGGGCCTTCAACCGAAGATCCTTTTTTTACTAACTTCTATAAGGTTTATTTTCTGTTTGGCTACGTTCACATTGTATTAAACAACATGTTTCCATACTTTGCATTCAATAAAATATCCCACATAGTAAGCAGCTAATTTTATACAAATAAGGAATTTGCTTTTGATAGTTAGGCCATTTACTGAAAGAAAATAATCTCTCTTTTCCTCATCCACCATTTTACGATGACTCCGAACAAAAGAGAGCATATGTATATTTGAACAAAAAAACATTTTTCTAACTGATTCCGGCTTTTTTTTGGTTCTTATAAAATCCATTATGTTAAGTAGAAAAATTGCCTATTTTTCCGCAAGATACATAATAAATAACTAACAGCCTCTTCGTATTAGTTGAACAACGAAATTATATAGATTTTTTCAAACTACTTATTGTATTTCATTTAACATAGTTCCGAGCTTGTTAATGGTTTTCCAATTGCGAGATGTTCCTGGAACACCTACCTTCTGAAGTTGAGCAGAAATCTTAGAATGCCGAATACTTTGTTGCAAATATAAATAAATCTCTCTGCCCCTTATGCACCATTGCTCCATCTCGCTTTTATATTCGAGTAAATGATTTATGCATTCCTTAGAAGGTTCTTCAGCTAACAACGATATATGTACACTCTCCCCTTCCGATAACGAGTTAACTGGATAAGGGCAATTGTTAATAATTTGTTCCCATTCTGAAGCTGTTCTTAAGATAATAATGACAGAAAAACCGAAAGCACTTCTAATCTCTTGCTCCATTTGTTCTTCTAATTGTTCTGCATTTCTTTCAGAATGAAATATTACATTTCCACTTTGAATGTAGGTTTTGACTTTATCTAATCCCATATTTGTTAATACGTCCTTTAATTCTTGCATCTTTATTAATTTGTGTCCACCTACGTTAATGCCCCGTAATAAAGCAATATAAATAGTTATTTTCGGCACCTCTTTTGTTTTATTTCATTACTTTAACATCTTAATCGTTTCTTAATTCTCTAAGTAGTTGGAAAATTTGACCTCTATGATGAGATTCATGTTCAATCAAATGGTAAACAACCCACTCAGGTGTAACGTCGTAATGTTCAAGTATCCTTGGTTTACGCCAGTCTGTTAAGTCCATTGAACGAAAGTGGGAAAGAAATGCTTCTCGTACCTTATGAAGGCGGTAAAAATGCTCTTCTAAGCTTTGTCCCTCAATGTGGGCTAAAAAGCCATCTTCAGAACGAACTGCTAATGAAAACAAAGAACGTATTTCGGGATCCCATTCGGTAACAAGGACCTCTTCATATAACCAATCTGCCTCAATCAATGCAATATGATACAATAGTGTACTAATCGTTTGTCTTTCATCAATTTTTGTATCGAGCATACGCTGGCTGATTCCATTTAATTGTGTTAGAAGCGTACGGCGAACATCTTCTAAACACCACAGCCATCGGCCAATTTCTTCTTTATATTCTGGTAATGAAAATACTATTAAAGCTCTTTTTTTCAACGAGATCCCCCTCCTCTTAAATATAATGAATATTAGGTTGGATAGTAAGCGTGGCTATCATTGCACATGGCGTAGGCGGAGCCAGTACAAGATGAAAATAGCTTATCATATAAAATATTTTGTTAATTTGTATGTGTAAGAGATTGCTAGTTGGGCAATAATCAAAAATAGGAACTTGCATAAAGGAGGCCAAACTATTGAGCGAATATAAACAGGTTTTCTCTACGTTTATTAATGAAGAAAGATTTGATTTACATTCATACCTTACCTATTTATTTATCAATGAATGTCAGGAAGATGTAGTAGATCAGTTAGAACAGGGACATGTAAATCAATAAATTTATAAATAAGAAAAAGTGAAAGGGTAAATAATAATGAATGCAAAAATCGTGTAGGTGACTTTATCTTTCTGAACAGAAGGAATAGGTCGTCTATTGGTGTTAAGCGTTTATCGTTTTATATTGCTTGTCATTCCAATTGAAAATTTCTTAAATCCAAAAGATTCATAATATGATTCTAAATTTTCTACACACAAAAGTTGAGGTATAACTCGATTTTGTTCACAATGTTGAATTATTCGATTTAACATTTCTTTGCCGATACCCTTGGTTTGATAATTCGACAGCACACCGACTCCGCAAATAATTCCAATAACCACACCATCTGATATAACCCGCCCCATACCCACCATTTTTTTTCATTGAAAGCATAAATTGCATACCAGCTTTGATTGCACATTTGTTCCAATTCATGGACTGTTAATTTGAGTGAATTCCATCCTAAAAAATCATATAAGTTTTGTAATTGCGAAAAATCCTCAGGGGGTTCTAATGTATATTGGATAGTTCCCATTTAAGCACCTCCTAATTTATTATATTTTTACAGATTAATATCAACATGTTTTTTTAATTCTTCTTAGTTCATTCATCATTGTAAGTCTAAAAACCTTCTGATCTTCAAAAATCTGGTCCCAAAATGAAAATGAGCGCTTATTCTTGTTCCAGGATAGCGCCCGATTGTTTAAGAACCTTCTTTATAATACTTGTGGAATAAGAACTAATTTGTCGTCACTTAGTGTAAATAGTAAAACTTTAATAATATATAAAGTGCTTTATCATTTACCTATTAAATTATAGGAATTATGATTAAGTTATATTTTTTTATGAGTAGAATCAATTACAATATTTATTTTTAAATTTTTTATATATAAGAACAGTTTATAAAAGAACAACATCTTTGTTTTTATTTAACTAATAATAAAAAAAGAAAAAAGCAATCAAATAATTATAGTCTAATTTGATTGCTTTTTTGCGTTAATTTACTTGTTGTTAAGTAGCGTCTCACCGCCACTGAAATGATTGATGCTTATCTCTTCAATCATTACTTGTACAACTTTTATAGGTCTTCTTTTGAATCCTTTTTACTTTTTTTACCGGCGAAGTTTGTCCTAATTACACCAATGATAATCATAATTCCACCAATTAAGTGATAAAAATGAAACACCTCGTTTAAGAATAAAACACCGGCAATAATGGTAATTAGCGTAGCAACGTTACTGAAAACACTCATTTGAGCTGCTGCTATTTTAGACAAAGCATAGTTTGAAAGGTATGAGGTCCCAAGTGATGA
>Ga0102589_1002679_pt1 | contig 19887 bp, 25 predicted proteins | sample AraplaMF_Col_mLB_FD_76858 | JGI IMG/M metagenome (GOLD analysis project Ga0102589, IMG submission 76858) | Arabidopsis root microbial communities from the University of North Carolina, USA - plate scrape MF_Col_mLB | ecosystem: Host-associated > Plants > Roots > Endosphere | place: USA... | reverse complement strand
CAGGGAAAGATGACTCTTCAGGAGGAGTTGGACGACGCAATCGCTCTTGCCCGACAAATGGTCACGGAGGGCGAGATGTCGCGTGAGGAGTATCTCGACCTCACTGGCGAGGAGCCGCCCGAGACCAGGTAAAGCCGTGTCGCGGCAGTCGCCTTGGTAGCAGTGGTCGAGCTTCATGCGGCCTCGCCTTGCTGACCCACTGTCAGCGCGATAGCAACCGGCCGCACCCACACCGCCGTCGAAGGGGATGAATGTCATCTGGCATCTCCAAATAGCAGCGGCTGCACGGCGCCATTCTGGTAGACCGTCTCCATGACGGTATCGCCCGTCGGCTCATCTCCATCCCAGCCATGCGGCCAAGTCTCAAGGGCGATCAGCTCACGAATCCTGGCCTCTTCCTCGGCGTCGATCAGGCTTATCTCTGGTCGGCCGAGCACGCGGGCGGCTGCGTTGCACTCTTGCTGAATAGCGAGTACGCGATCCAACGCCATCAGCCGGGCCTCGAATGTCAGCGGACCCATTCGTTGTGGGTTCTTTGCTATCGAACCATCTTTCAGACGCTCGGCACCAGCCTTCTTCAGCCGGTGCTGAGGCTCGCGCAGTTCGCGCCAGAGCGGCTTGATGCCACGCAGCGGGGCGAGGTAGGTCCACTGGGTGTTTCGCAGCACGGTCTCCAGTGCCTTTTCTTCCTGCGCGAGCGGGCAGCCCACGCAACCAGTGCGCGCGTTCAGCTCTTCCGCCTCGTCGCCGCCATAGGCATCGGCGATGGCCCGGGTCGACCAGTCACCAAAGTCCGCCTCCGGTGCCCAGTGCTTCAGCCATTCCCAGACGTGGCACACGCGCCAGTGGAGCAGGGGGGCGAGCGTGGCAATGCGCCCCCGCAAGCCCCGAGCGTTAGGCAGCACCTGCTGATACCAACCTTGACCGCATTCGGCGCCATCCTTGCCGCAGCTCATCTCGATGCGGCGATCACGGATTGCGCTCTCGCCCTGGCGTACGCCAGTGATCATCAGAATGCTGCCGTCGATTCCCTCGAGGCGCTGGCGCAACGCTTCTTCCATGGGGTCGATCTTGATCTGGCGGGTGCACCAGCGCAGCGTGTTGTTGTTCGGAGGTGGCACGCCGCGGCCGAGGATATAGACCATGAAGCGCTTGTCGAGGGGCGCGCGCACGACCTCTACCGCGATGTTTCTGTCGCGAAGCTCATCCATGATCCGCTCAGCGGAGATCGCCAGCGGTGCTAGCTCCTGCCGAGTGTCGGCGTAGAAGACGGTCAGCGACTTCGGACGCGAGATCTTGCCGGTGTCGAGCAGCCAGCAGATCATGGTCAGGGTGGCCGTGCTGTCCTTGCCGCCCGACCAGGCGATGCCCCAGTGATCATGCGTCGGGCCGTAGGCGTGCATGGACTGGACGGTGAGCTCAATGCTCTCAGTCATTTGGAGGCGCTGGCCGCCGTCAAAAATCGAGGTCTGGACGCTCATACTAGGATGCCTCGAAAAAAAGGAGGGCGGGTATGGTGCACAAATTTCGGGGCTTGGCAGAAGGCTTTCTGTTCTTGGCGATGGCGCTTCTGGCCGTTGTGGCTGTAAGCGCTTTCGTTTGGGTTTTGTGGCCCGTCGGGTGGCGCGGGGAAGGTGCGGCGGCTTGGGTACAAGCTGTCGGCTCCATCGGTGCTATCGTCGGAGCGTTTGCGGTGGCGTCCTACCAGGCAAAGAGGCAGGAGAGTAAGCGCCAAATGCAGGAACTGCGCGATGCTGCCGATGTGAGCAACCTTGTGGTTGCGGTTGCCGTCGACGCGATCCACGCGATTCAAGAATCGACGAACGCTCTTAAGAGCCATTCCGGCGGCGCGCGCTTCGTCGCAGAGTTGGATCGACTGGAAGCGGCAGAGACATCGCTCCGCGCAATTCTGCCCAATCGTGTGCCAGCGTCGATGGTGCATTCTGTCCTTCAGCTCCTGCGACTCGTTACCTACTCGAGCAGAGCGCTCAGGCAACGAAATGGTTCTGATCGTGATTTCAAGGCGCAATCCATTTCCAATGCTGAGAAGCGCGAAGGAGACGCATGGGATGCCCTGGGCAAACTCGCCGACATTCGTAATGCTGCAAAAGCGAAGCTCTAGTTGCGTAGACGGTTCAGCGTTCTCGTGATGCGGCAAGGTGAAATTCCCCGCGATGTCGGCGATATGCACGGTCTGTTGTGCCATGTTGGTCTCGCTGTATGGTGGGCGGGCCGGTGACTGGCCTGAACCATCAGTTTTTTTCGTTTTTGAACTTGCGTTCCATCTCGGCCATCCACTTCGCTTGGCGCCGCGCCGCCCACACGCTCGCGGCGGTGTAGACGATCGCGGCCACGACGGTGATGGCCAGTGCAGTGGTGGTCGACATCAGTGCTTCCCGCGCGTGGCTTCAATTTGCTCGTCCACCCACTGCTGCACCTCTTCCTCGACCCAGCCGCTGGCGCGGCCGAGCTTGATCGGCGGGGGGAACGTGTGGTCCTTGATGCGGCCGTAGATGGCCGTCTTGCCCAGGCCGACGCGCTCGCAGACCTCGGGCAGTCGGATGATCCGGCGTTGCGGTTGGGTGTTCATGCGGCCTCCCGTACGGTGCCGACCTCGTGGTCTTCGATCCAGAAGGCAGTGATGCCGTCGGGCAGGCCGGCCGGTGGCGCCTTGAGGCTCATAAACACCAGGGCGGTGTCGATTGCGCCGTCCACGGCCAGGTCGTCGAGCCACCAGAACAGCCGGTCGCGCTCGGCGCCGATCAGCACGTCGGCGCGGTCCAGCACCAGCAGGCGCAGGCCGGTCAGGTGGGTGATGGCCTCGGCGATCATCGCGTCGGCACGCCACTTTTCGGATTCGGACAGCAGGGCGTACGTGCGGCCGGGCCCCGCCGTGATGGTCATGTCCGCCTCGATGCCCACGCGGAACCATTCGGTCATGTTCGCCGTGGCGGCCAGACGGTCATTTATCGGGTCCAGCGCCTCGGCCAGCAACTCGGCGGGGATGCCGGTCGGCCCCAGGGCTTCGGCCAGCGCGTCCCAGGCTACGACGTCTGCGTGGTGCTGCGCCGCCTTCGCGGTTTGGTCTGCCGCCTGTGCGGCGGCACGCTGCGAAGCGCGCACCGCTTCGAGCTGCTGGCCGGTGGCCGTGATGGCTTCCTGCAGCTTGGCCAGCGCACCCTCGATCGTCTTGCGCAGCTCGGCATCCTCGTTGCCAGCATCGGCCGCGGCGTCCTTGCGTAGCAGGTCGAGCTGCGTGGCGGCGGCCTGCGCCGCGTCACGCTCGGCGGTGCGGCTCTTCAGCGCGTTTTCCAGAACGGTCAGGCTGCGCTCGTACTCAGGGAGGCGGCTAGCCGCTTCCGGGTCGGCCTGGGTCGGCTCGCGCAGCGCCAACTGGCCGGCCAGATACTGCAGCAGCACGCCGCACTCGGGGCACGTGCACGGCATGCCCGCCGCCTTGCCGCCGGCCGCGGCGCGCAGGACTTCCACCTTCGGCAGGAATTCGTCGCGCTGTTCTTGCGCGCGGTCGACGGATTCCTGTGCCTTGGCCAGCCCAGCCGCCTTGTCGGCCAGTTCGCGAATCTTCGCGTCGCGGCCGGCGCGCTGGCGCGCGGCGGCGTCCATCTCCCCGAGTTGGCGCTGCATGTCGCCGGCCTCGGTGGACGCCTCGGCGATGTCGGCCTGCAGCTCGGAGATCGTTGCGTTGAAGTCCTCGGGCGAGGGCGCGCCGGAGGGCACCGGGGCCTTCCAGTCGCTGGCCTTCACAGAGCCATAGGTCTCGCCGGTGATGGCCCGCCAAGCTCCCTTGGCGGTCGTGGCTTTAGTCTGTGCTTCCTTCGCAGCGGCGTCGAATCCAGCGCGCACCAGAGGTAGCACCGCCTCGATCTTCTTGGGATGGCATCCGCGCGCCACCAGGCGCTCGCGCACCAGGTCGGTACCGAGCTTCAGGCCCATCAGGTCGAACAGGAACGAGCGGCGTTCCTTGGCGTCGAGGCTGGCGAAACGCTGGGCGTCGAGCACGTACGGCAGGCGTGGGTCGGTCTGCAGGCCGGCGGTCAGCTTGCCCGACGGCAGGGCGACGCTGTTGGCCTGCGGGCCAGCGGAAACGACGACCGTACCCGTTTCTGCGCCGTTGTGCAGCAGCTGACCGTATTCCTTCTTCAGGCTAACGCGCACGCTTTCGCCGGTCAGCGCCAGGCGAACGGCTTCCTGCAGGCTGGACTTGCCGGCACCGTTCGGGCCGCAGATCAGCGACACCGGCGTGGCGGGGATGATGTCGGCCGCCCGAAGGCCGAGGAAGTTGCGGGCGTGGATGGCGGTGATCTGCATGGCTGCTTACCCTTCGTGGTCTTCGGTGCTCTTCAGGACCTTGCGCTGACCGTCTGCGTCAGCCGCGCTGATGACGCCCTTGGCTTCCAGGCGCTCGACTAGGCGGGCGGCACGGTTGTAGCCAATGCTGAAATGGCGCTGGATCTGGGTGATGGACACGCGCTGCTTCTCGACGACGAAGGTCTCGACGGCGGCATACAGCGGGTCCTCTTCCGGATGCTCGTCGTGCCAGTCCTTCCAACCCTTCACCCACTCGATGCACAGGAGACCGGCCATCACCGGGCAGTCGCTCTCCGGCTTGCCCTCGGACGCGGCTTTGTGGCCTTCCTCGTAGGCAGCATCCAGTTCTTCCTTCAGCGGCTGGTGCTCGATCGTCGGCACTTCCTTGAATTCGGCGTCGACCACGTTGTCGTCCGCCGGCGCATTGGCATCGGGCATGCCATCGCCGTCGCCGTCGGTGTACTCGCTGCCCATCTTGAACGAGCGCTGATCGGACTCACCACGGACTTCGTCCATGCCGCCGGTGTATTGGCCGTCGCCACCGCTCAGGACGAGCAGCACGGCCTGGCCCTGTGCCTCGGCCAGCTCGTGCAGAGCCGATACCGACTTGCCGATCTTGATCAGCGCCTGGGCGCCGTCCTTGATGGTGATCTTGTCCAGATCGCCCTGGACCACGGTGCGGCCGTTGGCGGCGATCAGGTGGACTGCCATCTTTACCGACGTGTCCACGCGGTTGCGCAGGCGGTCGATAATGTCGTTCTGCTTCTTCTCGGACAGCTTCACCCACGTGTCCGGCATCATCTTCATTTCCAGCACCAGGGCGGACAGCAGGTCCTTGCCGAGGGTGTTGGCGGTCATGTTCATCGTGGCTTTCATTTCGGGCGATTGGCTCATTTCGGTGTCCTGGTGCGTGTCTGCGTTCGGGCCGCGCCTCAGCGTTCGGCGGCGCGGCACTGTTCTTCCTCCCGCGCTACAGCCGTCCCCGCGGGCAGTCCTCTCTCACAGGTGTTTCAGTCGGCGTTGATGGGTGCGCGCAGGCGGCGGGCGGTCTGCTGGGGCGGCGCTGCGTCTTCGGCCGGCGTGGATAGCTCGCGCATGCGGCGCGACGCCACCTGGTTGAGCGTGGCCTTTTCCTTCTCGTCGGCCACTTGCTTGATCAAGCTGCGAGCGAAGTCCAGGTCTTCGGCGGTCTGGGCCTGCAGCAGCTCACGGTTCACTTCCTGGAAGCTGAGCGGCGCGTTGTCGCCTTGATGTGGGCTGCCTTCGTCTGCCGGGATGAGGTCGGCTTGCTGGCCACTGTCGTCGCCATCGTCTGCATCGTCGGCCGGCGGCGCATTGCCCGTGGCCTGCTCGCCGGCCGGTTCCGCGGCTTGCTCGACAACCTCGGCGGGCTGGGCCGCGGTGTTGCGCGCCGCGCCGCGCAGTTCATTGACCGACGTGCTGGCCACTGAATACGAGCCGTCCGGGTTCAGGTCGATGATGTCCTGCGCTTCCTCGACGGTCTGCAGGCCCATCAGCAGCTCGGGGGCGTACAGCTTCCCGAAGAAGCTGGCCGTGCGGTACCGCAGCATGACCTCGTCCATGGTCTGCCACTTGCTGCCGGTCTTCGTGTACCAGCCTTCCTTCACGGCCATTTCGATCGACACCTTGGGCGATTCCAGGCGCTCGCCGGTTTCCTTTTCGATGGCCCACGCGATGCAGACCTTGTCGAGGATGTCGACCTTCTTCGTGACGGTGCTGCGGTTCCCGTTCTCCCATACCGTCTCGACGCGCTCGACGGTCTTCTTGCCGGTTTCCTTGATGTCGAAGCGCAGCGGCGAGAAGCGGCCGCTGCCGTTGATCGCGGCGATGATCCACTGCGACGACCAGGACGGACGGCCTTCGACGATGTACAGGTTCTGCATCACCATCAGCGGGTCGGCGCCCATGCGCTGCGCCATGTTCAGCGCGACAACGGCGTTGGCCAGCGCATTGGGGTTCTCGCGCGATTCCTTCACGTTGCCGTACTTGTCCAGCTTCTCGATCACCTTGCGGTACGCCGCAGGCACGAGAGTGGACGACGCCAGCAGGTTGGCGGCGCGCTGCATCAGTTCGAACGACTGCTGGCTGCCGAAGCCCATCGTGACGATGGGTGCCGGGGCGGCTTCGCGCACGGCGGGCGCGCGCATTTGGTCGAGGGTGACGGTTGCGGACATAGCGGTGATCTCGGTCAGGTGGTGATGGGTCAGGACTTGTAGGGGCAGGTAGCGTGGCGCGGGCAGTACTTCGGCGAGCACAGGACCGACTTGCCGTTGCCGTAGAAGGCGCCGGAATGGATCAGGCCTGACGCGTGCTGCAGCAGGCCGGGCTGTTCTTCGGTGCCCAGCAGAGCCGTGCGCGGAGAAGCGATCTCGCCGACGCCTACGCGCTGCGCGGCGGCGGTCTTGCCGGTGTTCAGGCCGACGATCTGCGCCGGCGCGCTGATGGGGATGCCCATGGCGTGCTCGGCCAGCAGCTCGTACACCCCCAGTTGGGGACCGTGGCCGGCTGTGATAGCGGCACCGTCGGTGCCCACGGCCCGCCCGCCGGTCTTCAGGTCGCTGATGCCAGCGCCGTCGGTGGTGGTGCGCACGCGGTCGGTGGTGCCCGTCAGCGCGAGGCCCAGCTCGGGAATCTCCAGGCGGTCGCAGGCGATCTCCACACCGATGTAGTGCTGGCGCGGCGCGATCTCGGCGCAGTACCGGGCGTGCAGCGCCAGCCCGATGCGTTCGGCGGCGGCCGGGTCGGTTTCTTCCCAGTCCACGTCGACGTTCTTGTCGCGGATCGTGTCCACCAGCGCGCCAGCGGCGTCGTCAGCGGTGATCGGCGCGCCGTCCAGCGCGGCCTGGTCGAAGGCGCCGGTGCTCGCGTGCACCGCGGTGCCGAGATGTGCGGCGCCGCTCGACGGCATGCGCATGCCCAGCAGGTTCTTGGCTTCCCAGCGCGCGGGGCAGTCGAAAAGTTCGGCCAGCGAGCTGGCGCGTACGGCGACGATGTTCATTTCAAGGACTCCAGGATGATGTCCAGCGCCACGCAGATGGCGTCGACAGGGTTGGTGGCGATCACCGTGAGGGACTGACCCGCGCAGCGGACGAGGTACGTCCTGCCGGGCACGATTGGTGCGGCGCTCATGTGGAACTCCGGGATGCGATGGGCTGATCGCTCGGCTCGGCGCTGGCCAGGTGGTAGACAAAAAACACTGCAGCCATGGCCAGGGCGGTGCCGACCCAGAGGGCCAGCAGTTCGGCGACGGCGCGGCGGGTGGACGGGCGGCGCTTCATTGCCACACCCGGCTGATAAGGGTGACGGCCAGCACGACCAGCGGCGGCGCGGTGCAGATGGCCAGGGCGATGAGGAAGAAATCGCGGTTCACGATTGCACCCCTGCGGATGCCGAAATCACTGCTTCGCGTTCGTGGAAACGGGTCATGCCGTCGCCATCGACGCCGTCGCGCGCGTTGGCTGTGCCCCAGTCGAACTTCTGGTCGAGGGTCATCAGATTCAGCGCGTTCCTGATGATCTGGTGCGCGTGGCGCAGCTCGCGTAGCAGCTCGGCGTTTTTGTTCTCTGCCGCGGCTTGCCGGATGCACGCCTGGTGGGAGGTCATAGTCATGGCGTGCCTCAGTCCAAGCCGAAGCAGCGAACCATCACCACGTATTCGTCGCCTTCCCAGTAGCGGTAGGCGATGGCCGGCGAGCGGTAGATGTCGAGCGAGTTCTTCTTGTCGAGCGCGGCGGCGTAGACCGAGTCCTCGCTGGCGCCGCGGAACTCGAAGTGGTCGCGGTTGTGGATCCGGGTCACCGTCTCGCGCACGAGGGTACGGACGGCGACCACCTGGCCGCCGGCGGCGCGCTGATGCGCTTCATGGGCATGCCGGTATGCAGCGGCGGTGGGAAGGGCGTTGGGCATCGTCTGTCTCCAGCGGTGAGGGGACGTTGGCGGGCGGTTACGGACCGCTGCGTACATCCGCGATGGAGTCATTAAACATGGCGTTTAACATTAAGTCAAACAAAATGTTTAATCGATGCGCAAGAAAAAAGCCCGCTCAGGTGGCGGGCCTTTGTTCGAGGATGGGGGGTAGAGCGCCTACCCCTTGCAGGAAACGATCATAGATCGGCTCATGACGCTGCCCGATACCAGGTTGGCATTCTGGGTGGTGGCGCTGGCCACCGTCAGATTTCCGACGTCTCCGACCGCGGAGACGATGGAGTACCCGCGGGTGCCGCACAGATCTCCGGCCTTCTCTAGGCACATGCCCCAGCTGCGAGCAGCTCCTGAGCAGTTCAGAGAATAGGCCTCTTTGCCGTCAGGACCGTAGGTCTTGGAGGCTGAGGCGCAGCCTGAGAGCGCTGCGGCTACGGCAATCCCGAAGAAAACCCGATTCACTGTCGACCTCCCTGTCGTAGAAGAATTTTTCCTTACAACCTGTTCTTGATTTTGCGGGCCGGAACCGGATGGGCGATGTAGTACATCCAGGTGATCGCTTCGGGGTCGAAGGTGAAAACTTCCTGGTCGTTGTAGCTGCCCAAACGGATGCCCTGGCGCCGGGAAAGCAGGCGCTTGATCATGGTCTCGCCAGTGTTCAAGCGGACAAGTACGTCGTCTTCTAGCTCAGGCTCGGTGCCCGGCTCGACGAGTGCGAACTCGCCAGGGTTGTAGCGCGGGATCATGGATAGGCCCACGACCGGCGTCAGGAATGCGTGCGGGTCGGCGCTGGCGACCTCTGCAAACTGCTGCGTTGCTCCCACCGGATAGTCTCCATCGGTCCAGATCCGGTCGGGTAGGCCGCCTTGCGCGCGTCCTACTACCGGAATGGGCCGGTACTTCGCTGTGTTTGCCAGATAGGTGAGGGGAGTCGGCTCTGCCGGCTCGTCCTCTGATTTCTTCTTGGCCTTGGCTCCCTTGGCAGGCACTGGCCTTGGGCGAGGATCGTCGAACACCGCGGCGCGCGGGGCCCCTTTGCCCATGACCAACCAGACGGCGTTGTAGCCGAAGGCCTCCTGAATGCCCACCGCCTGGTCGAGGCGGATTGTCTTGACGTCGCCCGATTCCCACTGCGCCAGCACTTCCTGGGAGACACCGGCGGCCTTGGCCAGAGCATAGGGCTTGATCTCAGGGTCGGCGAGGATCACCGCGATCCGCTCGCTCAGCCCATTGTCGACGTCGGTTGCCGGTTCAAGGCTGGCGTCATACGTCATCGAGCCCTTGCCGGTCTGTAGCCATGTGGCGCTGCAGCCAATCAGCTTCTGGGCCTCGATCATCCCCACTCGGGACATGCCGCGGCGCTCCCAGTTGTTGACGGTCTGCTGGGATTGGTTGAGCGCACGCGCAACGTCTGTCGGCGTCTCAAGATTCTTTAGGGCGAGTGCCGCCTCATAGAGGCGAACCATGGTCTGGTGCATGCGCGGCATCGTCGCACAAGTAAACGGTTCGTTGATAAACACCGTGTTTGCGTTTTCATTAAACATCATGTTTAATATCGCCATGGAACGCGACGACTCTCTCGATATGGACCGTGAACTCATTGAGCGACTTGGCGGCCCCGCCAAGGTCGCCGAGCTGCTTGGCTTCGACAAAAAAGGGGGTATCCAGCGTGTCCACAACTGGAAGGAGCGAGGCATTCCGGCTGCCGTCAAGCTGGCTCACCCGGACATCTTCTTGAATCCTCGGAAACCTGAAGATCGCTGTGCCACGTGAGCGCGGCGGTTCCGCGCTTTGTTGAACGGGCCCGTGGTGGCCCGACCGGGGGTATGACCATGCTGCGTCACGCGCAGTCGCTTTCTGTTGTTCCGCGTTCGGGCTTTGCCCCGCGCGGATCTCGACGCCGTGCCGCTCGGCACCAGGTGGTAGCACCCGTTTCCCATTTCATTCTGGCCGGCCGCCGTGGCGCCCGGCTTCGTTGTTTCGTTGGGGTCAATCCTATGGAATCGATCGAGCAGTCGGGAGCATCACATGCCTAGCTTGGAATCGATGGTTTTGAACCGTGTTGCTCCGCTCACCCAGAAGAAGGTGGCCGAGCGCATCGGCGTCGATGCGACGAACTTCTCGCGCTTCCTGAACAACAGCGGGCACCGGCTCAGCTTTGCCGAGTTCTGCGCGCTGTTCGACGTGCTCGAGCTGGACGTGGTCGCGCCCGGCGACGACAGCATGGTCTGTCTGCCGCGCGACGAATACCAGGCGCTGCGCACGCTGGCCCGGAAGGGATTGGAGGTGGCGTGATGGATGAGCTTATTACCCTGGTCAGCGCCGCGCTGATGTTCTTGGCGGTGGTGGGGCCGATGGTGTGGGGTCTGCTGCCATGAGAGCACGCCACCTGACACACGGTAGAGCGCTACAAAAGGGAGCGTTTCGCGTGGTAGAGATCCTCGATCGGCGTGCCCGCCAGCATGTTGCGGTCACCGAGAAATCGCACCCAGAACATTACGGCGTCCTCAATTACTTGCCGCGGTTCGAGCAAATCTTTGTCATCAACAATCAACCAAGTCGTGGACGCCTGCTCGAGCTTTCCGGGGCCCAGGATATACCGCGTAGAGACGTTCGGATCTGGGTTTCGGTCTACTTTCGAGTGCTTATGCGCGTCGGCAATCATTCTGCAGATGGCGAGCGACCGGTTTTCGCCGCGAAGCCACTTCCGGAATTCTGCGACGTTTTTGTGACTGGCTTGCTCCTCCTCCGACAGCGCTGCGAACGCCCAGTCCGCCATGTGCCAAGCGTCGCTCGCACAGGTGACGACCTGATAGAGATAGCCGTCGTTCAGAGGCATGCCTTTGAGCTGAGCAAACTCCCACTCGAGTTTGGCAAAGAAATCCCCCGGTCCTTGCAACGCGAATGTGTGGTCCTTGAACTCCAGCATGCTCTCGCCCCCTCTGTTTCGCGGAATCGTAGCATGGCTCTCTTTGACCGATCTCAAGTAAAGCAGGGGCGCCAGGCACACGACGAAACGGCCACGAATGGGGTGGCAGCATGAGCAAGAAGAACGACACCTGGATGCCCCTCTATATCGGCGATTATCTGGCCGACACGTCGCGGCTGACCACCGAGCAGCATGGGGCCTATCTGTTGATCCTGATGGATTACTGGCGCAACGGGCCGCCGCTGGATGACGACGAAGAGCTGGCTACGATCGCCAAGCTGTCCGCCGCCCAGTGGCGCAAGCATGCCCCGAAGATCCGCGCGCTGTTCCGCTCCACCGACGGCCGCCTTGTCCAGAAGCGTGCCGAGGAAGAACGCGAGCGCGCTGGCCTGATTAGCGACAAGCGAAGTGTTGCAGGCGGGAAGGGTGCCGCTTCGAAGTGGAAAACGCCTGACGAAGCGTCTGGCAAAACGCCTGCCAAAACGCGTTCCCAACGGCTTGCGGAGGCCCGTGCCAAGGGTCGGCACACGCAGGCGGAATGGGATGCCCTGCGCTGGGCCTGCGGCAATCGCTGTGTGTGCTGCGGGATCAGCGAAAACGACCTCGAAGGCGGGGCGCTCACGAAGGACCACATTGTGCCCATCTATCAGGGTGGTGACGACTCGATCCACAACATCCAGCCGTCCTGCCGCAACTGCAATAGCCGGAAGGGTTCCGACACCACGGATTACCGCGAAACGGCCGCCCCTGGATGGGAAGAACGCCTAGCCGAACGCCTGGCAAATGCCTGTCAAAACGGCAGTCAAACGCCTGGACCGTCACAGTCACAGTCACATAACACCATACCTACTTCAAGCGGCGTAGGTACTTCACACGGGGTAGGGGCTGTGGATAACTCCGCGCCGCCGCCGCTTTCCGCTGACGCGATTGGCGATCTGCTGGTGAAGCTTGAGGCTGATCGGGGCAAGACGCTCACCCTGTCCTCGCGAGCGCGCGAGGCGTTGCTCCGGATTGCGGACCGTTGCATCGACGTGCCGACGTTGCTCCGGGCTCATGCCCTCGCGTGCGCGCGAAGGGTTGCCGACAAGGACACATCGCCGGTGAACCCGGGCTTCCTCGGGATGTTCATCGACGATGCACTGGCCGAACGGCAGGGCGGGGCGCCGCCAGGGGCCGACTGGGATGCGACCCCGGAAGGCGTTCAGGCCAAAGCCGACGCGCTGGGCGTGAAGCGAGACCCCGACGAGCACGCGATCGTGTTCCGGCTGCGCGTCATCGCTGCGTCGGGCGATCAGCGGCTCATGGACCGCGAGGTCAGCAAAGCCGAGCGGATGAACCCGGGCGAGTTCGAGCGGGTGTACCGGATCATGTACGGCGTCTTGCCGGGGCAGGTGGTCGCATGACGGTGCCATCCCTCTTCGACGAATCGCGCCCGATGCGTCGCGTGATGTTCGCCATTCCGGGCCAGCCCGTGGCCAAAGGGCGTCCCAAGTTCGCGCGGCAGGGCGCATTCGTGCGGACCTACACGCCCGAGAAGACCGCCACCTACGAGAACCTGGTGAAGCTCTTCGCGACGCAGGCCATGGCCGGCATGCCGCCCATCGAGGGTCCCGTCGAGCTATGGCTCGACATCAACCTGCAGATCCCGGCCAGTTGGTCCAAGAAGCGCCAGCGCGACGCAGCGGCAGGTCTCGTGGCCGCCACCAAGAAGCCAGACGCCGACAACGTGCTGAAGGCCGTGAAGGACGGCATGAACGGCATCGTCTGGCTCGACGACGCACAGGCAGTGGAATACCGCATCAGCAAGCGCTACAGCACGTCACCATGCGTGCAGGTCAGCGTGGAACAGTTGCCGCTACAGGCGGCGTGAAGGAATGAATGTGACCGGGGAAACGATGATGGAAGAACGCCTTTTCGGCAGCTCGCACGCGGCGCTGGTGTTCGCGTTCAACTACTCGGGCCAGCAGTACCAGGCATCGGCCATGAACAAGGCCATGACGCCGGCCATCGGCTCGGGGAAGGGGCTGGTCGGTGTCGACGGTGCCGCGCAGGCCGGCATGATCCGCAGCGAACTGGGCATGCTGCCCGAATTGCATCAGGCAGTGCTCACTGCGCGCACTGCGCCGCGCGACATTCCGTGCGACTGCGGCCGGCCGTGCTGTGCCGCGCGCAAGCCGAACCCGGAATGGAATGCAGCAATCGTGTGGCTGACGGACCGAGCCATGCAGCAACTGTCTGGCTCGTTCTCGCACTACCGCGTGCGGCGGTCCATCCTAGAGAAAATCTTCGGCGTCCGTGTGGACCTGCAGCAGATCGCCGAGGACTGCGGCGCGCACCGCAACACGGTCAGCGCCCAGAACGCGAAGCTGAAGCTGTGGATCGAAGGCGAGCGGAAGAAGGGCCTGATGGCGGCGCCCGGCGTCGAGTCGGTGGCCTGGCTGGCCATCGACGGCCGGCTCATGGCGGCCGGCATGGTCGCCCTCGAAGAGCGGGTCGAGGCGTAGCCCGTTTTCGAGTTTTTCTTGACATTGTGCATTTCGTGCACAAAAATCCTCCTCATTCGATACACCTACGAATTACGCCCAGAGCCCGCGCAAGCGGGCTTTTTGCATTTCTGGCACGCCCGGGCCTATTGCTCTTTCATGTGGGCATCGACGCAATTCGGCGTCCAAAACACCTTGCCCTGGTTGATCTGACAGACCTCTGTACGCTCTCCCGTCCATCGGTCCACTCGGACGGTTGCTGCATGCTGGTAGTCGTAGCGGAACATGAAGGCGATCACTACGACGGCAAACGCGATGGCTGCGGCAAGGAATTTCATGGGCTGTCCTCTGACGGGTGTGACGGATCTTATCGCCCAGCAGCGTATCAGGTTGTCTCCTACCACCCTCCCAGGTGGCTTTGCCCGGCTACCCGTTTCGGGCGTTTTTCATTCCCACCCCGTGCATTTTTACCGCGTATGAAAAAGCCCGATCAGCTCACAATCCGCTACCGCGCGGCTGACGAGTTGGTCCGCTATGAGCGCAATGCACGGACGCACAGCGCCGGCCAGATCGAGCAGATCAAGGCGTCGCTGCGCAAGTTCGGCTGGACGAACCCGGCGCTGACCGCTGGTGATGACGTGCTGGCTGGCCACGGCAGGCTGGAAGCGGCCACGCAGATGTGGGCGGCGGGCGAGACCATCGCCAACTGTCCGGTGCCGGGCCAGGTGCCGACGGTGGACCTGTCGCATCTGTCGGCGGACGAGCGCCGCGCGTACATCCTCGCGGACAACAAACTGGCCGAGAACGCCGGCTGGGACGTTGACCTGCTGGCGGCCGAGCTGCTCGACCTGCGCGATGCCGAATTTGATCTGACCGTGATCGGCTTTTCTCCGGACGAGCTGGGCGATCTGCTGGACCCACCCGGGCCGGCCACGAGCGCCGTACGCCGGTCTCTGGCCGAGCAGTTCATGGTGCCGCCGTTCAGCACGCTCAATGCGCGCGACGCGGCGTGGCAGGAACGCAAGGCTGCATGGCTCGGGCTGGGGATCCAGTCCGAACTGGGGCGCAACGCGCCGGCCTATGCGTCGGCCTCGGACCATCAGAAGGCCGAGCAGGGCGCCGCGCCGCAGCACCGCACCAGCATCTTCGACCCGGTGTTGTGCGAGCTGGCATATCGCTGGTTCTGCCCGGCCGGCGGCCTGGTGCTGGACCCGTTCGCCGGCGGCAGCGTGCGCGGCATTGTGGCGGCGCGCCTCGGGCGGCCGTACGTGGGCATGGAGCTGCGCGGCGAGCAGGTCGCGGCGAATCGAGACCAGTTGCACCTGGTGCAGACCGAAGACCCCGTGCCGGCCTGGCACGTGGGTGACAGCCGACAGATCGCGCGGCGACTGCCCGACGTCGAGGCCGACTTCCTGTTCTCTTGCCCGCCGTACGCTGATCTGGAACGCTACTCGGATGACCCGGCCGATCTGTCGACCATGGACTATCCCGCGTTCATCACGGCATACCGCGAGGTGGTCGCCGGCGCCGTCAGCCTGCTGAAGCCCGATCGATTCGCCTGCTTCGTGGTCGGCGATGTGCGCGAGAAGCGCGGCACCGGGCCGTATCGCAACTTCGTGTCGGACACGATCGATGCCTTCATCGACGCAGGTATGCGGCTGTACAACGAAGCGATCCTGCTGACGGCGCTGGGCAGCGCCCCGATCCGCGCGGGCAAGCAGTTCGCGGCCAGCCGCAAGCTGGGCAAGGTGCATCAGAACGTGCTGGTGTTCGTGAAGGGCGATTGGAAGCGCGCTGTGGCGGCGTGCGGTGATGTGGTGCTGGGCGACGATCTGTTCCCCGAACCTGATGAGTGACAAGCATGGCGGGACGCAATCCATTCACGCCCACCGAGGCAGACCGTAGGCTAGTCAGCTCTCTGGCCGGGTTCGGCGCCCCACATGAGTACATCGCCAGCCAGGTGGTCAATCCGCAGACCGGAAAGCCGATGACGCCGAAAACGTTGCGCGTGCATTTTCGTGCCGAGCTGGACACGGCGAAGGACAAAACGAATGCCCTGGTGGCGCAGGCTCTGTTCAAGCAGGCCACCGGCACGGGCAAGGGCGCAGTCACTGCGGCCATCTTCTGGATGAAGACGCAGGCCGGGTGGAAGGAAACGCCGAAGCGGATCGAGCTGACAGGTGAAGACGGCGGGCCGGTCGAACAACGAACCACCGTCGTCGATGAAAAACAGGTCGCAGCTGCTGTCGCGAAACTCGAAGACGAGTATTGACCCGTCCGTCGAGCGCGCCGTCCTGAAGGCGAAGTGCGAGCGCGACCACCTGTTTTTCAGCCGGTACTTCTTCAAGCATCGGCAGGGCATCAAGTTCCGCGTCAACTGGCACCACGTGCTGATCGCGGACACGGTGCAGCGTGTCATCGATGGCGAGCTGAAGAACGTCGTCATCAACGTCCCGCCCGGGTCGTCGAAAACCGAGCTGGTGGCGATCAATCTGATCGCCCGGGGCCTGGCGGTGAACCCGCGTGCGCGGTTCCTGCACATCTCGTATTCGGATGACCTGGCGCTTCTGAACAGCGAGACGGCGCGCGAAATTGTCCAGTCGGACGAGTTCCAGGCGCTCTGGCCGCTGTCGATTGCACCCGACGCGAAGTCGAAGAAGCGCTGGAACGTCATCGCTGACGGCAAGAAAGCCGGCGGCGTGTATGCGGTGTCGCTGGGTGGCCAGATCACCGGCTTCCGCGCGGGCCACATGACCGATGGCTGGCAGGGCGCCATCATCATCGATGACCCGCTGAAGGTCGAGGACGCGTACAGCAAGCCGAACCGCGACAAGGCGAACCGCAAGCTGCTGTCCACGGTGAAGAGCCGAAAGGCCAACCCGGACACGCCGATCATCGTGATCATGCAGCGGCTGGCCGAGGAAGACCCGACGGGCTTCATCAAGGCCGGCAAGGTGCCGGGCGACTGGGAATTCATCGAGATCCCGGCGCTGATCACCGACGAATACGTCGAGGCTCTGCCCGAGCGCATCCGCGCGATGGTCGAGCTGGGCGAGAGGGACGAGGACGGCCGGTTCAGCTACTGGCCGTACAAGGAACCGCTCGACGACCTGCTGGCCAGCGAGAAGGCCGACCGGTACGTCTTCAGCGGGCAGTACATGCAGCGCCCCAGCCCGCTGGGCGGCGGCATCATCCGTAGCGCCAACTTCGGGCGCTACACGGTGGCGCCCGAGCTGCACAAGCGGATCATCTATGCCGACACGGCACAGAAGACCGCCGAGCGTAACGACTACAGCGTGTTTCAGTGCTGGGGGCTTGGGAAGAACGGTCGCATCTACCTGCTGGACCAAATCCGTGGGAAGTGGCTGGCGCCCGAGCTGCGGCAGAAGGCCATCGATTTCTGGAACAAGCACCTACCGTACGACTTCCACTTCGGCGCGCCGTTGGTGAAGATGCGCGTCGAGGACAAGGCCAGCGGCACCGGCCTGATTCAGGACATCCAGGCGTCGGGGACGATTCCGGTCGAAGGGATCGAGCGGCACCGCGACAAGCTGGTGCGCGTCATGGACGTCGTCAGCTACATCGATGCTGGCCTGGTGATGATCCCCGAGGTAGCTGAGTGGGTGAGCGACTTCACGCAGGAATGCGACGCCTTCACGCCAGACGATACCCACGCACACGATGACCAGATCGATCCGATGGTGGATGCGATCAACGACATGCTGGCCGGCGGCCGGTCGATGGACATCTGGACCAAACTCGGACAGCAATGAACCGTAACCAACGCAAAGCGCAGACTCGGGCGCACAAGGCCAACGTGGCCGCGTCCGCCAACGCCAAGCGCTGGATGAGCGGCGACAGCTTCCAAAACTTCGAGGCGCGCGTTGGCCTGGGCACGAACAACCAGGCATCGCAGTACAGCTACGGCTTCGACTTCATCAGCCGGAATCGCATCCAGATGGAGGCGATGTACCGCTCGTCGTGGGTGGTCGGCCAGGCTGTCGACGTGGTGGCCGAGGACATGACCCGCGCCGGCATCGAGATCGGCTCGGACCTGCCGCCCGACGACAAGGACAAGCTGAACGCTGCGATCGAGGACATGGCGCTGTGGGACCGCATCTGCGACACAATCAAGTGGGGGCGGCTGTACGGCGGTGCGCTGGCGGTGATGCTGATCGACGGGCAGAACCCGTCCACGCCGCTGCGCCCGGAGTCGGTGAGTAAGGATCAGTTCAAGGGCTTGCTGGTGCTGGACCGCTGGATGGTGCAGCCCACGCTGGAAGACCTGGTCACCGAACTGGGCCCGGACTTGGGCATGCCGAAGTACTACGACGTCGTGGCCGACAGCATGGCGCTGAAGAACCAGCGCATCCACTACAGCCGGGTGCTGCGCATCGATGGCGTGGACCTGCCGTACTGGCAGAAGATCGCCGAGAACCTTTGGGGCCAATCAGTCATTGAGAGGTTGATTGACCGTCTGGTGGCGTTCGACAGCACGACCATCGGCGCGGCGCAGCTCGTCTACAAAGCGCATCTGCGCACGCTGAAGGTCGACAAGCTGCGCGAGGTCATCGCCATGGGCGGCCCGGCGCTCGAAGCCCTAATCAAGAACGTCGACATGATTCGGCGGTTCCAGTCGAACGAGGGTATGACGCTCGTCGATGCGGCCGACGACATGCAGACCGACACGTACCAGTTCTCCGGACTCGACAGCGTCCTGATGCAGTTTGGCCAGCAGCTATCGGGGGCGCTGCAAATTCCCTTGGTGCGACTGTTCGGCCAATCGCCGGCGGGGCTGAACTCGTCGGGGGAGTCGGACCTGCGCACGTACTACGACAACGTCAACCAGCAGCAGGAGCGGCGTCTGCGCCGGCCTGTGACGCGCCTGATGGACGTGCTGGGCCGGTCCATCCTCGGCCGGCCGCTGCCCGAGGGCTTCGCCTACGGCTTCCGCTCGCTCTGGCAGCTCTCCGACACCGAGAAGGCGCAGAACGCCAAGACGGTGACCGAGGCGGTCACGCAGGCCTACGACACGGACCTGATCGACAAGCCCACGGCGATGAAGGAACTGCGCCAGTCGAGCCACAGCACCGGGGTGTACACCAGCATCACGGACGAAGCGATCGAGGAAGCGGAGAACGAGCCGCCCCCGGCGCCTGATATGGAACTGCCTGATGTTGATGACCCGAACAACGGACCGGAAGCGCCGCCGCAATCCGGTAAGGACAAGCGGACCGGAAAGGGTGTATCGGACGCAGCTCCGACAGGTCGCGCAGCAGGTGGGCGTATTGGTAAATGGATTTCCGCCTGGCGATCCCGGCGTCCTGCCGACGATTGAGCAGTTGCTGCAACGGTATGCCGAGGCGTTGACGCCGTGGGCCGAGCGCACGGCGGCCGAGATGCTGACCGAGGTGAACCGGCGAGATGAGTCGGCCTGGATGCAGAACGCGGCAGAACTGTCCCGCGCGCTGCGTCAGGAGATTCGGACCGCGCCCACCGGCGCCACCATGCAGGCCCTGATGGCCGAGCAGGTGACGCTGATCAAGTCGATCCCGCTCGATGCCGCGTACCGCGTGCACAAGCTGACCATCGAGGGCATCGAGGGCATCGAGGACAGCACCAGGGCGTCGGAGATATCGAAGGCCATCCAGGCATCGGGCGACGTGGCCAAGAGCCGCGCGGACCTGATTGCGCGGACCGAGGTGGCGCGCACCGCGTCTACGTTGACCGAGGCGCGTGCGCTGCATGTGGGCTCGCCCGGCTATTTCTGGCGGACCGCCGGCGACGGTGATGTGCGAGAAGACCACCGCGAGCTTGAAGGGCAGTTCATCCCGTGGGACCAGCCGCCCATAGCGGACAAACGAACAGGGCGTAGGGCGCACGCCGGCTGCATCTACGGCTGTCGCTGCTACCCCGAACCCGTGATTCCTGAGGACTGACATGACCGCGACTGTCTCCACGGCGCTGATCGTCTGCGCGCTGATCATTTTCCCCACCGTCGCAGCCGGGCTTGTCATGGCCGTCTGAGAGATCCTGCTGGACCTTTGACATGCGTTTCTTCACCGTTCAAAAGCTCGGGCCCAAGCGGTCGCTGACGCCGGAAGGCTTCCTGCTGTGCGAGGAAGTGCCCGTCGCGCGGACTGGCGAGATGCTGTACGGGCCCGGCGAAGTGCCCGTGGACCCTGGCCCCGACGGCCTGATCCGC
>Ga0102589_1002678_pt1 | contig 19896 bp, 15 predicted proteins | sample AraplaMF_Col_mLB_FD_76858 | JGI IMG/M metagenome (GOLD analysis project Ga0102589, IMG submission 76858) | Arabidopsis root microbial communities from the University of North Carolina, USA - plate scrape MF_Col_mLB | ecosystem: Host-associated > Plants > Roots > Endosphere | place: USA... | reverse complement strand
GGCCATTCAATACCATCTTCTTCTTGTGATCTATCGGAAGTTCATATGAGTTTAATTGTTTGCCTGTGCCAAAAGGAACTTCAAGTGCAATAGGAATAAATTGACCCGCAACTTCTTGTTGACTCAAAATTGTAGACACCTTTGAAATAACGTCCTTCATCTTTCTTTTTAAGAACAAATAGCGATTTGAACTTAATAGAATCTCACGTTGGAATTTAGGAGATATTTCATCTACAACTTTTGCTGCTAGCTCATCACATTCAGAATTGGTTAAATTGCTCCAGCTTTTTCCTTCTTTTAGTAAATTCTCTCCAATAATGGTTAGCGCACTATGAAATAACTGCCCCATATCAAACGCTTCGAATTTATATACTTCACGATCTTGAAGCTGTAAACCATAACGAGCAAAATGAGCATAAGCGCATTGATGGAACAGTTCAATTCGAGAAACAGAACCTTTTAATTCTTCACCGTATAGTTCTGTGCTTAATTCCTCACCAAGGTCTGGCGCAACATTACTGTAGATAATACTGTTTAATACTTTATAAAGATTCTCTTCGATCTCATCTTGACTGCGAAGTAAATTATAAAGTGACCACCACAAATCCATATCCTTTTCAAACAGATTGGTTGACCAGCTTTGGATTTGTGATACCAAATTCGAGATTGCAGTTTCAGTGTTCGTGACAAATGTAAGCTGCTCTTCAGCTGTCATGAATGATAACTCACCGCTCTCAAAACGAGTACGAATAGTTGGAAAAAGTGTTTTCATTTTCTGCACAATACTTGATGGAGCAAGAACTTTTCCATCGTCACTAGTTAGTGGATAAGTGATGATTAGCTTTTGACTTGCACGGTTCATACCAACATAAATATTAAAGTTCTCTACAAAAAGTTGCTGCTTACTCGTTGGCGCAACTTCAACGCCAAAAGATTGTAAATACTCTCTAGCAACATCACCTAATAATCCATCTTCACTTACTTTTCTTGGAATAATACCTTCATTAATTCCAATTAAATATGCGCATTTCACATGCTGTAATCGAGAATGATCAAAATTAGCTATATTTACTTGATCTAATGAAGCTGGTACATTTGCAAATTGAAGAGAGATAAAACCAGTCTGTAGAATTTCGAAAAAAGTTTTCCTCGAAAGCTTTTCGTTTCCGATTAACTCGACACATTCATCTAATAGTTGGATGAAACCTTTCCAAACCTGCTCATGATCTTTACTTTCAATTAAGTTTGAACGCTTTTCTGCTTCATCCTTTAATCGTTGGAGTTTACGAGAGATATCTAATGACTCGACATACTGAAATAAAGCTATGCACATTTCTTTCACATTGCTAGCTTTCTTTAATTCACGTTGGAATGTAAGAATTGGCTTTACTAATAAATCACGTTCTTCATTTATTAATTGTTCGAATTCTAATTCTTCATTCGTAACACCTTTATTAATACCATCCGTTGAACGATATTTTCGATATTGCCAGGCTTCATCTATTGTCCATTTTTTACCTTGTTTCCCATAGGCAATACAATAGTTTTCAAACAAATCCAGTCTCTCTCTATTTTTGCTTGGATTACTTTCATACGGGTAGATTAACTCCGTTTTATAAGCATTGAATACAGCTTCGTAACGCCAATTTTTTTGAATTATATCAAATGTTGACTGAAGTAAAGTAAATAGTGGATGCGTAATCATTGAACGCTTTTCTTCAATAAAAATAGGTATTTGATATGTATGGAAAATAGTTGATAGTAAATGCGAATATGATTCTCCATTTCTTAAAAATATGGCTATATCTTTATATCGGTAGCCCTCATCACGTACTTTTTTGATGATATCTCTGGCAATTGCTTGTACTTCTGCTCTTCTATTCGTTGCAGATATTAATTCGATTCCATCTGTTTCAAAAGATGCTTTAATCGGTCTACTATCAAAATGTTCCTCAAGATGAAGTAATGCATTCGTTTTACTTCTTTGATTATGATGACAGATGACTGGTGATTCTATTGTTTGATGACTATTTAAAGCACTTTGTTTCATTTGCTGGTACAAAATAGCTGGTTTATGAAATAAATCTAATTCGTTAGGTAGTGAATCATCATATGGACGGTCAATCGTCAATGCAAACTTCACATCTTGACAATAATTCATTAACGTTTCTACTACACTTCTCTCTTGAGGTGCTAAGTCATAATAACCATCGATATAAATGATGCTATCTTTTACGTAGTTACTTTTTGGAATTTCTTGAATTAGTAGATTTAAATAATCTTCAGAATCAAGATATTTATCTTTCATATAGTTAGAGAAAGCTTCATACACGATTTGTACATCATTAATTTTTTGTTGAATAAATGTTTTATCATTCGAAGATTCATTTTCCATTTTTCCAATGGCGGAAACTAGATCCTCCGATGAAACTTGAAAACCTTTAAACTCGGCAATTAATGATGATAATTCTTTGTAAAACCCTTGCTGATCTGCTACATGATGAAAAATCTTCAAGTCTTCTTTTCGTTCCTCAATAATTTTTCGAAGTATCATTGAGATCCCTATTTCACCAATGTGTATTCGACTAATCCCACCAGTTTCTTGTAAAACCTTCCAAGCTAAACGTGTAAAACTAAATACTTGTGAGTTTAATAAAGCTTTATTTTCTTGTTTTTTAACAAGCTCATATTCCATCTGAAACGTCATTTGATCAGGAACAATTAAAATCATATTTCTGTGTTCACTTTTCATTCTTTCAGTCATTTCATTTATAATTGCATGTGTCTTCCCACTACCTGTTCGGCCTAAAATAAACTGAAATGCCATAACTTAGGTAACCTCCTTCAATTTATTTTCTATTTTTACTTATAAAGAAAAGCCCCCTAAGGAGCTTATTTGTTAAAGTTCGTATCCATATTAGAAAGTGGCCAATATAGTAAATCTACTTTCCCAACAATTTTATCAATTTTTACAAAACCAAACAATCGACTGTCATAGCTTTTCGGTCGATTATCCCCTTCAACAAACACATATCCAGGTGGAACCTTTGTTTTACCAGTAATTTCATTTAAATTAAAATCACCAGTAAACGGAACGCCCTTTAAGACATTTTTATACTCATTTAAATATGGTTCTTTCATTTTTTCATTATTGATATAAAGATAATCATTTTTATATTCAATAGAGTCTCCAGGCAAGCCAATCACACGCTTAACATAATCCTCTTCTTCATTTGCATGAAAAACAATTACATCAAATCGTTTAATGTCACCCAGTTGGTAACCAAACTTATTAATGACCAGTAGATTTCCATCCTTTAAAGTCGGCATCATTGATTCTCCGTCAACAACATAAGTGGAAAATAAAAAAGTACGTACAATAAAGGCAATGGCAACTCCTAAAACTATCGCTTTACCCCAGTCAAAAACTTGTTTTTTTAACATAGTAGCTCGCTCCCTTAGAGAAATAATAAAATTATTGCTCGTCAGACGGTTGAGGCATACCTTGATTCTCAGTTGATTTTTCGTGGATGTTCATGCGTTTCTCAATCACTTTTCCAACGATCCATAATGCAAAAATAAAAATACCTATGTACAATGCTTTGATTGGTTTATCAAACACTGCTGTTAAATCTTTTCCTAAGTAACTAATCATGGCAATCATTGTAAATTTACCTAAAACCAAAGCGATTAAAAATTGAGATATATTCATTCTTGATAAACCAGCTACAATATTAATCAAAAAAGAAGGTGAAAATGGAAAGGCAAACATAATAAAGATTGGTCCAAAGCCTCTTTTTTCAATCCATCCAATTGATGATTTAACTTTTTTGTGTTTATTTATAAATGAAAAAAATCGTTTCTGACCAAATTTTCTCACAATATAAAATAATAAAATTGAACCTAAGCAAGATCCTATCCATGAATATAAAAAACCTAATAGTGGTCCAAAAGCTGCTGCATTTGCGAAAACAAAAACGACTAAAGGAAGTATTGGGAATATTGCTTCTATGAAAGGTATTGATATTCCAATTAACGGGCCATAGTCTTTATATTGTTCGATAAGATGTAAAAAATGTTCTTCTGTAAAAAAAGACTTTATATCATAAACGTTCATTTAAATGTGAATCTCCTTAAGCCATTTTTCAAAATTGTATCCTTACTGTTAACATTATCACATATAACTATTTATTCAATAATAATAAATCATTATGAGGCTATTTTTATAGAAATATTTTTATATAACTTTAACAGTATATTATTTACTTTTTTCACTGGATAATATTACAAATAATGGTCTAAATTAGGTGTATATTTTTGTATGTTAAAGAGGTAATTTCTTGATTTCCACTTCAAGATCCTCGTTTTCCTTGGAATAGGCGGTGAGCCTCCTCGAAATTAGGTAGACATAATAAAACCACGATGTCCTGTCGTAACGCATGCATGAGCCAACATCCTGTAAGGTCGCGCCTTCCTACATTTCCCATAGGGGTCGAGCTACCTATCGTTTCAATCTTTTCCTTTTATTGAAGTATTGTGTACAACCTCTCTATTATTGCTACGTCAACTGAAAAAGACTGTCTCATTTTTAGACAGCCTTTAGAAATTTCTTAAGGAAATTACTGCATTAAGTCAATCCCCTTGGCTATTAATATAAATATGAGGACAATAATATTGATCCAAACCATATATTTAATTATCCATATAGCCCAAGCTTTTTTACGTAAACCAAAATTTAGGACAATTAAAGCAAATAGGAGACTACTTATTCCCCGTAGAATTTCACCATCCATTAATAAAAAACTTAAATTTATTAATGCACTTAAAATATATAAAATTATGTAATACTTATATATTTTTTCTTTTCTCTTTATCTCATGTTCGAATTCATACATTGTTTTAACCTCAGTTTTTGGTAATCGTCTTTAACTAATTCATGCGTTAGTTCAATAGTACAATTTTATAATTTCTTATATTTCCTAAAAATAAACAAATGTAAAATACATATTATTACTCCAAGAACCGTAAAGAGCATAAATAATAAGGTTAAAAATGATGCGCTCTTTGATAAGGGATCAATGTTAGTTTGAACAGCGATATAGTTTGTAGCTAACCTACTGCAAAACAAGACTAATTGAAACTCCAAAACTATAAAAACACAATTAAGAAACATAAACCCTTTTTTCATACTATATCACCACTTATAGAGGTTTTTTTATTAATTATACCAATCAAATAAGTCTATTGGTTTGGGTAATTTTTCCTTTCTCACCTATACTGACCTGTTATTCCAATAAAAAAAAAGCCGCATTTGCGGCTCTTGATTTTATGCAACTGAAGCAAGGTAAATATGTGGAGAACACCATAATATTTGGTTTAGTTAGTTGTAAGCTTATTAAGAAGACGATTCGAATCGTAAATCACTTTTTCTTCATCAATCGTTAAGCTTTTACCATCCTTTACAATTGTTTTTCCATTGATGTATACATCGCATACATCACTACCTCGTGCCGAATAAAGTAAATGTGAATACGCTGCAGTTATTGGTTGTAAATGCTCTTTATTATAAGGATTAATTGTAATAAAATCTGCCTTTTTATTTGCTTCAAGAGAGCCAGTATGTCCCATCCCTATCACTTCAGCTCCACCTCTAGTAGCCAAGGTTAATGCAGTTTGTGCAGAGAATTTAGTTGCATCTTTATAGATCCCTTTTTGTAGTAATGCAGCAGTTCTAACTTCCTCAAACATATCTAGATTATTATTAGAAGCTGTGCTATCTGTTGCAATTCCTACTTTAATACCCGCATCTAAAAGACTAACAACATCAGCAATACCAGAACCTAGCTTCAAATTACTAATTGGATTGTGAGCAACACGTACATCATATTGCTTTAAAATTGCTCTCTCTTCATCGTTAAGCACCACACCATGAGCCATCACTGTTGGTTGATCTAGTATACCTAGTTTACGAAGGTGCTCTACAGGTCGATTTCCATAACGAGTTTCAATGTCCAAGATTTCACCATCAGTTTCTGATACATGGATGTGTACCATTAAATCATTTTCCTTTGCAATTCGAGCACTTTCAATAAGCGCTTCCGGGCTACATGCATAAGGGCTATGAGGTGCTACCATTGTTGTTAGTCGTCCATCAGCATACTTTTTGTAGTCCTTAGAAAACTGCTCAGCACCTATTAGATTCATTTTCTGATCTTGTTCTGTACCGAGACTAAAAATTGAATAAGAAAATGCTCCTCGAATTCCAGTTTCTGCAATGGTCTCCATTACAACGTTAGGATCAATACCATTAGGATTAAACATATCTGAGAATGTAGTTGTTCCCGATTTAAGCATCTCCAACATACCCAGTTGTGCACTCACAGATGCAATTTCTGTTGTAAATTGCTTTTCGATTGGCCATATTTTCGTTTCAAGCCAAGGTTTTAGTAGCATATCATCTCCGATACCACGTAAAAGAGTCATTAATATATGCGAATGAGTATTTATTAGACCAGGCATCACCCATTTACCAGCAAGGTCCACTACTTGATCTGCATCTATAAGTAGCTCTTCATTGCGTTCACCAATATAAATAATTGATTGATCTTGTACAATCATCATACCGTTTGCAAAAATTCGATTTTCTTTATCCATTGTAAAAAAAGTAGCGTTACTATATATTGTTTTCATCTCAAATTCCTCCTAAATCTTGTTAAAATAAAAAAAAATCCTGATTACGAAGAAAAATGTTAAAAAACACTTTTTTTCGTAATCAGGATTTTACGGTTCCTGGTAGAGACCCTCATACCATATCAATGAGGTTATACAATTGATTTATGAATTTATAAGACCTATCATAAATGATAAATGAGCGAAGTTCAATATTTTCTATAATTTAACAATTTTTTTTAGCTCGATTATGTCTATTGTAGAAAACATTTAATTGGAGTAAGTATATGTCAAAGTCATTCCTTCCAAATGTCGCTGTGTCATAGTAGTTATGTATAGATCACTTTTCTTAGAGACTCTTAAGTTCCGAAAATCAATTTCCTTAAAGAACTACCTATTGCTTTAGTTACATAAGAACTCTTAAATTGATAAATCTTTCTTTAAGTAGTAACGCTGATAATCTCTGCCAACGTTATCAAGGGTTCCATACACTTGATAACCGAATTTCTTATAAAAATCTAAAGCCTGGAAACTCAAAGTATCTACCTTTATGAAATCGCAATTATTATCAATAGCAATTTGTTCTATTTCATTCAATAATTCGGTTCCATATCCATGTTTGCGAATATCTTCATCAATCATAAAAGTATGGATTTCTAACCAATTCCAGCAAATCTCACTTAATATCCCACCACGTACTTTATTATTTTCATCCTTAAGAAATAAATTAACCTCTTGGTATCTGCCTCTTAAATCTTTTGGAAAATGTTTTAGATTAAATTCATACAAACTCTTGTTAATAGATAACTTATCTTTTTCATTTAAATCTCTAGTAATATGTAGATTCATTTCAACTATTCCCCTATCCAATTTCATATAAAAAAAATAATAATATCCCCCTCATAATTTTACCATAATTATCCATTTTCTTTTGACCGAAAAACAGTAAAATAGGAGCCGAATGATCAGCTCCAAAGCGATATTTAATAAATTTACATTTTATATGTTAATTTAATCTACTTTTAAACTTATACCAGATCAGACAATGTAGATCTTTTTTCATTCATACTATTTTTCGTGTATCATTTCACCTTTTAAGTAGGAAGTAATCTCTTTGTCTGCGATTAGTTTATATGTTTTTTGTTGAATATTTTCAGGGTTTAAACGATCTTCATAGATGGCCCTTAAGTGTGCTGTTCTGTATAATTGATTTTCAAATGACCCGCGGGATATTTCTAGAGGTATTTCTACTCCATTAAAAAATTGGACAATTGAACGGTTATATTTTCCACCTTTGAAGTTAGAGACATGGTTGTAGGAAATCCAGGAACATTCAATTTTTAGTGATGAGGATGTGGGGAAAAAGAATATTTGATTCATTGCACTTATGGCAATTGGTGGCTTGTGTGTAATTGATATCATTTGCTTGGTGCCTTCTCGCCTACCTTTGTAGCTGGACCCAAAATAAGCGCAGCTTCTTTCAATTATTTCGATTGGTTTCATTAATACATAGAAATTATCATCTGTTTCATATATTTTAGAAACAACTGCCAAATCAACTGTATACTCTGGTATGATTGCCATAGTCGATTTATTAATTTCGTACTCGGTTAATACTTTTACCTTACCTTTCACATGATTCATTCTTTGATTCCTCCTTTTTATTCATTAAAATCGTAGTGTCTTCATGCGATGAAATAAAAGATTACAATATTATTAAGTCGAAATTATGTAAAAACTAGGTTGTTAGAAGTATATTAACATAATTCAAAGTGCAAAAATCCTTTTTACGAAACCTTTAACAATATTGTCGAAGTTTACTAAAGTTTAATTACAAAAAAGCCATTTATTTCAGCTTAATACTGAAATAGATGGCTTTTTTTACTGATTATTTTTCTGTAAATTGTTCTTCTTCAGTAGATCCTTTTAATGCAGTTGTTGAAGATGTTCCACCTGAGATTACTTGAGCAACTTCATCAAAGTAACCAGTTCCAACTTCGCGTTGGTGACGTGTTGCAGTGTAACCGAATTGTTCACTAGCAAACTCTGCTTGTTGTAATTCTGAATATGCGCCCATTCCTCTTTCTTTGTACTTACGAGCTAATTCAAACATACCGAAGTTTAGTGCATGGAAACCTGCTAGTGTTACGAATTGGAATTTATAACCCATTTCAGCAATTTGTTGTTGGAATGTTTCAATCGTTTCATCATCTAACTTCTTCTTCCAATTAAATGATGGAGAACAATTATATGCTAAAAGTTTACCTGGGAATTGTGCATGAATTTCATCTGCAAAACGTTTAGCGTCTTCTAAATTTGGTTCTGACGTTTCACACCAAATTAAGTCTGCATATGGCGCGTATGCTAAACCTCGAGCAATTGCTTGGTCTAATCCCGCTCTTGTACGGTAAAATCCTTCAGGTGTTCTGTCTCCAGTAATAAATTGTTGATCAACAGGATCGATATCACTCGTAATTAAGTCTGCTGCATCTGCATCAGTACGTGCAACAATAATAGTAGGAACACCCATAACATCTGCTGCTAATCTAGCAGAAATTAAATTGCGAATTGCTGTTTGAGTCGGTAATAGAACTTTTCCTCCTAAATGGCCACATTTTTTCTCTGAAGATAATTGGTCTTCAAAATGCACTCCTGCTGCACCGGCTTCAATCATGCCTTTCATTAATTCGAATACATTTAATTGTCCACCAAAACCAGCTTCGGCATCAGCAACAATCGGTGCAAAATAATCTAATTCTTCTCCACCTTCAACATACTGAATTTGATCCGCGCGTTGGAAAGCTTGATTAATACGTTTTACTACCGCAGGAACTGAGTTTGCAGGATATAAACTTTGGTCTGGATACATTTGACCAGATAAATTTGCATCAGCAGCTACTTGCCAACCACTTAAATAAATTGCTTTTAAACCTGCTTTTACTTGTTGAATTGCTTGGTTTCCAGTTAAAGCACCTAAGGCATTTACATAATTTTCTTCATTTAATAAATTCCACAGTTTTTCAGAACCACGTCTTGCTAAAGTATGCTCAATATCAATTGAACCTCTTAATTTAATGACTTCTGCTGCTGAATACGGACGTGTGATCCCATTCCATCTTGCGTCAAATTCCCAGCTTTCTTGTAATTCTGCAATACGTTTCTCACGATTATTTGTCATTTTCATTTCCTCCTTGGAATTATAGGTAGTCATATCCTTTTAACGTTAGAAAATCTGCAAACTCATCATTGCTAATTAGATCATCAAATAATTCAATTGCTTTTTTAAATTGTTTCCGCTCAAAAAGTTCCTTGCCAAGTTCAAGTTCTAACTTCATCATTTCTTCCTGTTTTAACAAATCAACAAACTCAAGCGTTATGTTTGTACCATCCTCTAACACACCTTTTTCATGACGAATCCATTGCCAAATCTGAGCACGAGAAATTTCTGCTGTTGCAGCATCTTCCATTAAATTGTATAGTGGCACTGCACCTCGACCACTTAACCAAGCTTCGATATATTGAATGGCAACAGTAATATTTGTTCGAAGTCCTTGTTCAGTAATTCCCCCACTAGGTAGCTCGACTAGATCTGTCTCAGTCACTTTTACATCTTCACGTTTTCGGTGAATTTGATTTGGTGTAGGCATATAGCGGTTGAATTGTTCTAGTGCGACTGGCACAAGACCAGGATGTGCTACCCAAGTTCCATCATGTCCGTCTCTTGCTTCACGTTCTTTATCTCGTTTAACTTTTTCAAATGCAATTTCATTTTTTTCTTCATCATCTTTAATAGGGATTTGCGCTGCCATTCCCCCAATTGCTGGTGCATTTCTCTTATGACAAGTTTGAATAACTTTTTGCGAGTATGCGCGCATAAATGGAACTTCCATCGTGACAACAGATCTGTCTGGAAGAATCATAGTTTTGTCATAGCGCATCATTTTAATAAAACTAAAAATGTAGTCCCACCTACCACAATTAAATCCCGCAGAATGTTCTTTTAATTCATATAAAATCTCTTCCATTTCAAACGATGCAGCAATCGTTTCTATTAATACAGTTGCTTTAATTGTTCCCCCTGGAATATTTAATTTATCCTGAGCAAATACAAACACATCATTCCAAAGTCGAGCCTCTAGATAACTTTCCATCTTAGGTAGATAAAAATATGGGCCAGATCCATTTGCAATTGACTGCTTTGCATTATGGAAAAAATAAAGTCCAAAATCAACTAAACTACCAGACATTGAAACACCGTTTACAGTGATATGTTTTTCATCTAAATGCCATCCTCTAGGTCTGACAATTAGTACAGCCGGCTTCTCTTTTAAAGTATAGGTTTTTCCTTTTGATTCAAGTGATATTGTTCTGTTCACTGCATCCCTTAAATTAATTTGACCTGAAATGATATTTTCCCATGTCGGAGAAGTTGCATCTTCAAAATCAGCCATAAACACAAATGCATCTGAGTTTAATGCGTTAATAATCATTTTTCGATCGACAGGTCCTGTAATCTCTACTCTTCTGTCCTGTAAATCAGAAGGTAATGGAGCAATTGTCCAATCACTTTCACGAATATGCTTTGTTTCCTCTAAAAAAGAAAGCTTCCCTCCATTTTGTAAAAAATTCATGCGTTCTTTTCTACTTAAAAGTAATTGTTGCCTACGATTTTCAAAATGCTCATGTAGCTCCTGTAGAAACCGTAGTGCTTCATTCGTCAAAATGTCAGATGATCTCTCTACTTGATTACCAAGTACTTTAATTCCCGATAGCTCAGTAGTCATACATTTCCTCCGTTTCAGTTATATAACAGTTTTTACTTTCTTGATTTATTATATAACAGACAATTCAAAATGGATATTAAATTCAGAAAATTTTTCCAAAGAATTTTCGACAACAATAATCAGAAAAAAAAGAATGTTCACAAATTATTTACCAGTTTTTTACAATACATTCTGACTTCTTTATATTTCCTCAACATTTCAAATGTAGGATTAACATTGTAATAAACATTACTAAATTCCTAGGGGGAAAAAAAATGAAGAAAGTAATTCCAGCTCTTGTTGTGGCTTCTTCAATCATAACGAGCCAAGTAATACCGACCCTTCATGATTCTGTTAGTGCTGCATCAAAAGTATCATCTGTAAATGATGTAACAGCAAAAAAACAGATATCAGTTGACGGTTTATTAAAAAATATTGCTACGATCAAGCATGGTAGCAAAGTATTATATTCATTAAAAGATTTAAGCGCAGCTTTAAAAATTACATCTAACCTCAACAAGAAAACGAACTCCATTGAATATAAATTGGTCTCCGGTAAAACAAAAACAAGCTTACAATTCAATTTCAAAACAAACTCAACTCTGTTAAACAATAAGAAATTCAATCTATCAATCGTAAATCATAAAGGTGTTCCATTTGCTGAGGCGAACGTGTTTGCATCTGTATTTGGAAAAGATGTTGTAAAAACTGAAAAGAATTCAATGTTATATATCAGTTCAACAAAACTAATTCAAGCTGATACATATGAAACACAATTTATAACTGGTGGAAAGCTATTGGTAACTGGTGATTCAGAAGATACTTTACAATCTTATATTCTGAATCCAATAACGATGAAAGTTGAAAAGACATTACCATACCAAGACTTAACTGTTTCAAATAATGGTAATAATGCAGTTTTCGTTGATGATGAGGGAATCATTAACACGATTGATTTAAAAACATTTAAAGTAACTAAGTTTGAGAAAAATGTAGAACCAAAAACTGGTTTAATTTGGTCTTTTGATTCTAAGAAGATTTACTTTATTGAAGGAGATAAAAATACAACCATCTCACAATTAGATTTAGCTTCAGGTGAATTTAAAATATTAGTAGCTGACAAAGTAGAAAATAAATCAGATTTAGTGATTGCATCAGAAGCACCATTAAAATTTGTATACTCTGTTACAAAAACAGCGACATCTACAGTTGACCCTGAAACAGGTGAAACGACAGTCATTGATGATTCAACTGCTGGCCAAGATTTATGGTCAATTGATCCATCTGTCGCTACGGCAACCGCTGTGCAATTAACAAATACACCTGATAACAAAATTTATCCAACAGTTCTTCCTAGTGGATTCATAAGTTATTTATCACAAAATACAGATGATGAAAATGCATTAACAAAACTGCTTGTTCTAAACCCATTAAATAACCAAACGATGACACTATTTAACGGAAAACAATTTCATCTAATAAAGAAAACAATGGATGGCAAAGTTTTACTTGTACAATCGTTCTCTTCAGGTGATCAAGTATTCGAACTAACAGAAAGTGGTTTGTTAAAACCGATTTTTAAAACTAATAAAACAATCAATACAATTACAGCAACTTCTACAACTAAACTAGCCTTCACTTATGGTGATGATGGCGAAGAAAAAACAGCCTTCGTTAATAACGGAAACGTACTTTACATTACTAAGTAAATAATAAAGGGGAAATGAAACATGAAAAAAATGACAAAAAAACTATCTATCGCTGTATTAACTACTGCTCTTGCATTTGGTGTAAGTAATACTTTTACAAAAGACAATGTTGGAGCTGCAATTGATAAAAATCGTATCGTTATTGCTGGTTCTACTGCATTACTTCCTTTAACAAACCAAGCTTCAAAGGAATTTAAAAAATCAAATCCAAAAATTAAAATTTCTGTATCTGGTTCTTCTTCAATAGCTGGTCCACAGGCTGTTAAAAAAGGGTCGGCAACGATTGGTGCAGCTGACTGGGATGCGACATCAGAAAAAGTAACTGGATTACCTACATTCTCTGATTTAAAAGCTTACAAAATTGCTGTTATCCCGTTTGCAGCAGTGGTAAGTAAAAATAATCCCGTAAATGATCTTTCAACTTCAGAGCTTCAAGATATTTACACAGGTAAAATTACCAATTGGAAACAAGTTGGTGGTCCTGATAAAAAAATCAATGTTTACACAAGAAGTATTGGTTCAGGTACACGTGTAAACTTCGAGAAAAAAGCATTAAAAGGTGAAGATATTAAAGATTCTGGTTCAAACGTTGAAAAGGTTTCAAGTAGTGGATTAATGAAATCTAAAGTTGCAGGAGACGATTATGGAATCGGCTATATTGATTTAGCTTATATTACACCTTCAAGTGGGTTAAAAGCATTAAGCTATAATGGCGTAAAAGCAACTGTTGAAAATGTAAAAGCTAAAAAATACCCAGTTTGGGGTTACGGATATTTAATCACTAAGAGTAATGTTTCAGAAGCAAATATGAAATTCATCAAATTTATGCAGAGCAGTAAATTCCAAAACAAATCACTTAAAAGCTTAAAATTTATTCCTGTTAGTGAGATGAAGTAATTTAATAAGAAGAATTGAAAAACAAGCCCCCTATTTGTGGGGTTTGTTTTTTGAAAAGGAGGACATTCATGGCTATTCCACAAGTAGAACTATCTCAAGTTTTCCGACAAACACAAAAGAAATCTACATTTCAATCTACTATTTTTAATCGTTCTTTTCTATTAGCCTGTTTTTGTAGTTCATTAATATTAGGAATTATTTTATTTACAATTGTTTATTTTATTGGGAAAACCGGGATTCATGTTTTTCATGATGTCTCCTTTAAAGAATTTTTCCTATCTTTTAAATGGGAGCCTTATGAAAATCACTTTGGTGCTGGTTCTTTCATTATCGGTACACTCTGCTTAACAGCATTAACTTTATTATTTACAGTTCCAATCTCATTAAGTATTGCTATTTTTAATACTCAATTTGCGCCAGTATGGCTTCGCAATTTTTTGTCATTAACGTTAGATATTTTAGTGGGAATTCCATCCATTGTATACGGTTATATTGGTTTAACTTTACTAATTCCATTAATAAGAGACACTTTTCATACTGGATTAGGTAGTGGTTTACTAGCTGCATCACTCGTTTTAACACTGATGTGTATTCCGACCGTTGTAAAAATCTCAGAAGATTCATTTATGGCCGTTCCGAATGATTTAAAAGATGCAAGCTATGCACTTGGAAGTACACATTTCCAAATGATTCGTAGAGTTCTGATCCCGGCTTCTAGTTCTGGCGTCACAACTGCAATTATTCTTGGTATGGCAAGAGCAATCGGAGAAACAATGGCTGTAGTCATGGTTATTGGGAATACTGCCCAAATCGCAAAATCATTAACAATGCCGACTTCTGTCCTTACAAGTAATATCGTAATGGAAATATTAAATGTATCCTATGACTCTACTTGGAATTACGCATTGTATATGATGGCATTTATTTTATTGTGTATCTCACTATTATTAATTATTATCATCCGAAATTCACGTAAAAAAGGAGCATAAAATGACAAGGACTCCGATCAATATTGAAAAAAGCATTAAGAAAAACAGAGCAATAAATAAAGTTATGAAACTCATTTTATCATCTATTACTATTTTTACTTTTGTGATCATTCTTTTCTTATTGCTGAAGATTCTTAGTAAGGGTTTCACAACGATTGATTTTCATTTTCTCGTAGGATTACCAGAGGAAATAGATGCTGGTGGAGGCGTAGGTCCTTTTCTCTTTAACACATTTTATATTTTACTCATTTCACTTGTTATATCAATTCCGATCGGACTTGGCGCAGGTATTTATTTAGCAGAGTATGCAAAACAGAATAAATTAACTGATTGGATTAGTACATGTGTTGAAGCACTAGCTTCAGTGCCTTCGATTATTTTCGGATTATTCGGCTATGTATTATTTGTAGAAGTGTTTGATGTTGGATTAACTGTTATTGGAGCTGCTATTACGCTATCATTCTTAAATCTACCAGCACTAACCCGAATTATTGAAGAATCAATTCGTAATGTACCAGTAAGCTATCGCGAAGCATCTTATTCATTAGGTGCATCAAAAGCAACTTGTATTATCACAATCATTCTTCCTGCCGCATTAAAAGGAATATTCACTGGTATATCCTTAACTGCATGTCGTGCATTAGGTGAATCAGCTGTCATTCTACTTGCAGGTGGTACAAGTGCCTCTGATAAAATGTGGGACTTTTCATTAACTGGTCCTGGTGCTACCCTTCCTGTTCAGCTTTGGTATATTCAATCTGAAGCTTTAGTTGAGGATGCAATGAAAATTGCTGATCAATCAGCTGCTTTACTAGTAGTCATCATTTTATTATTATCGATCGTATTACGCCTTCCTTTTATGTTTAAGAAAAAATAAAAGGCATACAAACTTAAAAGTAGAATAATAGGTTAAATTTCACCCCTTTTAAAATCATTAAAAATTCCCCTTATATTAGACAACTATCCTACTTAAAGGAAAACTTTTTTCTTGTCTAAAATAAGGGGATATAATAAATAAAAATTTTTAGTGACATATTATATTATCTTGTCGATCTTCCAAATCGTTCTATTTTCGTTTTATTTTTATCATACCAACCATTTCGTGACAACTCTTACATCATATGGAAAAAGTTCACTTTTAAAAGCATCATACTCAGTTTCTATTTCTATAATATCTTCTTTAGAATAATTTTGTTCAGTTAAATGATAAATTGTCGCGCTTAAAATTTCTTCTCTTTCTTTTGGATCTCCATACACAAATTTTGAATAACATAAGTATGAAGTTGTTGACAGTAAAATGATAGATAGAATAGTAGTCGAAAGCAATAAAAATTTAAGTTTTTTCATTTTTTATCCTTAAAACTCTATTAGTATGCTTCATTTACGAGATTCCTGTGGTGGTGATTGGAAAGAAAGGAATCACATTGAAAACATGTAGTTTATATATAGTATAACTGATATAAATAGTACTTTTTTCAAAATTTATGTCTAGATATTGAAAATAAATGTTTTCTAACCTACCGATTCTAGTTCTCTCTAATTGTTTAATTGTTTAATTTTTGAATCTATAAATTTACATACAGACAATACCTAAGTAACTGATACTACAAATTTTTCTTCATAACAAAAACACCTTTAATAAAATATAGTTACACTATAAGTCATTAAAGGTGTTTTTACTTTTGAACCACACAAAGGGATCTTCTGAAGAAGGTTACTTATTATTTTTTGGCTTCCTCCAAATATTTCATTCTTTCTAACATTGTAGGATGATCGTATCGGAAGAATTTTACTAAAAATGGTGGATTTACTTGAGTTAGGCTATTTTTTGATAATTTCTGAAAAGCAATGATACCTGCTTCAGCATCATCGGTTAGCTTAACAGCATATAAATCTGCTTTTTTCTCGGCATGTCTAGAAACTGCATTCGAAATTGGTTCCGAGATAAATCCAATCATTCCACTAAATAATAAAAATAACGTCAACACAACCATCATTTTTTCTGATGAATTGAATTCTCTATTCCTAGATAGGGTAAATTTCATTAATCGATCAATGATAAATAACCCGACTAAACTGCCAACTAATGTTCCAAACATCGCTTTATAAATATCTTTATTCACATAATGAGACATTTCATGGGCCATGATAAACAAGATTTCTTCATCGGTTAGCCCTTTTAATGTAGTATCCCAAAGAACAATTCTAGCGTTTTTACCAATCCCAGTTACATACGCATTATATGTAGTTGTTTTAGCAGACATATTCACTTCATACACTCTATGAGCTGGTATATTTGCTTCTTTTGCTAAAGATACGATTTTCTTTTCTAATTGCTTATCCTTTAATGGATAAAAGTCATTATATAAAGGGTCTATGATTACTGGTTGAATAAATGTAAGAAAAATAGTGAATGGAATACTTAATAACCATGTTGTGATCCACCATTTTTTCGGTTGTTTTTTAATTAATAGATACACAACATATATGACAAAGTACGTAATAGCAAAATTTACCCAAAAACCAATAATCTCATCCTTCATCCAGCTATTAAAGGATTGTACGGTTAATCCATATTTCGTAGAAAGTTTAAAACGATATAAGTCTAGCGGTAATGTGATTAAATAAGTTAGGACTGAAACAAAAAAGAAATAGAGGAATACTTGAATAAAGTGAAATCTAGTCAGCTTCTTTAATGATTCACCTAATTTTCCAATAAACCCACTTAACAATAAAAGCGTAAGAACGATCCAATCTAATGGTATGCTAATAAAATACAATACATTTTTGAGCGTACTATAACTTGTACTAATTTTAGCTTCTTTATGGTCCATAAATGTATTTGGATCAACGAATGTACCTTTGTATTTTGCTGGCAAGTTAGAATCTGTGAAAACATAAAAGTATAATAATACAAAAATGATATATGCGAGATAGCCAATCAAAATAAACTTTGATGCTTTTGATTTCTTCGACTGTTTCATATAATCCCCCCACTTCTATATTATCAACTTTGTCCAAAATTTTAGAACAAAAAAACATAATTAACTTTCTCTATTTCATTTTATGAAATCACACAACTTGTATGTATGCTTTTATTAAAAAATTAAAACTGAAAGGTACATCCTTAAACAGGAAGTACCTTTCAGACTGATGACAAACGCTCGCTTTCTTCGTTGCTTCGCCTGCTTCCGGTGCTCATTATTTTTACAAACTGAAAGGTACATCCTTAACTCAGGAAGTACCTTTTCAATTTAAATATTTATGATTGTGTAATTGAATCCTTTAATGCTCTTCTTAGAATTTTACCAGTTGCATTCTTTGGAAGCTCTGAGATAAACTCAATAGATTTTGGAACTTTATATTTTGCTAAGTGCGCCTTACAATACTCTACTAATGTTTCTTCACTTAATGAAGGATTTTTAGACACTACATAAGCTTTGACACTCTCTCCGAAGTTATCATCTGGCAATCCAATGACTGCACATTCTACAATCTCAGGATGATTGTAAAGGATCTCTTCTACTTCACGTGGATAAACGTTAAATCCACCGACAATAATCATTTCTTTTTTACGGTCTACGATGAAGAAGTAGCCATCTTCATCTCTGCGAGCTAAATCACCAGTGTATAACCAACCATCACGAATTGTCATTGCCGTTTCTTCTGGCATATTATAGTAACCCTTCATGATATTTGGACCACGTGCAATTAATTCGCCAACTACACCAACTGGAACTTCTTCTCCAAGCTCATTGACGATTTTATTTTCTACATTACTAATATTCGTGCCGATTGAACCAGCTTTTCGTGGACGATCTAAAGGATTAAATGTCGTCACAGGTGAAGCTTCAGATAAACCATACCCCTCTGAAATCATTACGTTAAATTTCTTTTCAAAGTTCTCTAATAATGCCACTGGCAATGATGAGCCTCCAGAAATACATAAACGAATAGACTCAAAATCTTCAGTTTTTCCTTCCGGATATTGGTAAAGGAAATTATACATTGTTGGAACGCCAGCAAATACAGTTGCTTTTTGCGTTCGAATGATATTAAATATTTCACTTGGGCTAAACTTCGGTACAAGTATAACAGTTGCTCCATACATTAGTGGCGCATTTAACGCTACAGTTAAACAGAAAACATGGAATGCTGGTAGCGTTGCAATTACCTTTTCAGTGCTAGTAAATCCTAAGAAATGACCTGCATCCATTGCATTTGAATATAAATTCTTATGAGTCAGCATCGCACCTTTTGGTTTACCAGTAGTACCTGAAGTGTATAAAATGACTGCTAAATCTTCTTCATGTAGTTCAGGTCCTTCGAATGTTACATCTCCAAGGCCAACTACGTTTGTAAACGATTTCAATTTATTGTCTGAAAAATCATAAGGATGTTCTTGCTTTGTTTCACAAATAATGTAGTGTTCAATGTTGGGAAGAATTGGTGAAGCTTTTTCAACTAGTGGAAGAAATAAATCTAATGTAATGACAGCTTTTGCATCACCATTTGTGAGAATATAAATTAATTCGTCTGGTGAATATAGTGGATTAACTGGAATGACAGCCGCTCCTGCTTTTAACGCACCATATAGTGCAATAATAAAATGTGGGGAATTACCAACAACTAATGCAACTTTATCCCCTTTTTCAATTCCTAATTTTGAAAGACCACTAGCAAACTTTGTTATGTATGTATTCAATTGTGCATAGCTAAATGATTGCCCTTCAAAAAATACAGCAGTATGTTCAGGATGTTTTAATGCAGTTTGTGAAAGCGTATGAACTAAATTCAAGAAATTACCCCCTTTTTAAAAATAATTTAAAATATTCTAAATATATTATATTGCTAGAAAACATTTCTGAC
>Ga0102589_1002677_pt1 | contig 19905 bp, 21 predicted proteins | sample AraplaMF_Col_mLB_FD_76858 | JGI IMG/M metagenome (GOLD analysis project Ga0102589, IMG submission 76858) | Arabidopsis root microbial communities from the University of North Carolina, USA - plate scrape MF_Col_mLB | ecosystem: Host-associated > Plants > Roots > Endosphere | place: USA... | reverse complement strand
GCTCCATCGCCAGCGTGGTGGCGATCTCCAGCGCGCGCTTGCGCCCGTACGGCAGGTTCACCGTCAGCGTCTGCGCGAACTCGGTCAGCCCCACCTGCTCGAGCAGCTCCATGGCGCGGTCGTTGAGGACATCGAGCGAGCGCTCGCTGCGCCAGAACTGGTAAGCGGTGCCGAGCTGGCGCTGCAGCCCGATGCGCACGTTCTCCATCACGGTCAGGTGCGGGAACACCGCCGAGATCTGGAACGAGCGGATCACGCCGCGGCGCGCGATCTGCGCGGGCTTTTCGCGGGTGATGTCGATGCCGTTAAATACGATGGTGCCGGTGGTCGGCTCCAGGAACTTGGTGAGCAGGTTGAAGCAAGTGGTCTTGCCCGCGCCGTTGGGGCCGATCAATGCATGGATCGAGCCGCGACGCACCCGGAGGTTGACGTCGCTCACCGCGGTGAACCCCTTGAACTCCTTGGTGAGGTTCCGCGTTTCCAGGATGGTTTCCTGTTGATTCATAGTCTCCTGCCCGCCCTGTTTCTGAACTGCCGGCTGTGCCCGGCATCACTGACAATCGGTTCCAATTGGCCATCTTGCCGGCATGTTGAGTGAGCTCGGCGAACCCGCTGCCCGAGGTATCAGCCGCGCGACGTCGCCGCGTGGCAAGCGGTGCCCGGTATGTCGGCTACTGGCTTGTCCAGCCGCCTTCGACCGGGATTGCAGCACCCGTGATGTTGTGCGCAATAGGGTGGCAAAGCCACACCGCCAGTTGCCCGATTTCCTCCGGTCTGGACATACGTTGACTTGGCTGCTTCTCCAGCAGCAGGTCGCGCACGCCAGCGGCCCTGTCGCCGCCGAAGCGCTCAGCCCGGGCCAGGATCTGGGGCTCGATAATCGCCGTCTCGGTCCACCCCGGGCATATGCAATTGACCGTCACCCCACCACTTTCACGGGTTCCCGCACTTGCATACTCCAGCGCCGCGCCTCGGCTGATGCCGACAAGGCCAAACTTTGAAGCGATATAAGGGGTCTTGTTGACCGATGCGACGAGGCCATGCACCGAGGCGATGTTGATGACTCGCCCATAGTCCCGTGCCGCCATTTGGGGCAGGGCGGCTTGCATCGTCAGGAAGGGAGCCGTCAGGTTGATCGCCATCAGGCGATTCCACAGATCGATCGGCGCATCCGCCAGAGGTACGGCTTGCTGAATTCCCGCATTGTTGACAAGAATGTCCAAGGGCCCCTCGTCAAGCACCGCGTTCATCAGTGCCTGGACCGCTGCACAGTCGGCAAGATCGTGGGCATGAACGACGACTGAGGGCGCACCGGCCGCGAGTACCTCACGGCGGGCCTGCTCCTGGACCGAGGCATCCCCGAGGCCGTGAAGAACGATGTGGCTCCCCTCACGGGCCAGCGACTTGGCGATGGCAAGTCCAATACCCTGCATCGATCCGGTGACAAGCGCGCGGCGGTTCGCCAGGGGCGGCTGGAAGCCGGGCTGATTCATCTTGAACTCTCCATCTGCGTGAGCAAAGCGCGTAGTTCCGTCTTCAAGACTTTGCCGTAATTGTTCTTGGGGAGGCTGGTCACGAAGTGATATTCCTTCGGCCGCTTAAAGCGGGCAATGTGCTCAAGGCATAGCGCATCGAGTTCGGCGTCGGTAACTCCGTCTGCAGCAACAAAGGCAACTACCACTTCTCCCCACTCAGGATCTGCGCGCCCAATGACCGACACCTCTCGCACGGCCGGGTGTTTGAGGAGAACCTCTTCGACTTCGCGTGGATAGATGTTCGAACCGCCTGAAACGATCATGTCTTTGGAGCGGTCCTTGAGCGTCAGGAAGCCGTCTTCGTCCATGGATCCCATGTCCCCGGTCCACAACCAGCCATCACGAAGTGCCTGCGTTGTCGCTGCCGGGTTACGCCAGTAGCCTTCCATGACCGTATCGCCGCGCACGAGTACCTCGCCAATCTCTCCGGCTGCCAGCGTGCAGCCGGCCGCATCGGCAATCCGGACTTCCACGAGCGATTGGGCGACGCCCACGGAAGCGATGCGTTCAGCCCAACGCGAATGCGCGCGATTGGCAAGGTGCGAGCGCCGAAGAGAAGTGATCGTCATCGGCGATTCGCCTTGCCCGTAGATCTGCACGAATCGAGGCCCCATGACGTCCAGTGCACGGCAAATGTCCTCGACATACATCGGGCCACCACCGTAGACAATGGTCTTGATGCCATCCACCTTGGCGTTCGTGGCTGCGACGTGATCGACCAGGCGCCGGACCATCGTGGGCGCAGCAAACATCGATACCCGCTCTACCTGATTTGCCAGCGCCACGACCTCGGACGCATCGAAGCCACCGGAAAGCGGCACCACGTGGCGCGCTCCCTTGAGAACGTGCACAAAGTTGTACAGTCCGGCACCATGCGACATGGGCGCTGCATACACGATCGCATCTTCCGCACTGACGTCGTCGACGTCCGCCAGATACGACATCATCATCGAGAAAAGGTTACGATGCGTGATCATCACACCCTTCGGCCGGCCCGTTGTGCCCGATGTGTAGAAGAGCCATGCGAGATCAGTCGGCTCACGATGCTTCAGTTCCAGCGGCACTGAGGCAAGCATCTTCTGGTAAGCCGGCGTCGACGGGGTGATCATCGTCCTGGCGACCGATGGCACGCCGTCGGCCAGGTCGTTGCTGAGGAAGAGGGCGGTCGCCCTGGCGTCGCGCAGGATGAACTCGAGCTCCCTGGGGTGCAGCTTCGCATTGATAGGCACCGCGACCAGACCGGCCCACCAGATGCCATACAGGATTTCGAGGTATTCGGGACAGTTGGTCATGAATACTGCTACGCGATCGCCTTCGGCCAGGCCGACGCCACGAAGATAGCCGGCGATCCGGGCCGCGCGATCCCGGAACGTGCAGTAGTTGTACAGGCAGCGCTCGCCTGCGAACACCGCGGGTCGCTCAGGGAAGACGCGCGCAGTACGCTCCAGGAGCTGTGCAATATTCATCAGACTCGCTCCAGTACGCTGACGTAGTTGGCCACCGCCAGCCCGCCCATATTGAAGATTGCGCCGAGGGTCGCGCCAGGCACCTGGAGCTCGCCGGCTTCACCGCATAGCTGCATGGCAGACAGGACGTGCATCGACACGCCGGTGGCGCCGATCGGATGCCCCTTCGCTTTCAAACCACCGGAAACATTGACAGGTAGGCGCCCTCCGCGAGCGACCGTGCCGTCTTCAACTACACGTGCGCCTTGTCCCGGCGCCGCGAGCCCCATTGCCTCGTAGGTCATCAGCTCCGCGATGGTGAAGCAGTCATGCACTTCGGCAAAGGACAGATCTCTGAGCGTGCATCCGGCTTCGGACAGCGCCTGCTGCCAGGCACGCCGCGGCCCTTCAAAGGACACAGCATCGCGCCGGGACATCGGCAGGAAGTCATTGACCTGTACCCGCGAGCGAAAGCCCACCGCGCGCGGGAACTGCCGCGCCACTGATTCATCGGCCAGTATCAGCGCTGCGGCGCCATCCGAAACCAGGGAGCAGTCGGTCTTGCGCAGCGGACCGGCAATCAGCGGATTCTTCTCCGACACTGTGTTGCAGAATTCGAAGCCAAGATCTTTTCGCATCTGCGCGTAGGGGTTGCGCAGGCCATTCAAGTGATTCTTGGCGGCGATGCGGGCGAGGGTTTCGCCATGGTCGCCGTAGCGCTTGAAGTATTGTTCCGCGATCAGGCCGAATATGCCGGGGAAGGTCAGGCCTTGCGCCGCCTCTTCCCTGACGTAGGACGCGTTTGCGAGAACCCGGGTGACCTCCTGCCCGGAGATCGCAGTCATCTTCTCTGCACCAATGACCATTGCAATACTGGCACGGCCGGAGTCGATCGCATCGCACGCTGCAAAGACCGCGGCCGCGCCGGATGCACAGGCGTTCTCGACGCGCGTAGCCGGCTTCCATCGCAAGCCGTCGTCGGCCTGCAATGCAAGGGATGAGCAGAATATTTCCGGAACGAAGCCGCCGTTCAGGTTGCCGAGCCAGATCGCATCGATCGCATCGGCCTGTACCTGGGCGTGCGCAAGAGCGTCTCTGGCAACACTTGTGATCAGAGCTTCGAGATCCAGGTGATCGAAGCGGCCGAAAGGCGAGTGTGCCCAACCGACGATGCGAGCGGCCATCTGCAGTCTCCTTGGTTGATGTGTATGTCTTGTCAGAGGAGACTCTAATTGCCGGGGCGCTGCCCAGACAGTCGTAGGGCTACGCTATGGTATGCTTACTTAAGTAAAAACCCGCCCTGCCCCCTCCCAGCGATGTCGAACCCCGTTCAGAAGCACGATGCGCTGGCAGACAGCGATGTGGTACTTGCTTTCGACCTTGCGCCGGTCGGTCTCTGTGTTTCCCGGAATCGTGTGATCGAGCGCTGCAACGGCGCACTGGCTGCGATGTTCGGCTACCGGCCTGAAGAGCTGGAACAAAATTCGTTCGACATGCTGTATCCATCGCAAGAAGAGTCCGACCGAATCGGCCATGCGGGCTTCGCGGAGATGCGGGACAAGGGCTACTACAGCGACGAACGCATCATGCGTCATCACGACGGGCACCTGTTCTGGTGTCACGTATCAGGGCGCGCGCTTTACCGCACGGATCCTTTCGCCTGCGCCGTGTGGATGTTCGAGGACTTGTCGGAACGGCGCCCGGTAACCGCTGCGCTGACCGGACGCGAACGCCAGATCGCCCAGCAACTGCTGCTTGGCAGGACGAGCAAAGAAATTGGCCGCTTCCTTTCCATCAGTCCGCGCACCGTCGAGGCGCACCGCGCACGCATGATGAAAAAGCTGGGTGTCAACACACCGGGGGAGGTGATCTCACGGCTAAGCGGCTCGCTGCCGTGACACGTTGTGTGATAACAAGTGGGCTGCCCGGTCAGTCTTGCCGTCACCTCAAGTCTTGCGTGTCAGTAGTCGTTGACTGAAGGCTGGACCACTCGTGGTTCCCGAGCTTTTTTTGGGTATTCAGTCTTACCACGGCATCCAGTGATATAGACGCAAGAACTACAGGCGGGACGGATTGATGTCCCTCCGATGGCGTCAGGTCAATGCCTGTTTCAGGTCGGCGATTCGAGCCTCCGCATCCTCTAGGGGTCCTGCCAAGATACGCCCAATCCACTATCATAAGCCTACCGGTTATGATGAATCCATCTAACCGTTCTCATTTGATATAAGGCGGGAGATCGAGGAGTACGAAGGCTTTTCTTGTTTTCAGCCGGGAGAATGGCGCAAAGGCAGTACAGGATGAATAGTCGGCAATTAAAGGGCAGGGCAGCTATCGATGCAGCAAGCCTGTCACGCGTCGCTGGATGGTCGGAGAAGTTCTAGTGGGCGGAGCACGTGCACAGCGTGTTGAAGCACCCTTATCAAGTCTTCCAGTTCCTCCACAATGGTCTCGGCCTGCTCGACCAAGCCTGGATTCGCTGCTCCCGAGACGAGCCTGGCACCATTGAGAACCGTATGGGCCATGCCATGTAATTGGAGTAAGTCGTCGCGAATACCTTCTGGCTCGCACAATCGAGTTCGAAGCGTATCAACTAGGTCCACAATGTGCAGGATCTCCCGGGTGTCGAAACTGTCCTGCAGGCAACGCAAGGCCTCGGTGTCTACCGGGCCATAAGGGGTCTGGGTGTTAGGCATGGCGTGGTTTCCGAACGGAGAATGCTGGGGCAGCGAAAATACTGTCGTGGATCCAGGCCTCCGGAGTCCGCTCAAGGTTTAGCTTGTAGTCGCCGAAGCGCTTGATGTTGCTGGTGAGATATGGGCTGAGGAAGCTGATGTCGTCCACGTCGACCTTGATACCGTCCTTCTCCATGGCACGAAGCGCCTGCATCATGTCGGCGGTGTTCTGAAGGATCACTGCGGAGGCGATCAGATCGTTGTAGCGCAATCGCTTTTGCTGTTCGTCGGGGTCGTTCACGGGCAGCACATCGCCGCCGAACGAGAACCACTTGGCAAAGCCATTGTAGGACTCGATCTTGTTGGTCGTCGCAGTGATTTCCTGGCGCAATTCGCGGCTACCGATCCACTCCAGCAGAAACACGGTGCGAACAACCTTGCCCAGTTCCTGAGCGGCCAGCAGGAGGCGATTCTTGCGACTATCCGATCCCAAGCGGCGTAGCAGTAGGGGAGAGGATATGGTTCCGGCCTGGATCGACAATGCGACCTGCATCAGATCCTGCCAGTGGAGGGTGATCAGGTCCCAATCCACCGCGGCCGAAAAAAGGCGGTCAATGTGACGATATTTGGAAGTGGAATCGGCTCGGTAAAGTTTCAGATCCTGCCAGTTACGAATCCGCGGCATTAGGTTGATGCCCAGCAGGTAGGTAAAGGCAAAAACGGCAGCTGACTGGCCCTGGGTGTCGGCATGCACCGTGTCTGCCTCCACGCTCAGGCCTGCCTTGAGCAAGCCCTCGATGACGTAGACCGCCTCCCACACGCCGGGCGGGATGAAGTGTCGGAATACGGCGATGTAGTTGTCTGCGACATGCCGGTAAGCCACCGCGCCCTTCTTGCGGTAGCGGAAGTGGTAGCCCGTGAGCAGGTTATTGTCGTAGAAATCGTATTGCGTGCCGTCAGCCGCCACGGTCTTACCGTCCCCCCAATGCTTGGGCAGGTCGAGCTGGAGATACAACTCGATCAATTCGCGCTGCGCGGTTTCAAGCCGTTCGAGACTCATATGTCGCCGATTGACGAATGACATCATGTGCGGTGTCACCCGTTCGCCCATGTGGCGAGCTGCCTGCGTGGGTCCGAGATTGCAACCCATCGCGAAGATCGTCAGCAAGTAGCGCTCGGCGGCATGGCGGATCTTGGGATCGCTGCCGGAGAGCGGGCCGAAGTGGCGCGTGAAGTGGGTCCAATGCTCGATGTTGGCCAGGACGTCCAACAGGTTGCGGTTCGGCATGTGGCCGATCAGCGTCTGCTGGAGCGCAAGCGCGCTGGCGGGGATTTCCTTGGCGACGGTCCGACGGAGTACCGGCTCGCCGTTGCGGCCAATGGTGACGTGCTGACGCTTGCTCGGGAAGCTGTCGTCCAGGTTCTGTGCCGTCGCGGCCAACCACTCACGTAGGTGTGCAACGAAATCTTGCGCGTTGGCCGGCATCTCCAGCTTGGCGCAGTAGTCAGGGAGGCGCCGCTCGCATTCACCCCAGGGCAACAGATGCAGCCGGTAGTCGGCATACGCGTCTGAGCCGACGACACAGAGGTCGCCAGAGCGCAATTCGCCGGCCATATGCGAAAGTACGCATAGCTCCAGATGGCGCCGATTGATGCCAGGCCCCAGCTTGTCAGCGCGATAGACGAGCTTGCGCCACCGCTCCGAGGCGAAGCTCAGATCGACGTCGGTGGAAAGCCACTCACGGTGTAGAGCCGCATTCTTCAACACCACTGCCAGTGCGGCCAGCAGGGTGCATGACTGGCTGGTTGACTGCCACTTCAGCACTTCGGCGAGGCGCAACATTACCGAGCGGTGCGGGCGAAAATGCCGCCACAAGAGGGGCAAGTAGTTGTTCCCGCTGAAGGCGCGGACCTCGGCGCAGCTCTCACGTAGAGGCTCCAAATCGCCTGAGGGGGCAAGAAGGCGACGTACCTCCACGCCGATCTGAGCATCGTCGTCGCCCTGGGCGACGATCTCAACTACACCATCGAGCAGCGCGACGAGCTTTTCCATTTGCGCGCGCCGGCGGGACTGTATTTGCTCCAACTCCTCCCGTGCCCGCTTGTGGATGGCGCTCATACGCCGGATAAACATTTCGGCGAGATCGTCCCGCACCCGTACCCGCATTTGATTGAGGAGCGCCACCATTAGCGTATAGCGCTTCTCCGGCAAGATCTCCTTGAGATTGGCCGCGTCCAGGCTCATGGCCTGGCTCGCCAAGGACCGCAGCTTCGAAGCCGGCACGCCTGCCACAGTCTTGGAAAAGTCGCCAATGGTGTCCAGCCAGGTCAGATGCTCGATCAGCAGAGTCAGGTGCTTGCGCGAGGGTCGCAGCGCGTGGCGCTTGATGTTGTGATAAGCGGTCTGACGGCTTGCTAGGTCTCGGGTCAGCAGCCGGTCAAGCCGGTGCTGCTCGTCCTCGGAGAGGCGTCGTCTGATGCGGCGAAACAGGGCCGTTTGCGTGCGAGCGTGGACCTGCTCGACGATGGCATCTAACGTAGAGAAGGATGGCAGTTCGATCTGACGCAGGACCAGCGCGTCGATCGTCGCGTTGATGATATCAATCGGCTGGTCCATCGTTTCGGCGGCGTCCCGTGCGGCGCGGATAGTAACCTCGTTGGCCTCGGTGCCGAGGTAGGCCTGGATGCCAAGGAACTCTCGCACCGACCTGTAGTGCCGGAACAAAGTCGGCGACACCTTTCGGTCGTAGCCAAACCTCGTACCTGGATTCAGGCCGGCGCTGATGCGTACCAGCTCCGTCACGCTGGCAGGAATCGTGTCAAGGTCCGGGAAGTGGTGTAGCTGCTGAAAGACCTTCAGGAGCACCAGCAGACCGAGTCGCGATTCCTGCCCGCGGGTGGACCGGGTCGCCCAGTCCAGCTCTTCCGCGCTGGGTATGTAGCAGGCCCGCAATTCCCCCCCGCGGCAGAATAGATGTCGCCCCGATAGAATTTGAACCCTGGGGGCGATGAGAGAGAGAAGTGGCTCGTTACGGGAAGGATTTCAAGGACCGGGCGGTAGCACGGTTGTTACCGCCGGAGAGTGCGGCGGTGGAAGTGGTTGCAAGGGATTTGGGCGTGGCAGTGGCCACGCTGGAGCGCTGGCGTGCGGACGCTATGTCCATGCCCGCTCGCGAGCGGGCATGGACAGCGGCGGCCAGATTTGAGGCGGTGCTGGCGACGGCCGCGATGGACGAGGCCTGCAAGAGCGCTTGGTGCCGTGAGAATGGTGTGTATCCGCAGGAGTTGGAGCAGTGGCGCACTGCCGCCACACAGGCGCTAGCTGAGCCCGAGGACGCGCGCGCCACCCCTCGTGAGACGAAGGCCGATCGGCGCCGCATCAAGGAACTCGAGCGGGAGCTGCGCCGCAAGGAGAAGGCGCTGGCCGAAGCCGCCGCCCTGCTGATACTCTCAAGAAAGCTCGAGGGCATCTTCCCGAAGGACAAGGACGAGGACGCATGATCGGCCTGGAAGATCGCCACACGATGGTCCGCCATATTGAAACCGCTCACGCAGGCGGGGCTCGCCTGCGCCTGGCCTGTGAGGTAGCTGGCATCACCGTGCGCACGTTGCAACGCTGGAAGGCCAGCGATGGCTTGGTGGTCGGCGACCGCCGCCCCATGGTCGAGCGTCCCACGCCCGCGCATGCGCTGAGCATCGAAGAGCGCGAACGCATTCTGGCCGCCGCCAACGAGCCGCGCTTCGCCGACATGCCGCCCGCGCGTATCGTGCCGATGCTGGCCGATGAGGGTGTCTACCTGGCCAGCGAATCGAGCTTTGGTCGGGTGCTGCGCGCCCATGGGCAGACCCGGCATAGAGGACGCGCCAAGGCACCGCGCCAAAGCCGACCACCCACCACGCACGTGGCCACGGGGCCGCGCCAACTGTGGTGTTGGGACATGACCTACCTACCGGCCGAGGTCGCCGGGCGCTGGTTTTATCTGTACCTCATCCTGGACGTGTACAGCCGCAAAATCGTGGGATTCGAGGTCCACGACCGCGACGACGCCGACCACGCGGCGCACCTGGTCAAACGCACGGCGCTGGCCGAGGGCATTCATGCCATGGCGGCCAAGCCCGTGCTGCATGGGGACAATGGTGCCACGCTCAAGGCCACTACGGTGCTGGCGATGTTGCACTGGCTGGGCGTCAAGCCTTCGTATTCGCGTCCACGGGTGAGTGACGATAATGCGTTCGTCGAGAGCCTCTTCCGCACGGCCAAGTACCGGCCGGAGTTCCCGTCCAAGGGCTTTGCGGACCTAACTGCGGCTCGTACCTGGGCGGCGCACTTCGTCCACTGGTACAACCACGAGCACCGCCACAGCGGCATCCGTTATGTGAGCCCGGCACAGCGCCACGCCGGACAAGATGACACCATTCTCGCCGCGCGCCATGAGCTGTACGCCCGGGCCCGTGAGAACAACCCGCGTCGTTGGTCACGCCACACACGAGATTGGTCGCCAATCGGGACGGTAACGCTCAATCCGGAGCGCGAGATTGCCGTGCCCACCCGAATCAAGCCAGGCGCGGAAAACCAGCGTTTGGCTGCATGAATGAGGCGACATCTACCTTGACGCGCGCCGATTCCTTGAGGGAAAAGACCTTCGGGAAACGCGGGTAGGCGGTACGCTCGACGGTGGCCATACAGGATCTCGACAATCGCTGAAAGGCCGGCCAGCCCAGCTGGGGCAGGTGACAGTTTGCCTCTTATTCCGGAAAGTAGTGAATGTTGTCGTCTTTATAACCTAAAGGCTTATGATAGTGGTTTGGGCCTTATCTTGGTCAGGGGCCCTCAAGACGCACCGGTTTTGACGAGGCGATTTCAAGACGATACGCATCCCCCCGGCGGCAGGAGTATGAAACTATGTGGTTCAAGTTGAATGGGCGGTACGTCGCGGACAGTCAGGGTGCCAACACCCTCCAGGCAGTAATGCAGACCCGCCGTATTGCAGGAATCGAAGTGCATTCCCCAACCGTCGCGAAAGTCGCAAAACGTGAAATGGGTCACGCCGATTTCAAGCACATCTAGCAAATGATTCAGGATCACATGCGGCGGATAAGAACGATTCGAGCATGCGGAAAATTATGATGGCAACTCGAACTGCGTGGACGGTTACTGAACATTTGGACGAATCAAAACAATTTCGAGACCCTACAGTACGCGGACAAAGCTACGATGAACTCCAAACTATTCCTGTAGAGAAGCAGATAGGGCATGCGTATTCCCGTACTAGCTATCGTGGTTTCCAGCGCGCTTGTCATGACAGCCGCATTCGCCCAGCTGTCATCCAATGACAGCAGCACACAGGCAAGAAAGCATTACCTCCCCGAATATTCGGAATCGGGCGATCTGATCCTGCCGAAGAGTTTCCATGAAGGGGGTGTATACATCGGCTCACCGTTCACTTCCAACGGCCTCAACGGCCGCAACCCTACCTTATGGCGAACGCGTGCAAGTGATGCGTAAAACGGCACGTCTTGCAGAAGAACATGCGGCGGTAATCGTGGATTGGATCGTACGCGAAAGCAGATATATCCATTTGAAAGCCGGCTTTGAGGTCGCTTTTTTGACAGCCAAGTCTCTGCACGAGGCAACTTCCCTTCTGTCCCGCAGCACAGGAGAAGTATTCCCGTCGCACGCCGGCCAACTGAGGCCGGCGCGCCGTTGCCCACTGGGCGTGGTGGGCGTATCAGTATGACCACATCGCTTGGCAGAAGGAAGCCGTTCACTACAGTGCTGCCGCGATCGAGGGCCTCAAGGCACATCTCGTACCCGTAGACGGTCCGGATGCGCGGTGAGATCTACTCGAAAGCTGCGATGCCCTTCGGAGCCCGACACCTCGAACGAAACCAGATATGCATAGTGCGAAAGCACTCTTGTACCCCAACCTATCCCCTCACCCATAGGAACCACCATGGCCAACGCCGTCATCGAATGCATCCTGAGCCGCAGCGCCGCCAAGTACTACGACCCTGCCGCCACCTTGAGCGACGACCAGATCCGCGAGCTGGTGCGGATCGGCACCAGCGCGCCGACATCTTTCCACTTGCAGAACTGGCGCTTCATCGCCGTACGCACGGCCGATGCCAAAGCTCGGCTGAGTCCGATCGCTTGGAACCAGCCCCCGATCACCGAAGCAGCCGTTACCTTCATCGTCTGCGGTCAGTTGGCCGATTCGAGCGTCATTCCAGATCGCCTGGCACCGTTGGTGGAAGCGGGCGTCATGCCGGCAAAGATGGTGCCGGAATGGGAAATCCCTGCACGCAATCTGTATATGGAGTACCCGCAGCGCCAGCGTGACGAGGCGATACGCACCGGCACCTTTGGCGCCGCGGCGATGATCTACGCGGCCCGTTCGCTGGGCCTGGGTTCGACGCCGATGATCGGTTTCGATGCCGAAGCGGTGCACCGCGAGTTCGGACTGGCCGAGGACGAAGTGCCGGTCATGCTGTTGTCCGTCGGGGCGGAGCGTGCAGGAAACTGGTCGCAGAAGCCGCGCCGGCCGGTGGCCGATGTGCTGGACCTCGTTTGACTATTAGTGAAACCAGTAACTTAAGGAAGACTACGATGCCAAGAACTACAGCTCTGAAGCCGGAACAAGTGCCCGCCGATTCGAAACCGACCCTCGATGCAATCACCAAGAACATCGGGTTCACTCCAAACATGATGGCGACCTTCGCGCAGAGTCCCATCGCGTTCAATTCATGGGCCACCCTGCTCGGCTCCTTGAGTAAGGCCCTCGACGTGAAGACGCGTGACAGCATCGGCCTCGCTGTCTCCGAAGTGAATGGCTGCAACTACTGTCTGACAGTTCACAGCTATACGGCCGAGCATCTGGCCAGGCTGCCGGCCGATGAAATCATTCTCGCTCGAAAGGGCCATGCCAACGACCCGAAGCGCGACGCCGCCGTCCAGTTTGCGCGCAAAGTCATCGAGGCCCGCGGCAACGTCACTGACGCCGATCTGAAAGCCGTCCGCGAAGCCGGCTACACGGATGCGAACGTCATGGAGATCGTCGCGCTGGTCGCCATGTACTCCCTGACGAATTTCTTCAATAACGTGTTCGATCCCGAGAAGGACTTTCCCGCCGTTACGCCGGCTGGCTCGATCTGAACCCTATCCCGTTGCATCGACGATCTCCCATGGGTGCCTGAAGGTTTGATGCGAACGTAACGCCAGCCCGGGGGCACCCAGGAAAGAGTCTTGGGAACGCGTCCGGGCTCTTCGTATGGGCCGACAAGTCCAGGAGAAAAAGTGACACTTGATCATCCAATTTTCGCGCGCTGGCCGGTGCAGTACCCTGATCGGCTCCAGCTCTTTTCCTTACCGACGCCCAACGGAGTGAAGGTCGGCATTATGCTGGAGGAGACAGGCCTTGCCTATGAGCCTCACCGCATCGACATCATGGCGAACGAAAATCACGAATCGGCCTTTCTGGCGCTGAACCCCAACGGCAAGATTCCCGCAATCTACGACCCCAATGGGCCGGGCGGCACGCCGTTGGCGCTATTCGAATCGGGCGCGATCCTGATCTACCTCGCAGACAAGACGGGGCAGTACCTCTCCACCGATCCCAACACGCGCTACGAAACGATCCAGTGGCTGATGTGGCAGATGGGCGGTGTCGGGCCGATGTTCGGCCAGGTCGGCTTCTTCAACAAGTTTGCCGGCAAAGACTATGAAGACAAGCGCCCGCGCGACCGCTACGCAACCGAATCAGCTCGGCTGCTTGGTGTCCTCGACGAACGGCTCGTGGGCCGCGACTGGGTGATGGGCGCTGACTACAGCATCGCCGATATTTCGCTGCTCGGCTGGGTGCGTAACCTCATCGGCTTTTACGAAGCGCGCGAGATTGTTGGGTTCGACCGCTTTCGTCGTGTGCAGGCATGGCTCGATCGCGGCCTCGCGCGCCCAGCCGTTCAAAAGGGGATCAATATTCCGCCTCGCGACTGAGTGCATGGATGGATATCGCAACGGCTGGCGAGTGCATCGAGCCGCTCGTACCCCGGTGCGCAATCGCAATAAGATGCTTGAGCGTTTCAAGTTCCCGAGGTCCTATGTCCCAAGTCGACTGGCTGAGCCAGCTTCTGCAAATGATCACCATCACTGGCCGGCTGGAGGTCCGTTGCGTATACGGTGCGCCATGGCGTGTGGCCTGGCCTGAGTCCGCGGCGCACGAGATTCCCTACCACGTCGTGCTCAAGGGCCGGGCCATTATCGAGAGTCCGGAGACCCAGAGGACCACGGAGCTGGTGGGAGGAGATATCGTGCTGTTGCCTCACGGGTCGGCGCACGTGCTGCACGATGGCAGCGGACATGCGCCGGGACTTACACACAATCGCCGAGGTTCTGCAGGATGGATGCTCAGCCAGAATGATGGCCAGGGCGAACATCTGGACCTGTTGTGTGGGCGATTTTTCATCGAGCCACCCCATGATCGGCTGATTCGCAATTATCTACCCACGAATCTGGTGGTACGGGCCGTTGACGGCCGTGGTGAAGAGGCCAACGGGTCTGCTTCGAACCACCTGGCCAGTCTCGTAGGGCTGATGCGCATGGAGTCGACCAGTGACAAACTGGGCGGATACGCCATGCTCAACGCACTTACCTCGGCGTTGTTCACACTGGTACTGCGCGCAGCAAGCGAATCCAAGCAGGCCCCGGCAGGCTTGTTGGCGCTTGCCGGCCATCCACGACTGGCCCCGGCCATTTCAGCCATGTTCGCCGATCCGGCGCGACCCTGGAACCTGCCTGATCTGGCCGACTTGTGCAGCATGTCACGCGCCACCTTCATGCGGCACTTTCAGGACAAGCTGGGGCGCTCTGCCATCGAATTGCTGACCGATATCCGCATGAGCTTGGCCGCCAACGAACTGAAGAAGCCGACGATGACCACCGAGGCCGTGGCGGACTCAGTCGGGTATCGATCCGTGGCAGCGTTCCGGCGTGTGTTCACCGAGACGATGGGGATGACGCCGGGGCAATGGCGTCGTCTGGCGCGCGAGGGCCAGTAATGCCTACGCTTTCCGTCGGCGCAAATCGGACGATAAAACACAAAATCTGGACTTATGAATCAAGCCTTTGATCTACACCCAAACGCCGAGCGCATGCTGCGCGATGACGATCCGGCTTTGATCGTCCGCCTGGGCTTCAGCGAACAGATCGCGGCAGCGGCTCTGACTTCGATGGGTGTTCGATGAACGAGGGTGTGGCACGCCAACATGGAGATCAGCCGATGGCGCGGATTTCGGGCGCCCAACTCGACGGCCTATTATCCGTACTGAGTGTGGATTTTGTCCGACTGACCGAGTGCTTGGTGAGTCCGGGTTGGCGCCTCAATCTGGGAGGTACATCTGCACCTGGCATACATTACAACCTATCTGGCCATGGTCAAATGGTTCTGGAAGGACATCCCCCCATCGAGCTTTTACCTCACACGCTTGTCATTACGCCGCCAAATCAGTATTTCCATGTCGAGGTACCCCCAGTGGACCCTGAAAGCAGGGTTTTCAACGAGGTGGAGGGCCGTTGGAAGCCGTTCCCAACCGGCGCGATTCGGCGCTTCGTCGCTGGCGAAGACGATCCCCAACTGATGTTGATCTGCGGATACTTCCAAGCTTCCTACGGCACGTCCGTGGAATTGTTCTCGAAGCTGAGCGCTCCTATCGTCGAGCAGTTCGATAGCGCGCAGCACATTGACCGCACACTACGGTTAGCTCTACAGGAACTCATGGACCAGGAAGTGGGCACGGGTGCTATGACAGCGACGCTGCTCAAAGTGGTGCTAATTGCATTGCTAAGACGCTCATTGACCTCAACCAATCTGTGGGTCGAGCGGTTTTCGCTATTGGGAGACGTCAATATCGCCCGAGCCTTCTCACATATGGCAGCGCATCCGGGAGCGCGACATTCTGTCAACGGTCTCGCTCACATCGCGTGTTTGAGCAGATCGACCTTTATGGCTCGGTTCACGGAAGTCGTTGGCTCGCCGCCCATGACAGTCCTCCGGGGATTGCGCATGCGCCAAGCCGCCTCGATGCTAATTGCCGACGAACTATCGGTCGAGCAGATTGCGCGCGCAGTCGGATACACCAGCCGAAGCAGCTTTCTGAAGGCGTTTCATGATGCTTACGGCATCCATCCTTCCGATTATCGCCGGCACGTTTCTGGAGCGGCAGTCGCGTAAGTACGTCCTTCAGCTGGGCGTAGGGATCATGCAAATCTCTATGCCACGACTGGCGATGATTTGCCTAGTTTTTCTGATCCTTCGTAGCATTTTATTGAGCAAATGCAGTCTCGAAATCAGCATCGGGTAAGCCTAAAGTGGAGACTACCTCTAACCAACCTGATACTCGAATGGAGAATCCAAAATGACCAATCGCACAAACCAGTTTCGTCCTCAAATCGCTGAAAAGAGCGTTGGATCGCTCTCTCATCTGGCCCTTCTTAGATGGGCACTGGGAGTCATCTTTCTTTGGTTCGGCGGAATGAAATTCACCGGCTACGAAGCCAGCGGCATTGCTCCATTCATCGCCAACAGCCCCATCATGAGCTGGTTGCACGCCCTATTCGGAGTTCAAGGGGCAAGTTACGTTATAGGTGTACTTGAGGTGTCGACCGCGGCGGCTCTGATTCTCGGAGCCTTCCAGCCAATCTTCTCCGTATTGGGAGCGGCGATGTCAGCTGCGACCTATCTGATCACGCTCACCTTCTTCTTGAGCACCCCCGGCGTAGCAGAAGCGACGGCGGGCGGGTTTCCAGCCATTTCAGCTATGCCTGGCCAGTTCCTTCTCAAGGATCTTGTTCTGCTGGCTGCATCGCTTTCCCTGCTTCTGGCGTCTGTATAGGGCGCGTGGCCCAACGCTCGGAATTCATGAGGACAACAAATGGCCCGAACATCCGGACCAGCTTATTCAACCAGGAGATCAACCATGACCAACACGACCGCACCGAATGTCAAAGAAGCTGCCTATCATGGTGTACCGGCGGAAGACGACTACGGCTATGCACAGGCGATCAAGATAGGAAACATGATCTATGTGTCCGGCCAACTCAGCCACGACGACAAGGGAGCCTTGATCGCGCCTGCGGCGCTCGATGAAACTGGCAAGCCAGCCGACTTCTCAATGATGGCAGAGCAAATGCGGGTGACCTATGCAAACGCTGCAAAGATCCTAGCGCAGTTCGGAGCCACCCTCGACCATGTTGCGGAAGAGACCCTCTATGTCCTCGATGTAGATGAGGCGTTTGCGGTAGCTGGCACGGTGCGCAAGGAAGCCTACGGCAAGGCCCGGCCCCAGTGCGCCAGCAATCTGATTGGCGTATCGAGGCTGGCCTTTCCTGAGCAGCTCATCGAAATCGTCTTCAAGGCAGTGCTGCCTGCGGTATAGGTCTAGACCGTACAAAGAGCGTCACCATTGCGAAAGAAATTGTCGACTCGCTTCAGTCACCAACATACCGGGGCGCTCCATCTCGAACAGGAGGCGACTGGCATTTGCAATCGCGTCTCCAGGTCCATCAGATACTCGTGAATCTGGACCCTGACGCCGCACTTGCAGGTGAGTGGCTCGATGTAGTTCGCGGACTGTTCCGGGGCGATAGCGATCATTCGAGGGTACCTACTCGACCCGAAGCGGCCGGTGGTGTTCGGGGGAGCGGACGCTCGGAGACCTTAGATTACGCCCGTAGAGGCATAGACACTCCTCGCTATGTGCCGCGCGGCAGGCGAACGGCGAATGCGGTCTCTGTCTGATCGGACCGCGCCTCGATAGCGCCGTCATGGGCCTTGGCAATTTCGCTCGCGATGTACAGACCGAGCCCAAGGCCAACCTGGCCGGTGTCCTTGTCCGCCTGACCCGGACCACGCTGGAGCGGGTCAAAGATGCGCTCCAGCGTCTGCGGGCCAATGGCGGGGCCGCTGTTCCTGACTTCGAAACGAACTTCTGCATCAGTCGCGGTCATCACCACGCGTACAGGCGCATCCGGTGCTCCATATTTGATGGCGTTAAGCACAAGATTGCCGAGCAGTTGCTGCAGACGCTGACCATCCCAGAACCCCTGCAGATTACCCTTTGCGTCCAGATCGATCTGGCGGCCTGGATGGGCTGCGCGCAACTGGTCCACCACATCGGCAAACACTTCAGTCAAATCCACGTTATTGCGGACGATGTTGATACCCAACCCCAGCTTGGTTCGGTTGAAGTCGCACAGGTCATCCAGAAGCGTCTGCATGCGGGCACCACTTCTAATCAGTCGGCCTGCAGCATCCGAGACCGTTTCCCCGGCATTCAGGGCCGCAAGGTATGACGCGGTCATCTGAATGGTGTGCAGGGGAGTGCGCATGTCGTGTCCGAGCATTCCGAGCAACAGGTTGCGAGCCTGTTCCACCTGCTCACTGAAAAAACCTACTGATTCCGCCAGTGCTTGATCGATCGCCTCGTTGAACCGGATCATGTCATCGAGATGCGAGGCATCTGGCTGACCTTCGTCTATCCACAAACGCAGCACCTGGCGCGAAGTGCTCGATACTCAGCCGCCAGTTGGTTGATGTTGAAGCCACCTCGCGCTCGCAAAAGTGCATGTGTCTGCGCGGCCGTCTCTGGTGCGTCAATCAACTTGGGCGCGCGCCCCAGTGATTTCTCGCGTTGCTCTTCTCTCGTCTGTGGAGATGAAAGATCCTTGGCCACAGCTTCCAAAATCTGCTGGGCGTCGTCGCGCAAAGCGTGCGAGTCCATGCTCCTGGCAGCCGCAAAAAGCGATGCCGCAAACGCTTCCCATTGCTCCAGGATTGGCTCCATGTTCCGCAAGATGAAGTCGGCTAGTCGCATGGCTGCTCCTGCGCACCAAATCGGATCGGATGCTTGTACCTATGAAGTCATGTTACGCGCAAACCGGAACAGATCGATAATCGCGGCGAAAGCGGCGTTGAATGACCGATCTCGACAACAAGGTCGGATGTCTCTTCATGGCCGGCTGCAGCCCCATGCGCGATCCGGCGCGTGCCCCCGGAAAGGAGAAAAGGAAGGGATTCTATTGGCCGGCGCATGGCTTGATGTTCGCCAAGTGCTTCTCACTGGCACCACTGACCGACCCTACTTCTATACTGAGTACGAGACTCGCGCGCGACGGTGGTGCGATGGCGCACGCCGTTCGCGGGTATCCAGACCTCGATCCCGGCCAGTCCCGCGTAAGCCAGCCCGTCACGATCCGCTCGGCGCGAATATGCTCTCAGATTCACATTTTATTTGATTCGGGCAAGGAGATTTTCATGGCCAACGCTCAAGGACAACTCGTCTTCACCCTGAACCACCTGATCGAAGTCGGCAAGGACGGCGAACTCGCTTGCATGACCGGCGCCCGTGAAGTGCACAACGCCGAAATGCGCAGCATCCTGACCGGCACCGCGGAATCCTGCCGCATCTCGGTGACCGAATTGCAGGCCTTGGTCAGCTCCCTGGGGGCCGTGCCGCGCGGCCGTGGCACCATGGTCGGCACGATGCACCGCGGCTGGATGGAAGTGATGCACATCATTGCGCCGCACAACGATGACGCGGTGCTGCAGTTGTGCGAGCGCGAGGAAGAGGGCGCCAGGCGCGAGTACCGCTCGGCGCTGATGAAGGACATGCCAGAGGAAATTCGCTCGGTGCTTCTGCGCCAGTACGAGGGCATGCAGAAGCATCATGAACGCCTCCACGCCATGCGTGGCATGCAGATTCACTGACGCGCTGAATTACGCCTGGTTGGCCTGCGACCAAGATACGCCCTTATGCGCTGCAGAGCATAACGGCGTATCTTGGTCAGGGGCCAGTTGACCGACGCCGCGCCCAAACTCGAGCGGTCTGCCGCCCTGGCCGACGACATTGCCGAGCTGCGCGGCCGTTTCCCCGAGACCCGCGCGCTGTACCGCGAGGTCTGCGGGCTGCTGTTCTTCCGCTACGGCATCACGCCCACCGCCAACAAGCTCTATCAGCTGGTGCGCAAGGGCAGCATGGGCACGCCCGCCGAGGTGCTGCAGGCGTTCTGGCAGGAGTTGCGCGGGCGCACGCGCGTCACCATCGACCATCCGGATCTGCCCCAGGCGTTAAAGGACATCGCGGCCGGGGCGGTGCAGACCATCTGGCAGGCGGCCAACGAGGCCGCCACCGGCGAGCTGGCCACACTGCGCGCCGAGGCGCGCGCGGCCGCCAGCGCGGCCGAAGCCGAGCGCGATGCCG
>Ga0102589_1002674_pt1 | contig 19932 bp, 20 predicted proteins | sample AraplaMF_Col_mLB_FD_76858 | JGI IMG/M metagenome (GOLD analysis project Ga0102589, IMG submission 76858) | Arabidopsis root microbial communities from the University of North Carolina, USA - plate scrape MF_Col_mLB | ecosystem: Host-associated > Plants > Roots > Endosphere | place: USA... | reverse complement strand
TGGCGTATTCGCGGCCGGCGACGTGACGACGGTGCCCTTCAAGCAGATCATCATCGCGGCCGGTGAAGGCGCGAAGGCTGCGCTCAGCGCCTTTGATTACCTGATCCGCAGCCCCATCGCCGCGCAATAAGCCCTTGGCGCGGTAAAGCGCTGAATGCCAAAAAGCCGCCTCGGCCGGGCGGCTTTTTTTTGCGTCACAAGACGGGAAACCACCAAAAAAACCGGACGAGCTCTGGCGTCTTTCAGATGAGAATTACTCTCATTGATGCTATAGTCCGCAGCGCCCTTTTTCTTTTCCTCTTCCGCTAGCCAGACATCCCAGCAGCCTCTCGCGCTGCCAGGCGCAGCAAGCCAACAACCTGCCCACGCGGCTCCTGAATTTCCGCCACCCGCCGTGGCGCATCGGGCCGTCGTGCGCACGCCAGTTTCCTGGCGTTCCTCCCGGAGTTTTGACTTGCCCACCTTGCACTTGCCGCGCGCCACACGCCGCCTGACTCCGTTCGCTGTTCTTTCGCTGGCCGCCGCGCTTCAGAGCGGCGGCAACGGCTCGCACATCCCCAGCACCACACGGCCGAATCTGATGTGCACCACCTACCGTTTCTAGGCACCCAAGGAGCACCATGATGAACAGCCGCAAGGTCAAAACCTGGACCTGGATCCACAAATGGAGCAGCCTGGTCTGCACGGTCTTTATGTTGCTGCTGTGCCTGACGGGGCTGCCCCTGATTTTTCATCACGAGATCGGCCACCTGCTGGGCACCGAAGTGGAAGCGCCCGACCTGCCCAAGGACACGCCGCGCGCCAGCCTCGACAAGGTGATGCAGGTGGCGCTGGACTTGCACCCGGGCAAGGTGCCCATGTTCGCCTCGCACGAGATCGACGACGACCGTTTCTGGTACGTCACGCTGGGTGACACGCCGACCTCCGAGGTCGGCAACAAAACCGTCGCCGTCGATGCGCGCAGCGCCGCGGTGCTGGCACAGCCGAAGTTCGACGAAGGTTTTATGTACGTCATGCTCAAGCTGCATGTGGACCTGTTCGCCGGGCTGCCCGGCAAGCTGTTCCTGGGCTTTATGGGGCTCTTGCTGTTAGTGGCAATTGTGTCGGGCGTGGTGCTATACGCACCCTTCATGCGCAAGCTGGACTTCGGCGCCGTGCGGCAAAACCGGCCGCGCGCCAGGTGGCTGGACCTGCACAACTTGCTGGGAATCGTGACCTTGGTCTGGGCCTTCACCGTGGGTGCCACCGGGATGATCAATACCTGGGCCGACCTGGTGATCAAATACTGGCAGTACGACCAGCTCAGCGCACTGCTGGCGCCTTACCAGGGGCAAAAACCGCCGGAGCGCCTGGCCTCGGTGCAGCAAGCGGCGTCGTCGGCCACCGCCCTCGCACCCGAGATGAAGATGGCCTTCATCGCCTTTCCGGGCACAACATTTTCGAGCCCGCACCATTACACGGTGTTCCTGCGCGGCAACGAGCCTTTTAATTCGCGCCTGCTCAAACCCGTGCTGGTGGATGCAGGCACCAACGCGCTCACCGCCAGCCCACCACTGCCCTGGTACCTCACGGCGCTGCTGGTGTCTCAGCCGCTGCACTTCGGCGACTACGGCGGGATGCCCATGCAAATCCTCTGGGCGTTGCTGGACATTGCCACCATCATCGTGCTGGGCAGCGGCCTCTACCTATGGATCAAGCGGCGCAACCCGGCTGCGGTGGCGAAGCCGGCAACGACGGCACACGCACCGGATTCGCACGCCCTCGCGCACAAGGCACCAGGCGGCGCCGCATGAACGCAGCAGCTAACTCTTTCTGGCGTTTGTGGCTCTGGCCACTGGTGCTGGGCCTGCTCAGCGCCAGCGGTTTGCTGACTGCTCTTGTGTCGGACGGCTGGGGCGACTGGTGGGCTTGGCTGAGCCTGGGACTTCCGGTGATCGTGATGGGGTGGTTCGCGTGGGTGCCGCGCAAACAAGACCGAGCCTGAGCGGCGAGACCTTGGCGCCGGCATGGCCCTTGACGTCTGCGAACGAGAGTTTCGCGCAGGCGATAAAATACTGCGTTGCTCACGCACGATCTGAGGGCCTGAACTGAAGGAGTGCGCGGCGGGTCCTGCCCTCTTGCATCGTCCAAATTACTTTTCCTTCTTTTCTTCTTCTTTTTCCTCATGAGCGCCTTTAACACCGAACGCATTATTTCCGTCCACCACTGGACCGATACGCTCTTCAGCTTCACTGCCACGCGCGACCCCGGCTTTCGTTTCGTCAACGGCCAGTTCACCATGATCGGCCTGCCGGTCGATGGCAAGCCGCTGATGCGCGCTTACAGCGTGGCCAGCGCCAACCATGAAGACCAGCTGGAGTTTTTCAGCATCAAGGTCGCCAACGGCCCGCTGACCTCGCGGCTGCAGCACCTGAAGCCCGGCGACGACATCCTGGTGGGCCGCAAGCCAACCGGTACGCTGCTGCTGCAAAACCTGCTGCCCGGCAAGACGCTGTGGCTGCTGGCCACCGGCACGGGTCTGGCGCCCTTTCTCTCGCTGATCAAGGACCCCGACACCTACGAGCGCTTTGAGCGCGTGGTGCTGGTCCACGGCTGCCGCACCAGCGCCGAACTGGCCTACCGCGGCCTGATCGAGCATGAGTTGCACGAGCACGAGTTCCTGGGCGAGCTGGTGCGCGGCCGGCTGATGTATTACCCCACGGTGACGCGCGAGCGCTTTCGCAATGAAGGCCGCATCACCGAACTCATGCAGTCGGGCAAGATCTACACCGACCTCGGCCTGCCGGCGATCTCGGCGGACAACGACCGCCTGATGCTGTGCGGCAGCCCCGACATGCTGCGCGACATCAAGGCCATGCTGGAAGCCCAGGGCCTTGAAGAAGGCAATATGCAGCACGCCGGCCACTTCGTGGTGGAGCGCGCCTTCGCCGAGCGCTGAACGCCAAGCAATGGCCCTGCAGCAATACGAACGGTTCTCACAATCAAACGCAAGCAGACCACCCCAGCAGGGGGATTGCTTGAGTTGAGGGCCGCGGCCAGTGACAATGGGTGATTCACACTACAACGATAAGGAATGCCCATGAAAGGCGACGCGAAGGTCATTGCCCATCTGCAGGCGCAGCTCAAAAACGAACTGACTGCCATCAACCAGTACTTTCTGCACTACCGCATGTACAAGCACTGGGGCCTGGATAAGCTAGCCAAGAAGGAATACGAAGAGTCCATCGGCGAAATGAAGCATGCCGACAAGCTGATGGACCGCATCTTCATGCTTGACGGCCTGCCCAACCTGCAGGACCTGGGCAAGCTGATGATCGGCGAGGATGTACCGGAAGCCCTGAACTGCGACCTGAAAGCCGAAACCGGCGCACAGGCAACGATCAAGGACGGCATCGCCCACTGCGAAAGCGTGCGCGACTACGTCTCGCGCGACCTGCTGCAGGAAATCCTGGACGACACCGAAGAGCACATCGACTTTCTGGAAACCCAGATCGAACTGATCACCAAGGTCGGCCTGCAGAACTACCTGCAAAGCCAGATGGGCGAGCTCAGCTAAGCCCGCAGGCATCGGCACTAGGCCCCGCGCCCGGTGTATCTTCATGAAATACGGGGCCTGCGGGCCCCGTTGTCGTTTCGTGGTTGAAATCCGTCACCCTCGCGCCCGGCCACCCTCTTTTCGGTGCCGCCTCCAACTCTTCGGAGAACGCCGGGCGTTGGTGTTTTTGCCACAAAAGCCCTCCCCTCACACCTGTTCCTCATGATTTCAAAACAAGATATTACGAATCATTATCATTTGAGATAAACTTCGGGCGATCTTTTCGAGCCAGCCAACTCGCGTCTCTTTCGGTGATTTCGAGCCAGCCAAGCTTTTCCTGAACCCGGTCCGCCTGTCGCATGGCTGGACCCTGCTTGGAGGCCACCTTGGCACACCCTTCCGCTCGCGCCGCACGAATTGCGCGCAATAAAAAAAGCCGCACCGCCGGCATTAACGGCTTCTCGCCTCTAGCCACACCTGCGGTTTCTGGCCAATCGTCCGACAAGGCCTTGCTGCCGCTGGGCGCGCTGATGTTGGCCGTTTCCGTCTCCGGATGGGCGCAAAGCGTCACTCCCGCTCCGGCCGCCGCTAGCACCTCTTCGACGCAGACCGAAAGCAAGACCCTGGCGCCCGTCACGGTCACGGGCACCCGCGACCGCGAAAATCAGACCTATCAAAGCGGTATCACCAGCGTCGGCAAGATGCCCGTGCCGGCCAAGGACATCCCCCAGTCGCTGACGGTGGTCAATGAAAAGCTGATGCACGACCAAGGCAAGGACAGCTTCAAGAGCGCGCTTGAAAATGTTATCGGCATCACGTTTGAAGCCGGCGAAGGCGGCCGCGTCGGCGACAACATCCGCCTGCGCGGCTTCAGCGCGGCGGGCGATATTTACCTCGACGGCATGCGCGACATTGCGCAGTACAACCGCGACAACTTCAACACCGAGCGCGTGGAAGTCCTGCGCGGCGCGGCCTCCATGCTGTTCGGCCGCGGCTCGACCGGCGGCGTGATCAACCAGGTCAGCAAGCAGGCGCGGCTGATCACCGAACACGAGGTGAACGCCACCGTCGGCACCAAGGGCTACCAGCGCTACCAAGGCGACTTCAACTTCAAGCTCGATGATGACGCAGCCTTGCGCATCAACGCCATGGCCACCGACGGCGACGGCCGCGGCGACAACGCCAGTGCCTCCACCCACCGCCGCGGCCTGGCTGTAGACTACCGTTTCGGCATCGGCACGGCGAACGAATTCGAGATCAGCTACTACCACCTGCACTACAACGACAAGCCAGACTGGGGTTTTGCATGGCTCAACAGCCGCCCCGCGCCTTCGCCGACCAACCAATACTGGTACGGCTTGAACACCGACTTCCAAAATGACAAGGCCGATGCGCTGACGCTGTCCCACACTCACCGCTGGGCAGATGGCAGCAGCCTGAAAACCACGCTGCGCGACGGCTATTACTCACGCGCCATGTGGGCCACGCAGTCCAGTTTCGCCGCGGGTACAACGATCTTCAACCTGAATCCGAACACGGTAGTCAACCGCAGCAACAACTCCAAGTCAGGCAAGGAGCATCACACCTTCCTGCAGACGGACTACCTGACGAGCACCCACTGGTTTGGACGCAAAAATAGCATCCTCGTCGGCGCCGAATATGCAGTTGAAAACTCCAGTCGCTCCACCTACCCGTTCATCACCAATGCACTCGCGCCCAAGCCTTCCACCACGGTTGGCAACCCGACCAGTGCCGGTATCGGTGGCAATCTCACGGAGCGCGTTGCAACACAATTCAAAGCCACCACCCTGGGCGTTTACGCGCAGGACACCATCGACCTCACGCCTTACTGGAAATTGGTGGGTGGACTCCGGATCGACAATTTCCGCGGTGACTTCGACCGCGCAGGAAATACGGCACCCAACAACACCCCTCTGAGTCGATCCGACACGCTGCTGAGCAAACGCCTGGGTGTCATGTTCCAACCGACTGAGGAAGTGAGCTACTACGCGGCCTACGGCACCTCTTTCAATACCTCGGGCGACCTCTACCAGTTCGATCCGCAATCGGCGAACACGCCGCCCGAGAGCAGCCGCAACATGGAAATCGGCGCGAAGTGGGAGCTCTACGGCGGCGACCTGTCTTTCCGCACGGCCTTGGCTCGCACCGAAAAATACAACGAACGCAATACCGATATCGACACCGCCAACAACTCGTACCTGCTGTCCGGCAAGCGCCACACCGATGCGCTCGAATTCGAGATTGCCGGCCGCATTACGCCGCAGTGGGATGTTTTTGCCGGTATTGGTTTTCTCAAGGCGAAGATCGATCAATCGGGCTCCAATGCTGCCGGACTTGCCGAAGTCGGCGAAAACCCGGGCCTGAGCCCAAGCCGCCAGGCTACCCTGTTCACCACCTACCGCATCGGCGACAAGTGGCGCATTGGGGGCGGGCTTACCGCAGTCAGCCAAAACAAGCCGGCCAACAGCGTGGCCAGTACCAACCGCGCGCCAGGCTACGTGAAGGCCGACGCGCTGGTGGAATACCGTATCAGCCAGGGCAACACCCTCAAGCTGAACATCGACAACCTGTTTGACAAGGTCTACTACAACACGCTGTACCGCGGTTTCGCCGCGCCTGGTGACGCACGCAGCGTGCGCGTGACGCTGACCAGCAAGTTCTGATGTAAAGAGAGTTCTTCAAGGTCTTGGAACCTGTTCTTGGGCACCTGGGGGATACTCCGGGTGCCTTTTTCATTTCAGCGATCTTTCCGGAGATGCATCCATGCTGCTTCGCATTCATCAAGCCCTCCAGCCCGACGAACTCGCGCAGGTCCGACAACTGATTCTGGGCGCCGACTGGGCCGACGGCCGCATCACCGCGGGCAGCCAGAGCGGTACCGTCAAGAACAACCTGCAGTTGCCCGAAGAGTTGCCCGCCGCCCAGCAGGCGCGCCACATCGTGTCGGTGGCTTTGGCCCGCAACCCCATGTTCGTCACCGGGGCGCTGCCCAAGTCGGTCTACCCGCCGCTGTTCAACCGCTACGGCGGAGACGCCAACAACTTCGGCAACCACATCGACAACGCCGTGCGCACGCATGCCGCCACCGCACGCCATGTGCGCACAGACATCTCCTGCACGCTGTTCCTGAGCCATCCGGCCAGCTATGACGGCGGCGAGCTGGTGGTCCAGGACACCTACGGCGAGCAGCGCATCAAATTCGACGCCGGTGACTTGGTCATGTACCCGGGCACCTCCGTACACCGTGTGGAGCCGGTCACCCGCGGCGAACGGCTGGCCTGCTTTTTCTGGATCGAAAGCATGGTCCGCTCCGATGCCCAGCGCCGGCTTCTGTACGAAATGGACATGGCCATTACATCCTTGCGCCAGAAAGAAGTAGCAAACACGACCCAGGGCGCCGCCGAAAGCCCGGAGGTGGTGCGACTGACCGGCTGCTACCACAACCTTCTGCGCATGTGGGCTGAGGTCTAAAGTCCCGCCGGGGCCTCACCCTTCCCGCTGAGGGCTTTTGGGGCCGGGAAACGACGCCGCGCGCTTCACCCCGGAAACTACAAAATTCATAGCACCCAAGGCTTGCCAGGCATTGCTCAATGGGATTTCCAGGGGGGCGAAGTTGACGGTGGATGGAGTGCCGGCGGCAGCCCGGCACCGAAATAACACCTTCAAGATTGCAAATGCGACAGATTCGCATTTATAATCGAGAGACCGATTGAATCAATCCCCAGCCAAACCCCCTCCATGATTGTTTGCGTCTGCCGCCGTATCTCCGACCGCGAAATTGCCCGCCATGCCCGCGCGGGCTTGGGCTTTGACGAAATCCAGTTCGAACTCGGCGTCGCCACCCAGTGCGGCCAATGCGAAGGCTGCGCCCGCGACGTGGTGGCGCAGTGCAGCACCAGTTGCCCGACTGCCAACATCAAGCTCGCCGCCCACGCGCAGGAAGGCAGCCCATGGAACATCTTGCAACACTCACCTCAAGCCTGATTGCGGGGCTTCCTGCAAGCTTGCTTCTGGTAATAGTTTGCACGTGGTGGATTTTCCGCCGCTGATTCTGCTCAAACACCGATAGAACCTGACCGCGACACGCTCGCGGCCCTTCGCCTACCCACCATTTCCCGATGACCGCCACTTTCTCCACCGCCCCGCGCCCGCCCGCGCCGCGCCAGCCGCTGAGCCGGAATGCCGTGATCGCCCTGGTCGTGGTCGGCCTGCACATCGGCTTCATCTGGGCACTGCAAAGCGGCCTGCTGATGCGCGCAGCGGAAATCGTGGTACCCGCGGAAATCCTGACGCAATTCATCAATCCGCCCGCTCCCAAGGCAGAGCCCGTGCCCCCCACGCCGCCCACACCGGCGGTACAGAAAAAGCCCGTCGCAAAAGCCCCCGTGCAACCGGCGCCGCAACCGCTGGCCATTCCCGACCCGGCGCCCTCCCCGAATGCCCCAACGGGCGTGGTCACGCCGCCGCTGCCGCCCGCGCCTGTAGCCGTCGCACCCGCAGCGCCGCCGGGGCCCCCAGTTGTGCAATTGCCCTCCAGCGACGCCGACTATCTGCAGAACCCGACGCCGATCTATCCCCCCCTGAGCAAGCGCCTCGGTGAGCATGGCAGGGTGACTTACAAGGTATGGATTGGTGCCGACGGAAAGCCCCAGCGCGCCGAACTCGTCACGTCAAGCGGCTACCCCCGCCTGGACAAAGCGGCCTACGACGCCGTCATGAGCTGGCGCTATGTGCCCGGCAAGCGAAACGGCGTTCCCGAAGCCATGCCTTTTAATGTTCCCATCAACTGGACATTAAAAGACTGAACGAAATCTTTTTGAACCTTGGAGTACTGATTCATGAATTCCCAATTCGGCCTTGCCAATGTCTGGAGCCAGGGCGATATCGTCACCAAATCAGTGGCGGTGCTGCTGTTGGTGATGTCACTGGCCTCCTGGATGGTCATCATCATCAAGTCGCTGGACCTCATCAAGTACAAAAAAATCGCCCGCGCGGCCGAAGACTTCTGGCATAGCGAGGACTTTGCGGCCGGCCTGACCAAGCTCGGCGGCGACCCGACCAATCCCTTCCGCCAGCTGGCCCTGGAAGGCCGCGAAGCCACCCTGCACCACCGCAATACCAAAGCGCACCTCCATGACGCCCTGGACGTGAGCGACTGGGTCACGCGCACACTGCGCAATGCCATTGACGAATTCACCGCCAAGCTGCAGTCCGGCTTGGCCGTCCTGGCTTCGGTCGGCTCGACGGCCCCCTTCGTCGGCCTGTTCGGCACCGTGTGGGGCATCTACCATGCGCTGCTGTCCATAGGCGCGGCCGGCCAGGCGACCATCGACAAGGTGGCAGGCCCCATCGGCGAATCGCTGATCATGACGGCCCTCGGCTTGGCCGTGGCCATTCCCGCGGTGCTGGGCTACAACGCCCTGGTGCGCGGCAACAAGGGCGTGCTGCAAAAGCTCAACCGCTTCGCGCACGACCTGCACGCCTATTTTGTGACCGGCGCCCGCGTGAGCGCTGGCGGCCAGGCCAACGTCGTGCCCATGAAAAAGGCCTGAGCATCCATCCAAACAGCCCCCGCGACCTGAAACGCGGGGCTCCCTATTCAGCGACCGAGAAGCACCATGGCCTTTGGAACCCAAGACGACAGCGATGACGTGATGAACGAGATCAACATGACGCCCATGGTGGACATCATGCTTGTGCTGCTCATCATCTTCATCATCACGGTTCCCGTGATGAAGCATTCCGTCAACATCGACCTGCCGCGCGCCTCCAACGAAGCGCAGAACATCAAGCCGGAAACGGTTCGCCTGAGCGTGGACGCCGAGGGCAGCTACTTCCTCAACGAAACCAAAATCACCGATGAACAGCTGGGCACCCAGCTCAAGGCCGCGGCAGCCCAGAACCCGCAACCCGAGTTGCATATCCGCGGCGACAAGTCGGTTCGCTATGAACGCGTGGCGCAGGCGATGGCGGCCGCGCAACAAGCCGGCCTGCGCAAGATCGGCTTTATCACCGAGCCCAAGAACTGATGCCCCCATCACCACGCTTGCCAGTCTGAATAGCCGGCAGGGCACGTTACTCGACACAAAAAGAAAACACTTTGCAGCTCAAGCTTGCTTGACTTTCAAATGAGAATGGTTATCATTAACTCAACGAAACGCCAACCGGTTTAAACCATGCCCATCGCAATGCCCCCCTCCAACACCCTGAGCCTTCCTGCCCGCACACCCGTGCACACAGAGACCGCTTCGGGCGCCCAGGGCAGTTCTTCGGCCACGGTCAACAGCACGGAAATCCTGCGCGGTCAGAAAGCCGTGGAAATCAACCACAACGGTTCAACCTACCGGCTGCAGGCCACGCGCCTGGGTAAATTGATCCTGACCAAATAAGCCCACGCACGAAGGTTTCAGCACAGTTCCTCATAAAGAGTTTCAGTTTCATCGTGGGGCGATCCGGGGCTACCAAGCTCCCAAGGTCGTTTTTAGCCAGCCACCGACTCCCCGGAGTTGTTTAGCCAGGCTTTTTTTCTCGATGCACTTCATCTCACGCCAATAAAAAAGCCGACCCTGTGGTCGGCTTTTTTTGCGCCCTGGCGATCGGGCTTTAAAGACCGATGGCGGCCATGCCAGCGCGTGCGATCTGCGCGTCCTCAGTCGATTTCACACCGCTCACTCCGACCGCGCCAATGCACTGGCCCTCCTTCATGATGGGCACACCGCCCTCCAGCATGCCCTGAAGGTAGGGGGCCGACAAAAAGGACATGCGCCCGCCATTGATGACGTCCTCATAAACCTTGCTTTCGCGGCGGCCCATGGCTGCGGTATTGGCTTTGGCGGGCGCGATGTGTGCGGAAATCGGTGGCGCGCCGTCCAAGCGCTGCAGGTGCAGCAAGTGGCCGCCGTCATCGACGATGGCGATGGTCACGGCCCAGTTGTTTTTGAGAGCTTCCGCTTCGGCGGCGGCTGCAATGGTTTTGACGTCTGCGGATTCGAGCACTGCTTTTGATTTCATGGTCTTTCAGGATTTCCGGGTTTGTTGGCAAAGATATCGAGCATACGCAAATTCGAGCCCCTGCTTCACACCCATTCCCGCCAAATTAGCTTATAGAACCCTTACAAAAAGTAGGGAGTGCGGGCTGGAAAAACGGCAAGGCACCCTAAAATAATCTTGCCCGCATTTGCAGGCGCCCTGGAGACGAATCTCATGACTGACAATGTTCAAACCCTCGACTATGGCGTTGCCACAAGCGTCGAGCAACGCAACAAGGTCCTGCGCAACACTTACTGGTTGCTGGCTCTGAGCCTCTTGCCCACCGTGTTGGGCGCCTGGCTGGGCGTGGCGACCGGCATCACCCGCTCACTGACAGGCGGTCTGGGCCTGATCGTGTTCTTCGGGGTTGCATTCGGTTTTATTTTTGCGATTGAGAAGACCAAGAACTCGGCCGCCGGCGTGCCCGTGCTGCTGGGCTTCACCTTCTTCATGGGCCTGATGCTCTCGCGCCTGATCGCCATGGTGCTGGGTTTCAGCAACGGCGCATCGCTGGTCATGACGGCTTTTGCCGGGACGGCAGGTGTGATGTTCGTGATGGCCAGCCTGGCCACCGTGATCAAGCGCGACCTGGGCGGCATGAGCAAATGGCTGTTTGCCGGGGCCCTGGTCATCCTGGTGGCGGCCGTGATCAACGTGTTTGTCGGCTCCACCATGCTGATGGCCGTCATCAGCACCCTGGCCATCGCAGTGTTCAGCGCTTACCTGTTGTATGACCTGAAACAGGTGATCGACGGTGGCGAAACCAACTACATCAGCGCCACCCTGGCCATTTACCTGGACCTGTTCAACATCTTCCAGAGCCTGCTGGCCCTGCTGGGCATCTTCGGCGGCGATAGAGAGTAAAAATTATCCTCTCGCCAAAAAAAGGAGCCTCGGGGCTCCTTTTTTATGCCCGCTCAAACACCGCAATCGACTCGACGTGCGCCGTGTGCGGGAACATATTTACCACACCAGCCGCCGTACAACGCCAGCCACCGCCGCCCACCAGAACGCCCGCATCTCGCGCCAGGGTCGCCGGGTTGCAGCTTACGTAAACGATGCGCGTGGGCGGCGTCCAGCCGTCCAGGGACAGGCTTTGCTGGTGTTCGCCGTCGTCGCAAGGTACACCGGTCGTGATTTGCTGCTGCAGGGCCGCCAGTGACTTGAACAACTCAAATGCGCCTTCGCGCGGCGGATCTACCAGCCATTTGTCGGCCGCGCCGTCCTTGACCAGCATGGCCGGGGTCATTTCGAACAGGTTGCGTGCCACAAACCGGGTTGGGGCCAATGCTCGCCGGACCGAAGATGCCGACCGGTTTCTTTCAAAGTTTTCCCGTGACCGGGCTACCAGCACTTCGCTGCCCTCTATACCCAGCACTTCGCGGGCACGCGTGGCCAGCGGCAGCGTGAAGTTGCCCAGACCGCAAAACCAATCAATCACCCGCTCGCCGGGACGCACGGCCAGCAGGCGCAAGGCGCGCGAAACCAGCGCCTGGTTGATCTGCGGGTTGACCTGGGTGAAATCGGTCGGTTTGAAGGGCATGGTGATGCCGAATTCCGGAAGACCGTAGCTCAACTCCTGCACGGCATCGTCAAGCAGCTTCACCGTCTCCAGCCCACCGGGCTGCAGCCACCACTGCACCCCCTCGTGGGACGCAGCAAAGGCGCGCAGGCGTGCCAGGTCGCCATTGCTGAGCGGCTCCATATGGCGCAGCACCATGGCCGTCACCTCATCGCCGCACGCCAGCTCAATCTGCGGCAGGGTTTCCTTTGCCTCCATGCTGCCGATCAACTCGCGCAGCGGCACCAGCATGTCGCTGACGTGGCGTGGCAGCACATGGCATTCACTCATGTCGGCAACGTAGCTGCTTTTACGCTCATGGAAACCCACCAGCACCGTTCCTTTTTTCCGCACATAGCGCACCGACAGCCGCGCGCGGTAACGGTAGCCCCAGGTCGGCCCTTCAATGGGCCGCAGCAGGTCGTCCGCCTTGAGCTTGCCGATGTGCCGCAGGTTGTCTTCCAGCACACGCTGCTTCACCGCTACCTGCGCGCCTGCGTGCAGATGCTGCATCTTGCAACCGCCGCATGCGCCGGTGTGCATGCCGAAATGCGGACAGGCGGGACGCACGCGCTGGGACGATTCACGGTGAATCGCCATCACCACCGCTTTTTCGAAGCTGCTTTTTTTGCGATAGACATTGGCCGTCACCCGCTCGAAAGGCAACGCGCCTTCGATGAACACTACTTTGCCATCGGCCCTGTGGGCAATGCCCTGGGCCTCAATGTCGAGCGACTCGACGTCGAGCAGATCGGGCGGATAGTCCGGCTTCGGGATGGGGCGTTCTTCTGTCATGCGTCAATTGTCTCAGGCCGCAGTACCATTTTTCGGGCGCCCGCAAAGGAATGCCCATGGAACTTTGCATTTGCATCGACGTTGACGAGTCGTGAACCCTCGTTAACTCACCAAGAGGAAGGCAAAGAAAAAGGAGCCGGGCAAACGCCGGGCTCCTTCTACGCGTGCGTGATGCGCTTATTTGGCGGGCAGGTATTTGGACGGGTCCACCGGTTTGCCCTGGCGGCGAATCTCAAAGTGCAGCTTCACGCGGTCCGCGTCGCTGTTGCCCATCTCGGCGATCTTCTGGCCCTTCTTGACGTTCTGGTCTTCCTTGACCAGCAGCGTCTGGTTGTGCGCATAAGCCGTCAGGAAAGTGTTGTTGTGCTTAAGGATGACGAGGTTGCCGTAGCCGCGCAGGCCGGCGCCCGCGTACACCACGCGCCCATCGGCGGAGGCTACCACCGCATCGCCGGCCTTGCCGGAAATATCGAGACCTTTGTTCTTCGCTTCGTCAAAGCCCGCCACCATGGCGCCCTGCGCCGGCCAGATCCAGGCGATGTCTTCATCACCACCCGTCGCTGCCGGTGCCGGGCTGGCAGCGGCGGGCGCGGATGCGGGTTTGGCAGCGCTGGAGGCTTGCGCCGGTGCCGTGCTGGACGCGGGGGCCGAACCTGGTGACACCGGGCGGGTCACGACCAGTGGGTTCTCATTGGTCGGCGGCACAACGCGCAGCACCTGGCCTACTTCAATGATGTTGGGATTTTCAAGGTTGTTCCAGCGCACGATGTCGCGCCAGTTCTGGCCGTTTTCCAGTCCGATGCGGATCATGGTGTCGCCGGGCTTGACCGTGTAATAGCCGGGTTTTCCGGCGTTCTCAAAACCGGGAAGCTGCTTGACGCTGCCGGGATCCACAGCGCCAGGTGTTGGGCGCGCCCCGAAGGTTCCACGGTCTTCCACCGGCGCGTTGGTGGGGGAACGCGAAGCACAACCTGCCATGAGCAGCACGGCTGCAAGCATGCAGGACAAGCCCAGCCTGCCAGGCATGGAGCGGATGGCAGGCAGAGTGGCTATCCTGTTCGACCTTACGGTTTGATTCATTGTTTCTTTCGTCTTCAATCTTGGCTGACTTGCCTGAGCCACAAGGCCCGAAGGGCGCGTCTGGTTTATCGGACTTATTTCTTCATGATGCCGGCCTGCGCCTCTATGGGCGCCCCGGCCTTAGCTTGTCCCCGATTTTAAAGGCACAAAGTGAACGGCTTCCAGCAAGGTCTGCCGCACGCCCTGGGGGGTTTTGTCCAGCACCACCAGTGCTTGCGCGCCGCCGGCGGTTTGCATGGGCGCCACCAGGCGGCCACCCACGGCCAGCTGGTCTATCCAGGCCGCGGGGATGGCCTCACCGCCCGCTGCCGCAATGATGGCCGCATAAGGCGCGCCTTTGGCATAGCCCATCATGCCATCCCCAAAGAGCAGGTGCAGATTGGGCAGGCGTAAAGTCCGCAGGTTCTCCCTGGCTTTGTCATGCAGGCCGCGCAGCCGCTCTATGCTGTAGACCTCCGTGGCCAGGTGGCTGAGCACCGCGGCCTGGTAGCCGCAGCCGGTGCCGATCTCCAGCACCCGGCCTAATTTTCCCGCACCACCCCCCGCCCCGTGGCGCAGCAACTCAAGCATGCGGGCCACCACATTGGGCTTGGAGATGGTCTGGCCCAGTCCTATGGGCAGGCTGGTGTCTTCATAGGCCTGGTTGACCAGCGCCGAGTCAACAAAGCGATGGCGCTCCACCAGGCCCATAGCAGTCAACACCTGCGCATCGCTGACGCCCTGCGCGGCGAGCTTGGCCACCATGCGCGCGCGCACGGCCTGCGAGTCCAATCCAATGCCGCCTGGGCGTGCGGCAAGCGGGGGCGACGCGGGCTTCTTCACGCCGCTTGCGCCAGCACCCACCGCGGGCCGCGTGCTGGTAGCAGCCCGCCGTGTGGCCGAGGGAACACCCGCATCAGGCTTGAGGCGAACCGGAAAAGACGGCCGCGTAGCGGCTTCGGGGGTCTTGGACGGCTTGGCCGCCGAAGGATTGAGTGGCGGTTTCAGACTGGATTTCATGCGTCGTCCGGCCTTTAGTGCGACTCGGTCAGCTTGGCGGCGGTCTGGGCCCAATAAGGCAGACGCTCATGGTCGGTGAGGTCCACTTGCAGCGGCGTGATGGAGACAAACTTCTGGCTGGTCGCAAAAAAATCGGTGCCCTCGCCCGCTTCCTTCGCCGGCCCCGCGCCGCCTATCCAGTACATGGTTTCGCCGCGCGGGCTGGTCTGCATGATGACGCGCTCTGCTGCGTGGCGGCGTCCCAGCCGGGCCACCTTCACGCCTCGTATTTCGTCGTCCGGCAGGTTGGGAATATTCACGTTGAGCAGCCACGGCGGTACCGTGGGCTCCGCGCCCTCAGCCACCTTTTCCAGCGAAGGAATCAACTGCCGCACCAGCTCAGCCGCGCGCCTGGCCGCGACGTCGATATGGGCCCAGCCCTTTTCAGTCTGCGAAAAGGCAATGGACGGGATGCCGAACAGGTAGCCCTCCATGGCCGCGCCCACCGTGCCGGAGTAAATCGTGTCGTCGCCCATGTTGGCACCATTGTTGATGCCGGACACCACCAGGTCGGGCCGGTAGCCCAGCAGGCCGGTCAGCGCGATGTGGACGCAGTCGGCGGGCGTGCCGTTGATGTAGCGAAAACCGTTGGCCGCCGTCTGCACATACATCGGCGAGTGCAGGGTCAGTGCGTTGGATTTGGCGCTGTTGTTCTGCTCGGGCGCTACAACCTCAACATCCGCAACGGTTTTAAGCGCTTCGTAGAGGGCGATGATGCCGGAAGCCTGGTAACCGTCGTCGTTGCAGATGAGAATTTTCATGGGGTGATTTTACGGTCACAGCCGTGACAGGCCGGACCTCTTTAGGGCTGGCGAGCGCCCCCGCTTTGCCTATGATGCAGTCAAGGCGCCGCCCTCCCCGTTTTCCGCTCCTTCAAGCGTGCCGCCGCCTTCATCCCCTCACCTCATCGGAGACATCTCATGCAAGCCTGGCTTTGTGAAAATCCCACCGGCGTAGACGCCCTGACCTGGAAAGAGCTGCCCACACCGCAACCCAAAGCCGGCGAAGTCCTGATTGAAATCAAGGCGGCCAGCCTGAACTTCCCCGACCTGCTGATCGTGCAGAACAAATACCAGATGAAGCCGCCTCTGCCCTTTGTACCGGGCTCCGAGTACGCCGGCATCGTCCAGGCCGTGGGGGAAGGCGTCAAGCACCTCCAGGTCGGGCAAAACGTAGCCTGCCTCTCGGGTACAGGCGGCTTTAGCACGCACACCATCGCGCCGGCAGCCCTGTGCATGCCTTTGCCCGCGGGCTTTTCTTATGTGGACGCCGCCGCGTTCATCATGATTTACGCCACGTCCTGGCATGCCCTGATGGATCGCGCGCAATTGAAGGCAGGCGAAACCGTGCTGGTACTGGGCGCCGCCGGCGGCGTGGGCACCGCCGCCATCCAGATTGCCAAAGCGGCTGGCGCGCGTGTGATCGCAGCCGCATCCACCGATGAGAAATGCGCGCTCTGCACTTCCATAGGCGCTGACGCCACCATCAACTACAGCAGCAAAAACCTGCGCGACGAAATCAAGGCACTGACCGAAGGCAAGGGACCGGATGTGATCTACGACCCCGTGGGCGGCGACTTTGCCGAACCGGCCTTTCGCTCCATTGCCTGGCGCGGCCGCTACCTGGTCGTCGGCTTCGCCTCGGGCCCCATCCCCGCCTTGCCGCTGAACCTGACGCTGCTCAAGGGCGCCTCCATCGTGGGGGTGTTCTGGGGTGACTTTGCCAAGCGCGAGCCCAAGGCCAATGCGGCCATGATGGCCGAGCTTGCGGGCTGGTACGCGCAGGGCAAGATCAAGCCGGTAATAGACCGCACCATGCCCATGGCCGAGCTCAAAGCGGCCTATGCCCACATGGGTTCGCGCGGGGTAAAGGGCAAGCTGGTCATGGTCAACTGACCTTTCCGAAAGTGCCGCAGTCCCGCAGAGGCACAGCCCCTGGCTAGTTGTTGGTCACGTTCCCGACGCTGCAGGCAGCCTTGACGATGCGCGCATTGGGATCGTCGTCACTGTCCTTGAAAATCATCGGCCGTATATCGTCCCCAGCATAGGTGGTGATCCTGAAAGGCTCCCCACGAAAATCCGGCTGGGCATAAAAGGCCGCCTTCACATAACGGGCGATTTGCTGCGTGCAGTCGATCTGCACCTCGGTCACTACCGAGCGGAATTGAAGGGCCTCGCCGGCGGGGGCCCACTGCGTCGCCCGGTTGATGCGCACCGGGATGAGGCGCAAGTCCTCCTTGACCTCGATGGCGGCCACGTTGACCTGCACGTAATGACTCGCGGAATTGGCGGGATCGCCGGTGATGGTCAGCCAGGTATCGGCCGCATGCGCGCTGGCCGCCCCCAGCGCCGTGGCCAGCAAAATGGCCGGCAAGCGTATCAGGCGCTGTCTGGCGGCCGAGGCGAGATGACCATATGTCTGAAACAAGGCGTTCCTGTCGCGAAAGACGGCTCTCCGAAAATTATGGGAAAACCTGGTGGAAGGGGTTGAAGTGGCGGGGACACAGCTGGAAGCAGCTGCCAGCAACTGTATCTTGCCGCACACAGTCGGAGTGCGCGTTTCGAATTGTGAATGCGGCAAGCCCAAGGAAAAAATCCCGCGTACCAAACGGCACGCGGGATTTCAGATACTGGGGTGGCTGATGGGGCTCGAACCCACGACAACAGGAATCACAATCCTGGACTCTACCAACTGAGCTACAGCCACCGGAGCCCTGCATTATAGCGGCAAAGCCGCCACTTCTTTATCGGGTCGCAACTTCTTCTGGGTTTGCCTTGGCCGGTGCGGGCTTGGGAATCAGGATTTCTGCCTTGAAACGGTCTTTCAGGGTGTTGTAGTACGCCAGGCTTTCGGCCGACGTCCACCATTGCCCGTATTGGTCACGCTGCTGCTTGGCGGCCGCCTCGACCGGTGCATCGCGGGGAATCACCTTTTCTACCTTGACGATGGCATAGCCCTGGCTTCCCAGGTCAACACCCGCAAAAGCCGGCAGAGTGCTGGAATCAGCGCGCAGTGCGGCATCAATCACAGGGACCGGCAATTTCTGCGTCTGTTCACGAGACACCACGACAGGCGCAGCCAAACCTGTTGCAGACGCGGGGGCAGCCCTCCAGGCAGCCAGCTTGGCCACACCCTCCTTGCGGGCTTCTTCGGCAGCACGCTGGGCCACGAGGCGCTGGCGCACGGTGTCCTTGACTTCGGCCAGGGGACGGGTGTGCGCGGGAGTGTATTGCACGATGCGGCCCGAAGCCAGCTGGCTCGGCCCCACTTCAATGGCTTCAGTGTTGCGCTTTTTCTCGATCGCGTCCGGTGCAAACAAGGCGTTGAGGAACTTTGGATTTGCCAGCACGCCGGTTGCACCAAGCTGGGGCTGGCGCATTACATTGGCGGCCGATTTGACCTCCAGTTTCAGGCGTTCCGCCGCTGGCTTGAGGCTTTCAGCCTGCTCATACACGGCATTGGTAAAGACATCGGCAGATTCCGCAAACTTCTTCTGCGCTTCCTGCTTTTTCATGGCGGCTTCAAGTTCGGGGCGCAGCTCTTCAAAACTGCGTTGCTTGGTGTCCGTGAGCTTGATGATGTGGTAGCCAAACTCAGTTTCGACTACGTCGCTGATATCGCCCTTTTTCATGGAGAAAACGGCATCCTCAAACGGCTTGACCATGGAACCTCGTGCGAAGAAATCCAGGTCGCCGCCCTTGGCCGCCGAGCCAGGGTCTTGCGAATTCTTGCGCGCCACATCGGCGAAGCTGTCTGGTGACTTCTTCACCTGTGCCAGCAGTTCCTGCGCTTTGGCCTTGGCTTTTTCGCGGTCGGCTGCGGGCGCGGTCTTGGGCGATGCGATCAGGATATGGCTGGCGCGCCGCTCGCCCTCAAAACGCTGGCTGTTTTGTTCGTAATAAGTTTTCAGGTCGGCCGGATTGACAGCAATGCTCTTGCCAACCCCGTCCATGTCCAACACTACATATTCAATGCTGGCCTGTTCGGGCGCCTGGAAGAGCTTCTCGTTGGCCTTGTAGTACTGCTCGAGCTCAGCATCCGTTGGGTTCACCTTACCCGCGAAGTCAGACGCGTTGAAGCGGGCCAGCTGGATTTCGCGCTTTTCAAAGTAAGCGTTCAGGGAAATATCAGCGGCCGAGTTGGAAGCAAAACCACTCGCACCTACACCCGCCATCACCTGGCGATTGGACAAGTCGGTGCGGACATTGGCTTCGAACATTTCAGGGCTCATGCCCTGGGCGGCCAACAACTGGCGATAGCGCTCCATGTCGAGGCTGCCATCGGGGCGACGCAAGGATGCGATTTCGGGGCTTTGTTGCAGTTCGCGCGCCAGGCGTTCGTTGCTCGTGGTGAGCTTGAATTTCTCAGCCGCGGCGGCAACAACTCGTTCGCGCACCAGTCGCTCAAGGGAAGCGTAACGAGCTTCAGGAGAATCGAGCAGCTTGGGATCCAGGTTGGGCATGGAGTTGCGCAACTGGTCGAGTTCACGCTGGTGGGCGCGGTCCCACTCTGGTTGCGTGATGTTTTTGCCGTCCACTTTGGCCACTGTCGCGCTCTGGTCTTTTGAACGGTTGTAGCCGTCAAGGCCGAACAGCACAAAGGACGGAACAATCAGCAAAAACAACAGCACCATGACGATCTTGGTGTGCTTGCGAACGAAATCAAACATCTCGAATTTCCTGTACGACTGCTAACGGGCAACGCCGAGGCCGCCAATAAAAAAGGCGAACCTCGTTCGCCTTTTTCCTCGTGGGTGGTGGGTGCTGACGGGCTCGAACCGCCGACCTACGCCGTGTAAGGGCGCTGCTCTACCAACTGAGCTAAGCACCCCACGTCAAACGTTCTTGTCAGTTCAAAGCATCCTTGAGCGCTT
>Ga0102589_1002672_pt1 | contig 19942 bp, 12 predicted proteins | sample AraplaMF_Col_mLB_FD_76858 | JGI IMG/M metagenome (GOLD analysis project Ga0102589, IMG submission 76858) | Arabidopsis root microbial communities from the University of North Carolina, USA - plate scrape MF_Col_mLB | ecosystem: Host-associated > Plants > Roots > Endosphere | place: USA... | reverse complement strand
ATGTTAGGAATAATCCGCTCCTTGCTCCAATCACCCAAACCATTTGCATACTGTCCGTTGTACAGCAAATTCAGATTCCGAATCCCAGCTGTCGCTTCACCCGGCTCTAAAAAATGAGGCTGCTCAGTAAGAACGGTTACTGCCCCGTCTACCTTGCCGTCCGTACCCATTATTTCAACTTCGTCAATGTATTCCCATTGTGAGGGATGCATCGTAAAGATGACTTTCACGTACCGGGCATAAGCCAGCTTGCCATCCGTTTTCCCGCCATTGATTCCGTCCCGGCTTCCATCCCATGTGAAGGTCTCCTGTCGAGGTGGCCCTGACCCCCATAGCAGTTGGGTAGCGTTATGAGAAAGTAATCCCCAATTCTCCTTATCGTCGGAGACATACATCGATACCTCTAGCGGTACGAGGATAGAGTTTGTGGGGAAATCCTGAAAAAAGCGGGCTGATATTTTGCCGATCGACTTTGCCTCGCCCAAATCGAACACGACTTCACGTGCTTTTCCGCGCACATGTCCTACCCACGCCGGGTCATTCCTATCCAACTTTCCATATTTCCCATCTGTAAGCTTATAGCCGTCGTCCGGATGCGATGCGTCCGGCTGTTCAGACCATTCATAGGGAAGACCTAGCGCAAGATTGCGGAATTTCGTCTGATCCTCTGATGATGATACTGCTTGGCGATTTACATCCGGTGTTTGCTTTGCCTGATCCATTTCCGGCCCTCCGTCATCCGTTGGTTGTTCCAATAATTGTGGATTTCCCGCGTCATTCCCTTCTGTCTGGATCGCATCTTCCGTCTCTGTGATGGTCACTGTCGGAACAGTTGACTTCGCCTGTGCCACAGAAACTGAAGTCATCAACAAAACAGCTGCAATCAGGATCGATCCCCATTTTTTGTTCGAATTCATTAATCCAGCTCCTTATAAGTTTTTTTTGGATCCCCACAAAATATTTGGAATACGCATCGAAGCATAGGCTCCACTCCGTACTTTTGCTCCGCAAAAGCGCCCTCTTCGAGAGGCGTAGGACTTCTTTCCGATACTCTTTGTCGGGCATTTTAGAAATACAAGAAACCTGTACACCTCTTTCTCTGTTCTGGATGAACTCTCGATTTTTGATCCCTCCTTTCGCAGCATCCGGCATAAACCATTTGGGAGCACTTTCAGAAAAAAGCTCCTAAAAGCCCGAAAACGAGTGAGCAGTAGCTGAGTAAAGATGTGCCTGCGTATCAGCCTCCAAAAATAGTATTTAGTTAGCGCTTTCAAAATAGAAAGAGTGTTTCGCCTGTTGATCATTTTGAGCGCGATCATGGCCCTATACATTGGAATATGGCTGAAAATTGCTTCCGCATGCGTTCATGATAGAGGGGGACTTGCAGGAGAACAAGCAACATAATTTGATACACTACCGAAATTTTTTTCATACGCCATACGAGAACTACTGTCTGTAAAAATACGAAAACTGATATTTTAAAAAAGGCCAAGTCCGAACTGGACACGGCCTATAAGAACCTATATCATTCCACGTGAACTCATTGATTTGACTCAGGCACAGTCACTTCTGTTTGAAGATCCTCATCGTTTATCTTTGTATGAATTTCGGGAGCAGTGTTGTTGTCAGCAATAAATTGGGCGTCCGCCCAATCTCCGTGATCATTGCCAATTCCATCGCCAGCATCGGTAACGATTAACTTTACTTGTTTCTTCCCACTAATATCAACATCAACAAATTTGGCTGGAGTGTCTCGTCTCATCGTCCCGCTGTCAAACAATTTTTCACCATCGGCCCATACTTGAAAAACTATGGATCCGCTATCGTTATTGTGTGATTCGTGATCAAGGCCTACGTAGCTTTGAAAGCGATCATACCCTTTTCCGGCAATGTCGTAAATGATTTCTGAATTCGCATGCGTTCCAATTCCTTTATCATAGGTGACAATGCCCGAATCAGTTAATAATTTAATCGGGTTCCCTCCGACACTAGCATCTCGATGAATCGTTCCCCAGCCAGTCGTCGCATAAATCCACGGGAGGTCGCTTACATACAATTGTGGAGTGATTTTAAAATGAATCTTATACGTTTTCGTCACTGATCCATCTGCCGAGGTTACCGTAATCACGGTGGTACCCGGAAGTTGATCAGCTGGTGAAATATTTACCTGAACATCGCTATTGGCCGGAATGACTTCCACCGTAGGCACATCCGTTATCGTGCCTTCCAAATATGTCATGTAGTAATCTTTGGTTACCTGATCAAAACTTGAGAAGGATTCCCCGTTGATCTTGATGTCATCTACCAATACCTCTTTCAACAACTTAGCTCCCGCCCAATCAGCATGTGTTGCACTATTGCCGACAGCACCGTCTATTACTTCCAACGTAAGAACATCGACAGTAGAAACATCAATATTGATATGCTGGGGCTCCGCATTATCTTTTATTACACCACTATCATAGAGCTTTTGCCCGTCTCCCCATACTCGAAAGATGACAGAGCTCCCTTGAGTTTCACTGTCTAGGCCAATATCAGAGATAAACCTTGCAAAGTGTTTGCCAATATAATAGGAAACTTTAGAGTAAGCATGGACGCCTAACCCTTTTTCATACCCTTTACCGTTCAGCGTAATCATATTGCCGTCTCCTTGACCACTCCCGCCAACACTTGTATCCTTTTCAACCGGACCCCAACCGTTTGTAACATTGCCGAAAAACTGCATGTCGCTAATAAACGCATCGTCCGTCGGAGGAGAGGATGGAACTTGCACGGAAAATCCTGAGCGTACATGCCCCTGATTTCCGCCACCAGAATTGAACACGGCATCCGCTGAAAGGTGGTTCCAGCCAACCACAGCGTCTTGAGGAGCCGTCACCGCCCAACTCACCGTAACGGAACTGTTATTGCCTTGCGGTGGCATGTTATTAACTGTGGTGGCCGAACTGGGGATTGCTTCCCATCCTGCCGGTACATGCAGATTGAGATTCAGGTCATGGACAGCGACTCTTCCATAATTGGTTATCGTGGTTGTGATCGTTTTGGTCTCACCTGGGGCAATAATAGAAGGTCCGTCAAACGATATACCAACAGCGGAAAGCGCCTGGTTCGGTGTTCCCGTTGCAACACGGTAGGTAACCGCTGAAAATGGTGCAACGTCGGAGACAATTTTGCTGGCATAACTCATTTTTTGACCAGTCCAATAGTCTTCAGCCAAGTAAACCGGAGCATGTTTGAAACCTAATTTTTCCGGTTCAGCAGTGATTGTTGTCGCTGCAGTAGTCCGGTTGACCAATGTAATCATTTTGCTTCCATTAGATAAACATTTCACCCAAACTTCCTTGCCGTCATTATTGACAACACGCTCAAACCCGTCCGTTGAAATCACATTGCTCGTTTCAGGACTGATGCGATACATCATAATCCCGCGAGCCGGGACAGAAGCACTGATTTTGTCAGTGGTCGTTGTTGTTTCATGTGCCCAAAGATCTCGAACCGTGTAGGTTTGATTGTCTACAGACGGGGTTATGCCCAATTGGCTCAAACTTATCTCCATATTTGTAGGAGCACCGTTCGCGTTGAAAAACAATACGGCTTTGTCCCCATTAGCCATCGGTTTCAACAATACATAAGTACCGTCGTTTTGCTGCTTGATGGGACGTCCCTGCAATCCGATTGGATCCTGATTCACCGCAGTCACTTCACCATTGGCGTAGATATCTAAAATTTCTTGGGGGGCATTCAGTAAATCGGTGCCCGAGAGCAATGGCGCAGCCATTATGGACCAAAGACCAAATTCGGTTCGATATTCTTCTAGATTCTTGCCCCCGTTGCCGATTTCCAACATATCGGGATCATTCCAATAACCCGGACCGGCATACGGATACAGTTCCATATTCCGAAGGATATGGACTAACATTCTTTCATACGAATCACTGATATCACCAGTAACCCGCCACAGGTTACCTACTTGCTTGCCCCATTCCCACGGATTTTCGTTTCCTCCAACGCTCATACTGAAAACAATGTCCCGTCCTGTAGCTGCAAGCGCATCGCGCATCTTCACATAGCGTTCCTGCAGCGGTTGACCCAGAGGATCACCACAATTATCATACTTTACATAGTCGATTCCCCATTCGGCAAAACGTTGGGCATCTTTCTCTTCATAATTGAGACTCCCCGGATACCACGCACAAGTCCTGTTACCTGCGCTTGCATAAATGCCCATTTTCAGACCGAGAGAGTGAACATAATCGGCGACTTCCTTAATCCCGTCTGGAAACTTTGCCGGATCGGGAACCAAATTGCCGTTTTCATCGCGCTCACTAAGCATCCAACAATCATCGAGGTTAACGTATTGATAGCCCGCTTCTTTCATCCCGGAATCAACCATCTTTTTAGCCGTTTCCTTCACGAGAACGGCATTCACGTCACAATGAAAGGCGTTCCAACCATTCCAGCCCATCGGAGGCGTTTGCGCAAGCCCATTGTCTAGCGCAAAGGCTTGCGAATAATTGAACCCTAACAAACCAATGACCAGTGTAAACAGAAACAAAAGCTTTACTAACGACTTTCGTAACCAAGGATTGTTCATTACACCTATCATCCTTTCTTTTTTTCTCGTCCGGATTGCCAAATGCAACAGTCAGTATAAGTACAGAGCTAGCCCCCTTTCTTCTTTACTACGATTTTCCCTTTCCCGGGTGAATGCTCGGTTTTGATCCCCCCTTTTGCGAAATCCGGTATAAAGCTATTTGTAAGCGATTTCGGAATTTTCATAAAGACGTTACCTGCAAGCACATCATTTGAGATCAAGTAAGGCAAGTCGGTGCTGCAAACCAACCTAGTTTTCGCTTCCATAAGAAAACAAAGATTTTCACGGGCAATAATTTTGTAAAACGATGTGCTTTCATTTAATAAAATAGTGGATTCAAATGTAAACGAATTACAAGAGAGATGAAGCATGAAGTGAAAAGTCAGAAAATACACAGGGAGGAAAGAAACTATGATACAAGTATCGATTATCGGAATTACACTCGTGGTAATCTGGTAACTACTGTATATCCTATACGATTGTATAATTAATAATCTGGTAATATCGTTCGTTTAATTCAGCTTATTTTCCGTTATTATTAGAACACAACATGCGCCATTATTTTAAAGAGGATTAAGTTACGATGGCTGCTGTAGAACGAATCTCATCATGAACAAGGTTAAACCAATACTCTACCGGATTGGGCCACAACAAAAGCCCCTCCGATATTACCCATATAAATACTTTGCTGTATAAAACAAATCATGCAAACTAAAAAAACCGCAAACAATGCGTACTTTCGTACGTACCGTTAACGGGTCAGTTTTATCTTTATTCCTTGTTTAGGCCGCCCCCCATGAATCGAAGCTACTGAACCATCAGATCGTAAAATGGCGGCATGGTCAGCAACGCTGAGTTTTTCCTGGTCAGTTATTGTCGCGAAAATAAAAATTATGCCATAATAAGAAACAACAACACAAAAATAAGTAATGCAGAAATAGTATTGTTCTTCGTTCTTCTTCAAACACACCTTTCACTATCAGTGTTCTTCATTAAAACATATATACTGAGGTGATTCTAATAACCCAGACAAAAAATGTTTTAATTGCTCTACTTTCTTCACTCCTCCTCTTATCCGTTATTTTCGGGATTTATAGTCAACATGTTGCTAGCACACTAAGAAATGAGTTAGACAATGACTACAAACGTATCCTATTTCAAATGCACACGACTATCGATAATAATAACGACAAAGAATTGCTTATTCTGGAGTTATTAAAGTTCAACAGCCAACTCGATGTTCTTGGAACGTATACATCCTATAACAACAACCGCAATTCACTTTCCATGTATACCAAACACTTGAATAATTACTTTACAAATTTCTTAATCTTAATCGAAAAGAGAAGCATTGAGGAATTACAATCGCTTTCCACTAGTTTCTATAATCTATCTAAAGACCCTTCCAATATTACCCATATAAATACATTACTATATAAAACTACCAGTGTAAACTATAAATGATCAATTATTTCACATAAGCTATGAGCCATAGACAAAACATAAAAACAAAGAAGAGTATAAAGAAAAACCCGCCAACAATGCGTACATTCGTACGTACCGTTAGCGGGTCTATCTTATCTTTATTCCGTGCTCAGCTCGCAACCCCAATGGATCGAAGGCGCTGAACTAGCAAATCAGTGAAGTGTGCGGCATGATCAGCGGCGACATCCAGATTATCATCGAAGCTGTTCGCCGTATCATCGCCATGTCCGGCAATGTCGGATACAGCCTTGACAGATAATACCGGAATTCCGTATTGCGCTGCTGACTGTACAATCGCCAGCACTTCCATATCAGATACCTTCACGAGAGGGAAAGTGGATTTAATCCCCTCTACACGCTCAGCCTTGCTCATGAATGAATCCAATGTCAGCACTAATCCAAAATCAAGAGTGTATGGAAGCTCTGCTGATGCCGCAGTTTGCCGCGCCACTTTCAGCCACTCCGCATCCGCCTCGTACTTGGCCGGCATTTGCGGAACCTGGCCGAGTTCATACCCAAAACAGGTGGCATCGACGTCACCATACACGAACTGGGTAGCAATTATGACGTCGCCTACGTCCAATCCAGCGCCAAATGCACCTGACGACCCGGAATTGATGATGACATCCGGCTTATAACGCTCAATTACAAGGGTAGCCGCCACTGCTGCATTGACCTTGCCAATCCCGCTCTCCACTAGAATCAAGGATTGACCTTGGTACATCGCTTCTTCGATAATGACTTTGCCTACCTGTATTCTTGCTATAATTTGTGACTGGCTTCGAAAAGGAGCCATTTCTTCTTCCATCGCTGTTATAATCGCAATCCGCATGAAGCCAGCCTCACTATTCTTTCAGATAGGAGATCGGTTTTTCTACAGGCACTTTTGTGCCTCCGAACTCTTTCTCAATATATTTTTGCGTATCTTCGTTGTGGTATAATTCACCTAATTTCAAAATGCCTGGCTCGTTCTGCTTATCAGAGGTCGTCACGAGCACGTTGATATTATGCTTGGTATCCACAGAGATCTCCTCATGGAACAACGAATCCTTCAATACGTTCAATCCGCCTTCCATCGCAACCGTATTCCCGATCAATACCAAATCCACATCTTGAATGACCCGCGGGCCTGTCGTATCGTCAATTAGCTTGAATTTCAGATGCTTCGGATTTTCTACAACATCACTTTCTGAACCCGTTCCAAGGTCGAACCCATCCTTCAACTTGATGAGCCCTGCTGCCTGCAGCAAGCTTAATCCTCTTGCCGTGTTGGCTGGGTTATCCGCCAGAGCAACAAGAGCGCCATCTGGAATGTCCTTAATATCCTTGATCTTCTGCGAATAGATTCCCATCGGCTCTAGATAGGTTGTCGCTACTGCTGCAAGATCAGCTTTGCTGTCTTTATTGTAGCTGACCAAGTACGCCCAAGATTGAAATGCGTTGACGTCTACTTCCCCGTCTTTGGTCGCGTTATTCAGCTCTACTCCGCCATTGATCTCCTTGACTTCGATATTGAGCTTGGCGTCCTTCGCCGCCTGAGATTGCGCGATATGCTTCCAAATCTGAGCGTCCGATCCCTGAGAACCAATCACGATTTTGCCAGCATCGCCTGATGATTTGCCCCCGCAGCCGGCCAACACCAGTGTTAAAGCCAACCCAACCGCTAATCCGCTCCATACTCTCTTTTTATTCATACGATTTACTCCCCCCTATATGTAAAATAAAGATAAGAGCTTGCTTGCTTAATGCATCGTCATCCCGCCTGTTACATTAATCGCCTGACCGGTCATATACGAAGACAACGGACTTGCCAGAAACAGCACGACATTGGCCACATCCTGAACTTCAGCGGTTCTTCCAAGCGGAACCTGCGAACAATCCTCCGCATAGATTTCCTCTGCGGTCATACCACGGATGACTCCACCTTCAATCCGCTCCCGATGCTTCATCGGTGTTTCTACAATTCCCGGACATACCGCATTCACGAGAATGTTATGCCGCGCCAGCTCGATCGCCATCACCTTCGTCAAGCCAAGAACAGCATGCTTGGATGCGCAATACCCACCCATAGCCCGGTAGCCGTTCTTTCCTGCTTGGGAAGCAATTTGAATGATTCTGCCCGGCTTCCCGGCATCGACCATTGCTTTGGCAAATATTTTGGAGACTAGGTACAGCCCCGTAGCATTAATGGAGAACACCTTCTCCCAATCCTCCAGCTTGCTGTCAATCACATAATCCATTGTGGATGTCCCCGCACAGTTCACGACGATATCGGGAACCCCTGCATTCTCTACAACCAATTTAGACCAGCGATCAATATCCTTGGACTTGGACAAGTCCAATTTCGTCTCGATGAGCTGACCGTCAGCCTCTCGATAATCAGCTTCGTACGCCAGATCAGCAGAGATGACCGTAGCTCCGCTTTCCAGCAAGATTTGCACGATACCCTGCCCTATGCCTGACTTCCCGCCTGTGACAATCGCTGTCTGGTGCGATAGATTGAGCGTAATCATCGCGATTACAGCACTCTTTCAAACGGATCTCTACTGATTCCCGCTTCCAGCACAATCTTTGCATACTCTTGCGCCGAGAAAAGAGAATGATCCTTGTAGTTGCCGCATTCCAGTTCGGATACAGCAGGAACCTCTGTTGTCTCCAGTACACGCTTCAGCGTTCTCTCCAAGGCGGAAGCAATCTCTTCCGGACTGTGCTCGTTCCACAGAATCAGATAGTATCCCGTTCTGCATCCCATCGGAGAAATATCGATAATCCCCTTAATCTCGTCTCTCATATATGTAGCGAGCAGATGCTCAAGCGTGTGAAGCGCTGCCGTTGGAATTGCGTCTTTATTTGGCTGCAAAAAGCGCAGATCGTATTTTTGCACGGTGCTGCCTTTCTCATCATGTTCAACTCCTGCTGCTCTTACATAAGGAGCCTTTACGATTGTGTGATCCAGTTGAAAGCTTTCTACTTTTGCCATTGTTCCTCAGTCCTTTGTATGTAATTTGTATTCTATTTAATCCAGTACGCACCTAAGGAGCATACTGCATAAATCAAGTTCACTAATCCGCTGCTAATGCATCGTCTTCTTCGTAAAATAGTCGCCAATGAATTGGCACACAAACACCAGAATTAAGATCAAAATGGTAGCAACTATGGTGATATCATTTTGGAACCGATTATACCCCTTGCTAATTGCCAGACTGCCCAAACCACCCGAGCCAATCGCACCCGCCATCGTCGTCAGCCCGATCAAGTTAATAACCGTCACGGAAGAAGCACGGATAATCGCATTTAAACCTTCCTTTAGATAGACCCGAAATACGATCTCAATTGGCCCTGATCCCATGGACTGAGCGGCTTCCACAATTCCCGGATCTACCTCGACCAGCGCATTTTGAATTTGTCTCGCATAAAAAGGAACGATCCCGATAACTAATGGCACAATTGCTGCTTGCATGCCGATCGATGTCCCCGCAATAAGGCGGGTAAGCGGAACGACAACCGCGATAAGAATAATGAACGGAATAGAGCGAAATAGATTAATGACTTTGTCCAAGACACTGTAAACGAGCTTGTTTTCTAAAATCCCGCCCTTATCAACTACAATCAAGGTTACACCTAGCAAAAGGCCGAATAATACCGAGAATAAGGAGGTTACGACCACCATGTATATCGTTTCACAGATGCTGATCAGAATCTCTTCTCTTAAATTCCAAATGTTTGGGAAGTTATTCATCAAGAACTCACTCATACCGTTTCACCTACCTTAACGTTCTGAACAAGACGGGAATCAATCATTTCCACCGCAACTTGAATCGACTGCAAATATTCGAGCGCCGCTTCCAAATCGCTAGTTGATCCCGACATGACCACAATCAAATTGCCAATAGGCGTCTGCTGTAGAATCTCCACATTCGCATATAAGATGTTGGTCGTTACCCGATAACGAGCGGTAAGCGCTGAGATAATCGGCTCGCTTGTGCTTTCGCCAATGTAGGATATCTTGCACAAAATATCGTTGCCTTTCAGCTGCACCAATGACGGATGCAAGGAGAGCTTCTCCAGCGTTTGTTCAATATGAGTAGCCGTATTAATAAAATCTCGGGTTAACGCATTTTGCGGACGGCTGAAGATCGACACGATATCGCCCTGCTCAATAATCCGACCGTCTTCCATTACGGCAACCTTATTGCAAATTTCTTTGACCACTTGCATTTCATGCGTAATGAGAACAATTGTTAACCCTAAGGTTTGGTTCAATTTCTTCAATAATTCCAATATGGATAGTGTGGTTTTAGGGTCTAAGGCGCTCGTCGCTTCATCACATAATAGGATTTCCGGATCATTCGCCAGCGCTCTAGCAATTGCCACCCTTTGCTTCTGGCCCCCTGACAATTGAGAAGGATATGCGTCCAATTTATCTGATAACCCTACTAATTCGAGCAAATCCTTCACCTTCTGCGATCGTTCACGCTTCGAAAGCTTGGAGCTCTTTAACGGATAATCGACATTGTCATAGATCGTTCTGGAATTCATCAGGTTGAAGTGCTGAAAGATCATTCCGATCTTCCTCCTAGCTGCCCGCAGTTCCTTGGGTCGCAAAGCCAACAAGTCCTGACCGTTCACCTCTACACTCCCTGATGCAGGCCGCTGCAGCAGGTTAATGACACGCACCAAGGTACTCTTCCCCGCTCCGCTGTATCCAACAATGCCGTATACGTCACTTGCGTTCACATGCAGACTGACATCCTGTACAGCAGTAACCGATTGAGAGCCCGTGTCAAACGTTACCCTAATATTCGATAATGAGATCATGATGTCCAACCCTTCCTGGTCGTTCTATGTACTGCCGAATTACCGAAAATTTTATTTCCGTCATTATACACCAGAATAGTCGGAATTACTATATGTAAGTATCATCATACCTTCAACTATATTTTTTCGCTAACTCGAGGTCGGTCTTCCAATTTTGTCTCTTTTACTTGTCATATTCCAAAATGAAAGCGATATAAATATGTATCAATAAAACTTGCACTTATTCGATTATAAAGGGGATGTATTGATGTCCAACGTTTCGTATCCGCTTTCAAAAAAATGGATTCGGTGCACGCTGCTGCTGACACTCAGCTCAACGCTGCTTCTCACCTCGCTTGGATTCACAACTGCCTCTGCCTCGGCTGCTGACGTTACTTCCATTTCAGGCAAAGCTGATATTGTGTACCTGCTAGATGAGAGCTTGTCCGTTGGCGACAGCCGCATTCTGACCAGACAGCAGATTGAATCCCAATGGGATGGAATCGATCCTGACTATACCGCAGACAAGGCCGTTGAGGCTGTCCGTTCCGCACTCCCCGAGAAGGAATACGAAGCGTTATTCCCAATGCGCCTTGGTTCGAAGGAATGGCATGCCTTCAACAAAGATAAGAAAGACTATAATCCCAATCAGACCGACTACTACTCCTATCAAAATCTCATCAATGCCGTCAGCCTTGTCGCCAATGTGAAATACAAAGTTTCGTATCGGGAAGGCAACTATTCTGCTCAAGAAATTTATCGTTTAGAGAAAAAGGGAAAAACAGAAACGCTCATTGTACGTTCCGATGACTTCAATACACCAGAGAACAAGACCAAGCGCATCATCACACAAATCGTCGATTACGGCGCCTTCTTGAATGAAGGATTGGAGAAGGATCGCAAGCGCGATCTCGCGGCGCTGCTCGCCAATCTGTCTCATGAAACTGGCGGAGGCTGGGATACGGCTCCGGGAGGCATGCTGCGCTGGGGGCTCTATTGGAACGAGAACATTGCAGGCAGAACAGGACAGAATAAATCAGAGTTCGTAGACCCTGCCAGCAGCAAGGAATATCCGGGTGTTCCAGGCAAGAGATACTACGGCCGTGGGCCAATTATGCTGAGCTGGAATTTCAATTACGGGTTAATGAGTGCCATTATATACGGAGATAAGAACGTGCTGCTTCGAAATCCGAAATGGATTGCGGCCGACGGCAAACTTGGTTTTGCAACCGCTATCTTATTCTGGATGACGCCGCAAGCCCCAAAGCCTTCCGCCCATGATGTTATGATTGGCAGATGGAAGCCCGCTGGAGAGGAAAAAGACAAAGGATTAGGTCCCGCAGGATTCGGGGTTAGCATCATGGTACTGAATGGACTGGAAGCTAATCTGGATGAATCGAATGGCGCTATCAAGCGCCGCACAGGTCATTATTTGGACATTACGAGTAAAATGGGCGTGGATGTTACAGGCGAGAAGCTCAACACACTTGGCATGCAGCCTTTTTGATCATACGTAAAAACAAGTTAATAGCCAACTTACCAACAACAAGATCGAGGGGCATTCACATTCAGGCATATAATCATTCAAACATCCAATCAATTCAATCAATTCAATCATTTACTCAACATCTAAGTTACCAAGGAGCACCATACAGATCAGAAACTATCAGCTAATGTAAACATGAACAGCCTTCCCTATTACGAGGAGAAGGCTGTTGTCATAATCATCTTCTGTACTTACTTCTGTACTTACTTCTGTAGTACCAAAGGAATGATTCGATACAGCACGATCGCAGCTTCGGCACGGCTCGTTGTTTTTTTCGGCAGAAGCTGCTGATTAGATCCCTCGATCAGCTTCAACTTCACAAGCGCCGTAGCGCCCTGCTGTGCATAGTTTGCAATTTGATCACGATCCGTAAATGTATTCAATGCATCTTCATTTTCCGACCCATTGATGACCTTCATTTGACGCAGTGCACGCTCGATAATGGTCATCCATTGCTCTCTCGTCACTTTTGCCTCAGGCTGGAACTCCTTATCCGTAACCCCCTGAATAAGCCCAGCTTTTTTGGCTATCGCGATGTCATGGTAGTAGGAGGCAGATGGATTGACGTCTGCAAAATTCGAATCCGCTTCCGCAGTGAGGCCAAGCATGCGAACGAGCATGACGACGAGCTCAGCACGTGTTATCTCTTGTTCTGGCGCAAATCGATAGGGCGATACGCCATCCAGCACACCGCGTGAGGCAAGTGCTTCAATAGCCTCCTTCGCCCAAGCCTGCTTCTGCAAATCCGTGAACTTTGCTTCTTTGTACACAACTTTGTAATCCTCACCCTCGTACCCGAGAAACTTCACTTTGAGTGCTGAAGGGTCATAGATGCTGAATGCAACCGGTGTGGTACTCCCATCCTTATACACCCGCACCACAGATAAATAATGTGGATGCTGCAGCTGTTCAGTTGTCGGCTCATATGGCAGCTCCATAAGCTTCATCTCTCCGCGCTCTTTGCCAGGCTTAGGCTTCTCAGGTCCTTTCACTGATGGTGGTGATGAGGTATTACTATTGGAACTGCTTCCGTTCCCAGATCCATTCCCATTTTCATTTCCATTCCCCTGATCCGTCTTCACCGTAACCGTGGCCTCTGCCTTCAACAGCGTCCCTTCTACCGTTCCCTTCACAGTAAAGCTGCCGGTCTTGCTGTAGAGACTGGCATCCATCTGATCCCATATCACTGACACCTGCGCTATCGATAAGTCCGAATACGTCGCCGTTACGACTGACGGCATCACTGGCGGTGTTCCGACTACTGTCTCTACGAATACGGGTGATAGACTCGTAATATGTGGTGTCTGTACAGGTGACTCCTTGACATGAACCGTCGCGATCGCTTGAAGATCCGTGCCTGCAACCGATCCCGTCACCGTAAATGTTCCCACATTCGCATACTGTTCAGCCTCAATTGCATCCCACACGACAGAGATCTCCGCTACCGTTAAGTCCGAATACGTAGCCGTTACGACTGACGGCAGCACTGGCGGTGTTCCGACTTCCGTATCCACTGCTATCGGCGATAGACTCGTAATATACGGTGTCTGTACAGGCGACTCCTTGACATGAACCGTTGCAACGGCTTGGATATTCGTACCCGCTACCTTCCCCGTCACCATAAATGTTCCCGCCTTCGCATACTGTTCAGCCTCAATCGCATCCCACACGACTGAAATCTCTTCTACCGTCATATCCGAATACGTCGCTGTGACGACTGACGGCAGCACTGGAAGCTTCCCGACTTCCGTATTCACAACTATCGGAGCAACACTGATTATTTGAGGCTCTCCAGCTATGATGACAGGGATTGCGGCCGTCTCAGCCGTTATGCCATCATAATTTCGAGTCACTTGCAAAATAAGATGAACGATCTGATCCGCAGCTGGACGTACAATTGTGCCATCCGTTTGAATAACCGTCTCATTATCAGACGATTTGATCGAGACCGTGAAGCCTTGCGGCACAGAAGGAAGTGTTACGTACTTATCGTTTTTCCCAGGTGGCTGAATTGAAGTAATCCAGTCTGCAATCGAATTTGGAGTGATGGATTTTACAATAATCGATCCCATATCAGGAGCATATTCGGTCGGATTGTATAAGGTAATGGTGTTCATGCCTTTTTTCAGCACAATCTGAATGGTTTTGAGCTGTGCTTTATTCCAATCCGTCCCCGTCAGTGGCACTTCGATCCCTTGCTCCTCATTCGCCCGCACAAACACCGAACGAGGCACGGCGGTTGCATATTCTATCTGCAATTCATAGACGCCATCCCCAGGCACGTTAACTTGTTGAAAAGTAACGGTGTTGTCGTTCCCAGCAGGCCCGCCTACAAATCCAACCACACTCCCAGTCATAAACTGGCCATTGCTTCGCAGTACCGCATTTCCTGTCAATACGGCATTCTTCGCATCATACACGTCGTTAATATTTACAATGCTTCCTGCCGGCACGATAACAAGGATTGCAGCCGTATGGGTACTCACACCGTCTGCCTTCCGCTTTACTTGGAAGATAAGCATAACTTCTTCCGCTTGGCTCGTTGGCGAGATGAGTCCAGTATGGTCAATAATATCCGGACGCTTGGATTCAAGCAGTTCAACCTCGTAGCCCTCTGGTACCTGTGGCAGCGTTAGACGAGTCGCATTCTTCGCAGGCGCTGGAACCGACTTCAATCCCGCAGCGATTATCTGTATCGGATCCAATGGTTCCTGATTCGCTGGAGCAAGGAATACTGTCGTTCCCGCTGCTAAGGATAATGTGACGGCTCCCCCAGCAGTCGGCAGCCCTCGCTCGATCAATCTCGGCAATCCCGGACCGATCTCAAACACGTCAACCGCCTGCACGCTCGCCCATCCATCAGGCAGCTTCCAGCTTCTATCCTTGTAGCCATCCTGGCTGAACGCGATAATCTCGGGTTTATCCTTGCGCCATAAGGCGGGTACGAACATATCCGTACCATCTGCAATCGTCACATCGCTGTGCTTCACGACGCGCTTCCCACTCTGCTTAGAACTCGTCACTCCATCTGAAAATTGCACGGTGCTCGTTGGTCCATTATAAGAGAGACGTTCGAATTGATTGAGATACTGCCAGAGCAGCGTAGTTGTACTGAATTCCTGCAAAAATCCCGTCAGCCTCACCTTGTCTTTTTTGACAATGTCTTCGCCATGCATGCTCGTGCCGAACAGCTCATTGCCGCCCTTTCCGCCTACAGCAATCGCAGCTGGCAGCTTCATCTGACTGTCGATCGAACGCCAATCCGCCCACCACGCCATCGGCTGCATACCAAATAACGGGTCACCACGGTAGCCATGGAAATACTCACTCGTAACGTCCATTCCTTTATCACGCCAGTAACGCATGATCTTTTTCTGCGTTTCACTTTCCTGGCGATACGTTGTCTTATGATATGGATCTGCATTACCAACGGAAGGAGCCCACTCTACTGGACTCGTTACGAATGCATCGATATGAATCGTCTTTCCTCGACGCAGCTCCGGAATCTTGGTAAGCAAGTCATCGATATTGCGTTGGAATACTCCTGCTTCCCAAGCGCGTGTTAGATTTATTTTATAACTCTGGCCACTTACCCAAAGGCCTCCTTTAATAAGCTCGCCGTTCTCTTCCTTGCGAATGAGATCCTTGTTGACGAATTCCTCCCATTGCGGGCTATCTTGATAGGCGTCCGTCATATTGATGTGGAAGCTGATCGTCGTATTGTACTTCTCCGCCTCATCCATGAACCATTTCAGGCTGTCCAGCGCGGTAGCATCGCCTGGTCGCTTCAGCTTTGGATTGACTGCATTCCAATCCGGATATTTCGAATCGTGGCCATCATGCTGCCAGCCAACCAAATAGATGATTTTCGGCATGCCGCGCGTCAGGCGATCCATCTTCTTAATCGCTTCCAACGCTTCATCCAGCGTCAACTCTATTTTCCCGTTGTCTCCCAAATAGAGCTTCATCGTTAGGGTGCGACTATAATCCAACAAAAATGGCCGTGCAGGCTCAGGCTTAATTGTCACCTTGAACGTATCTGCCAAAACAATGCCTTCTCTTGTGACCTCTACTCCAATTTCGACTTCACCAACATCCTGCGTCCCCGCCCTAGCTAGACCATCATCCCCAATGGTGAACATGTCGACAGGAGCGATATATACAATTGTGGTCTTTGAATCATGCCGCAAGTCAATCTCGCTACCATCCTTCAGCCATCCTGTCACCTGCAGCTGCGTCACACCGTCCAAAGGCACTGATGTATCGTCAGCGGATAGCTTAACCGATACAAGTGGATTGTCATTATCAGCTGACCCTTGGGCTTGAACCGCACCTCCAGCAGAAAACAAGCCGAACATCATCGAAAGAACAAGCGCTAGCGAAGTGATCCTTGCACCCGATTTCTTCCTGAACATGATTAGCCCCCTTCGCATTCTTTATTATATCTGCCTTAACCCAGCTCTATTGAGCTGACAGTCATTTATCTTACTGCATTGACCTAGATGCCTTGCTGCTTGCGAACTTGCTACCCTTTAATCGCCCCGTCTACCATCCCTTTCACAAAGTATTTTTGGAGAAACAAATACACGACCGTGATCGGCAGCATCCCAATAAAGCAGCCCGCAGCGACCCAACTAATGTTGCTATGGAACTGCGAGACGAATCCCGACAGCGCAACTGGAATTGTCATCATCTCTTTCTTCTGCAGGAAGAACACGGAGAATTGGTAGTCATTCCACACCTGCACACCGATCAAAATGACCACAGTAGCCGTGATTGGCTTCAGCAAAGGGAAAATAATTCGCAGAAAAATTCCGTACCGGCTGCAGCCGTCGATCAGCCCTGCCTCATCCATCTCTCGCGGAACCGTACTGATAAACCCGGTAAACAAAAATATCGTCATCGGCAGCGCAAAAGTGACTTGTGTTAGAATAATCGCCCAGTATGTATTGATTCCGCCGACGTCTACAATGAATTTGTACAAAGGGACGAGAATCGTCAATGCAGGCACGATTAAGCAAGAGATACACAGCGTGTACACGAATCGATTCCACTTGGTCTGATGGCGAGCCAGCGGATAAGAGGCACACGCGCCGATGAATACGACGAGAATGACCGCAGTAGCCGTGATCATCCCATTATTCAGGACAGCTCTTCCTAGCTGAGCATCCTGCCATGCATGAATGAAATTATCCACTTGGAACTGCTGCGAAGGCATCCATTTGCTGCTTGTATCTTCTATTGGTTTGAAGGACAGATTGACTAAAATATAAAAAGGGATGCTGTGAATCAGCACGATGAGTACTAGCGCTATATATTTGGCAATCTTCACACATCCACTTCCTTCCGACGAAGCAGTACAAGTGATGAAATACTGATGACCGCGATGATGATGAACATCAGATTCCCGAGCGCTGCCGCATATCCCGCATCCTGACGGGCGAAATACAGATTGTACATCATCGTGGACAAAGACTGCGTCGCATAGCCTGGTCCGCCGTTCGTCATCGCTACTATGATGTCAAACAGCTTCAAGCCCCCAATGAGATTAAGCACAATATTGATCGTAATTGCCGGCATAAGCAGCGGAAGCGTAATCCGAATGAATCGGCTCCACCATCCAGCGCCATCGATACTGGCCGCTTCGTGATACTCTTTCGAAACAGACTGTAAGCCTGCCAAAAAAATAATCATCGCAATGCCCATATACTGATAAGTGTTAACTAGGACAATCATCCATACCGCGCGTGAGCCGTTCGACAGCCAATCCACGGCCTCTCCGCCAAATAAACGGATCGCATCATTCAGCGCCCCGCCGTCGTACTGAAAGAAGAAGTAGCAGATGTAGCCCATAATTAAGGGACTGATAATAACGGGAAGGTACACGATCATACGGATGATGCCCTTCCCTCTTAACTTCTGATCCAGAAACAAGGCGTAAGCAAGCCCCATCACATTTTGAAATAACGTACTTCCGAAGCCGTAAATAAACGTGTTCTGAATCGTCTGGACAATCTTCTTGTCCGACAGCATTAGCTTATATTTTTCGAAGCCGACCCAAGCGTATTGCTGTGAATAGCCGTCCCAATTGGTGAAAGAGATTTTAATCCCCTGAATTAGAGGATAGAATATGAACACGGCAAACAGCACTAGCGCCGGGACGTACATCAGATTGAGTATTCCAGCAGAATGAACCCAGCTGACCATGAAGCCCGAACGCAGCTTCACTCGTCCTTCATGCGTGGCTTCCATCTTCGACGGACTTCTAGCCATATGCATCCTCCTAGATGTGAAAAATAGACCCGCAGCAAGACAGATACAGCCGCGGGTTGTTGACTATCCTATGTGTTATTTAGCAGCACGTAATCTTTCATATTCCTTTTTCATATTTTCCGAGAATTCACGAGGTGTAATGCCGCCAGCCAGCAGATCCTGGCCGTTCTTGCACATGACGTCCCACATCCCGTTCGGCAAATACACCCTGTCAAAGTACGGGAACACGCGCAAATCTTTAAACTTCTCAAAGTCAGCAGTCAAGCTGCCCGCGTTGGTGGCTACACCATCAAGCCCAGGAGGGAGCGCATTTGCAGCGGCGACCAAGGCTGCATTCTCCGGCTTGGCGTAATAGGCCACGAATTTACGAGCCGCCTCGCTGTTCGGGGAATCCTTCCACACGCCCCATGTCGTCTTCTCTCCACCTACAAGCGTTGGCGCATCGCCAGCTGCTACCGAATGAATCGGCATCAAGCCTGCTTTCAGATCAGCATTTATTTTCTTTGCTTCTTCGATGAGGAACGGCCCATATATCCCGAATGCAGCTTTTCCTTCTGCGAAGGCTTTAGCGGAATCGCTATATTTTGCAGTCAGCACATCCTTGTTCAAGTACCCTTTCTCTTGCAAGGATAGGAACATCTGCGGCAGTGCGTCGAATCGGTTCCAGTCGAAGGTTCCGTCGAGCAGTTGCGCTGCATTATTCTTCTCAGGGCTTATAAAGACAGACGTCGCATAGAAATCAAAAAATTGTCCGATCGGCCATGAATCCGCGCCTCCGATATGAATCGGCACGACTTCTCCATTGCTCTTCGTCTTGATTTCTTCAGCGGCCTTCATCAATTCATCCCATATCATAGGGACCTGTATGCCATACTTCTCCAGCACTGCTGCATTGTATACTGGCCCGCCTTTATCTTGATCCATAGGGAGCACGAACACTTTCCCCTGATCGTCGGTTACAGCAGGTTTGATGGAGGCGTTAAGCTTGCTTGCCCATTCTTCGCCCTTCAGGTCAGCTAAGTACGCTCCGTAACGAGCCTTGGCCCATCCGTGAGTCGCGAATACATCAGGCAGCTCATTGGATGCCATTTTCATTTTCATAATGTTCTCATACTCTGCACCTGGAGCACTGAAATCCACTTTAATGTCTGGATTGTCTTTCATAAATTGATTGGCGATCTCCTGGAGCACCTTCGCTGGCTCGCCAACCACGTTCGTCATAACCGTAAGATTGACCCCGGTTCCTC